>CDZQ01050759.1_pt1 | contig 14442 bp, 6 predicted proteins | sample 554831 | NCBI WGS metagenome assembly CDZQ01 (sample SAMEA3182112, study PRJEB8094) | gut metagenome | biome: human; feature: gut; material: Stool; isolation source: human stools | place: Canada | collected 2013-05-06
CGGGCTCTTAGCCTGGCTCTGGCTTCCGTCATGGTCATGGGCCTGATGGTAGTCGGCACCGGCGCGAGCTACGCCGATGTGTCTTCCGAGCAGAATCAGGAAGCCATCGAAGTTCTCCAGGAAGTCGGCATCATGACCGGCGACGAGAACGGCAACTTCAACCCCAACGCTAAGGTCACCCGCAACGAGATGGCCGTGGTCATGTCCAACCTGCTGGACTACCGCGTAGCCAACTACAAGGGCACCAGCCCCTTCACTGATGTGCCCTCCTGGGCTGAACCCTATGTGGCCGCCTGCTACACCAACGGCATCATCGCCGGCTACGACGCCAAGACCTTCGGCGGCAGCGACTCCGTCACTACCTCCCAGGCCGCTCTGATGCTGATGAAGGCCCTGGGCTACTTCCAGTATCAGTCCGACTTCGAGGACGACTGGCAGTTCGCCACCATCAAGCAGGCTGGCAAGATCGAGCTGTTTGAAGATGTGGACTCCGGCGTTACCGAGGCCATGACCCGCAACGACCTGGCTCAACTGGTTCTGAACGCTCTGGAGTCCGGCATGGTCGAGGCTGACGACGACACCATCAAGGTCAACGCCGACGGTGTGATCGTAGAGGCCGGCAAGGTCACCTACAATTATGTCACCAGCGACAAGGCTTATGCCCGCGCCATCAGCGATCTGCAGCCCACCTCCTCCACCAGCTCTACTAAGGGCTCCATCGTGGAACTGGGCGAGAAGCTGTACAACGGCGACCTGAAAAAGGACGAGGGCAGCGACGATTTCAACCGTCCCGCCAACGTCTGGACCTATAAGTCCAGCGAGATCGGCAAGTATGCCGACTCCGCCGAGCAGACCTGGACTGTCAAGGTCACCGAGAAGGCTCTGTACCAGGCTGTCGGCTCCGCCGCTTTTGATAACTACGACTGGGCCATCTACCAGAACGGCGGCCTGGTTGCCGAGGACACCAACGCCGCCCCTCACGCTGCCCGCGACCTGGCTATCGCTCACAGCAAGACCAGCAGCGAGCGCGTGCTGACCGCTGACAAGGGCGTCCTGACTGAGGTCTTCGTGGACTCCGACAAGGAGACCGTCGTTCTGACCCTGATCGACACCGGCGTAGCCAAGGTCACCAAGGTCACCGGCGACGAGGGCGACTACGAGGTCACCGTGTCTTTTAAGACCAAGGTAAACAATGGCGCTGGTTCTGCTTACACCCCCGACAACAAGTTCACCACCGATCAGAAGTTTGAGAAGGACGACATCGTCATCTACACCGCTTCTGTTTCCTCCGGCGAGATCGAGTCCCTGGCTGTAGCCGAAACTGTAGCCGGCAAGGTCACTGCTGTGAAGAACGCCGACTACGCCACTCTGGACGGCACCAAGTACAGCTACAACTACGCTTACACCAAGGCTGTCGCCGCCAACGGTATCGGCACCGGCCTGTACAACCTGGAGGACAGCGTCGCCGACGCCAACCCCGTCATCGACAAGGAAGCCACCCTGTACCTGGATGCTTACGGCTACGCCGTGGCCTTCGAGGGTGATACCGCTACTGCCGAGGATTACCTGTTCGTGAAGGAAGTGGGCACTGTCTTCAACAGCGAGCCCTCTGCCAAGGTCGTCTTCTATGACGGCACCGAGGACACCATCACCGTAGACCAGATCATCGACGGCGGCAAGTCCTATGACGCCGTTAAGTCTGGCGGCGACAATACCACCACCAAGACCGTTGCTGAGAAGACCATCTACAAGTTCACCAAGGGCTCCAGCAGCTATGACCTGGAGGTCGTCGCCGAGAAGGCCGGCACCAACGCCACTGTGAAGAAGGATGTTCCCTCCATCTCCGCCTCCGGCACTGCAGACGGGCAGGCTACCAACAACAATACCGTGTTCGTAGACGTGGAGAATAACAACTCCTGGGTCGGCTACAAGAACGTATCCAGCAAGACCGGCGCTGATGTAAAGCTGGTTCTGAACAGCGACAACGTGGCTGAGGTCGTCTTCATCTATGGTAACTTCACCAGCGATGCCGACGCCGAGGACTACATCATCCTGAAGGGCACCGGCTATCAGGCTGAGAAGGACAAGAACAACAAGACCGTCTATCGCTTCATCGACGCCTATGACGCCAACGGCGAGAAGGTCGAAGACCTCTATACCGCCAGCGAGACTCTGGCTAAGAATGCCAAGAAGGCTATGTACCTGATCGACAAGCGCGATGGCGATGACTATGTCCAGACCTGGACCGCCAAGTTCGATCTGAAGAACAACGCCGGTAAGGCCGCTGCCAACTGGGCTACCGCCGCCAAGGACGGCGTGCTGACCCTGAACACTGGTATCACCTTCGGCGGCAACGCCAAAAAGACCTTTGCCTATGACGACAACACCGTCTTCGTGGTGGTGGAGCTGAAGGCCAATGGCGATGTGGACCTGCTGCGTACCGGCGATATCTCTGATATCGAGGCCGATACCACTCGCGCCGCTGACACCACCGGCGTGTATGTCATGACCGTGGACAACGAGTATGACCAGGCTCCTCTGGCCGAGACTGTCCTGGTTGTCGTGCCCGACGACAAGGGCATCACTGAGGGTGGCAAGGACCCCGTGGTGACCACTGATGGTTCTGTGACCGTTGCTCTGGATAACACCAGCGGTCTGGCTATGACCATTTCCAGTCCTTACATTGACAAAGACATCTCCGGTTGGGATGCCAAAAATGTCACTGTGAAGACCACTCTGACTGTTGACGGAAAAGACTTTACCAAGACTGTCAGCAGCGCTAAGGATGAGAAGGTTTCTCTTGGTACTACTCTGAGTTCCCTCGACGACAGCGCACTGCCCAATGTGGCTATCTCCGGCAGCCATACTTATCAGGCCACTGTCGTTGTCACCTTCCAGGGCCTGGACAACAACACCTATACTCTGACCGGTTCCAGCGCCATGATCTTCTCCTAAGCTTTTATTGGTCAGCAATCTAAGACAACCATAACGTGTCGCCCCTGGGCCAGTTGGCCTGGGGGCGATTCTTTCATATCAGGCTAGTGCAAGGTAATGGTATACCGTCCCATTTCGGTTGGTGGCAATATTGGCAGCCTTGCTCTGGTCCGAGAAAATTTTGACGGCAAACCCGGTGTCCGTGATTTCCGCGCAAATGATGTTGCAGCGGTCATTTTTTAACCGCAGAGGGTATCCGTCTAAGATCAAGCCGCCCTGACAGGTAAAATAGTTTGGTGGACAGTAGTAAAAGCAGGTCGTTCCATCTTCTGGAAACAAAAGCACCGCCTTGGGACGAAACCCCAGATAGATTGTCCGGTCTGCCGTCCCGTCGCCGGTATAGGTCCCGGTGACGATTCTTGGAATTGCTTTGTCTAACTTTGCGTTGTCAGCATTGAAGTCCTCCCGGAGGACGGGGTCTTCCGTCGCCCATTGATTGAGCTGGAAATGTTCCGTGTAACTGCTTGCCATAGTCCATCGTCCTTTCTGTGTTTGAAATCTTTGATTGGGGCGTGAGGCCTTTCCCTCTGTCTAACACAAAAAACCGCCCCAGAGTGGGACGGTTTCATACATTTTTTGGAAATTATAATACTTCTATATTCAAAAAAAGAAAAAGGGCGCCGCGGCTGCGGCGCCCTGATCGAATCAGAAAAATCTTACTTGTGATCCACAGAGTACATGTGCTTGATGAGCTCCAGGACCTTGTTGGAGTAGCCAATCTCGTTGTCGTACCAGGACACGACCTTCACAAAGGTGTCGGTCAGGGCGATGCCGGCGTCGGCATCGAAGATGGAGGTACGGGGATCGCCCAGGAAGTCGCTGGACACCACAGCCTCGTCGGTGTAGCCCAGGATCCCCTTCAGTTCACCCTCGGAGGCGGCCTTCATAGCGGCACAGATCTCCTCATACTTTGCGGGCTTGGCCAGGTTAACGGTCAGGTCCACCACGGACACGTCCAAGGTGGGAACACGCATGGACATACCAGTCAGCTTGCCGTTCAGCTCGGGGATGACCTTACCCACGGCCTTGGCGGCGCCGGTGGAGGAGGGGATAATGTTGCCGGAGGCGGCGCGGCCACCGCGCCAGTCTTTCAGAGAGGGGCCGTCCACGGTCTTCTGGGTGGCGGTGGTGGAGTGGACAGTGGTCATCAGACCGTCGGTGATGCCCCAGTTATCGTTCAGAACCTTGGCGATGGGGGCCAGACAGTTGGTGGTGCAGGAGGCGTTAGACACGAACTTCATGTCGGGGGTGTACTTATCCAGGTTGACGCCGCAGACAAACATGGGAGTGTCGTCCTTAGAGGGGGCGGACATGACAACCTTCTTGGCGCCTGCGTCCAGGTGGCCCTGGGCCTTCTCTTTGGTCAGGAACAGGCCGGTAGACTCCACCACATACTCGGCGCCCAGTTTAGTCCAGGGCAGGTCAGCGGGGTTGCGCTCGGCGGAGACAGGGATCTCCTTGCCATTGACGATGATGGCGCTCTCAGTGTAGCCGATCTCGGCCTGGCAGTGGCCATGCATCGTATCATACTTCAGCATATAAGCCAGGTAGTCGGCGGGACACAGGTCGTTGATGCCAACGATCTCGATCTCGGGGTGGTTCAGGCTGGCGCGGAACACCATACGGCCGATGCGGCCAAACCCATTGATGCCAACTTTGATGCTCATGTTGAAAACTCCTTTTTTTCAAAGAATCAATATCTATTGCTTCCACTGGTATTATACCCCGTTTCAATGCCTTTTGATAGTGACTTTTTTCATATATTTCGGGAGGATTTTCCAATACTTTTCCGATAAAATTGGCAATTCGACAAGTTAAGCGAGGACTAGGTAGGATTTTCGGAGGTTCTTTGGGGTTAAGGCGGGGCTTATCCGCCGCTTTCCCCAAAGAGGCTGTTTTTCGACTTTTCTCTTGTTGCCAGTGGAAATTTTTGATATACTGGAAATGCGTCATGATAGCGGCGCAGGCAACACATCCTAACCGTGCGGCTGTCTTCGGTACGCGCCTTAAGAAACCCTGACCGAAAGGATGCGACATGATCGAATTAAACCTGTCTATTTTAGAAAATCTGCCAGAGGCGGCGGTCTATGTCGTGCTGGGACGGATCACGGCCATCAATCCCATGGCGGCCCACTATCTGCCCCAGTTGGAGATCGACGGACCGGTGCCCGGTTATCTGGACCTGCCCCGGTATGGCCCTAAGGGGGTTGGCACGTTTACCGCCGGACGGACCACCTATGCCTTCAGCCGTACAGACACAGGAGAGGGACAGTTGTTTTTGTTCCACCCCGCCCCACAGACGTCGCTGACAGACCTGCAGCTGGAGGGGACTATCCGGCAGATGCGGCAGCTGATGGCGGAATTTCTGACCCAGATCGGACCCATGACAGAGGGGGGAGAGGGGAAGCTCTCTACCGCGGCCCGGGAGAATTTCAGCAAGAGCTACCACCGGATGTTCCGACTGCTGAACAACCTAGATTTTGTCACTTCGGCTGCCGGGCCGGACGGCGTCCCCTTCCGACCGTCCGTATTAGACCTGGCTGGGCTGTGCCGCCAGATCGCCCGGGACGCGGGCCAACTGCTTCAGCAGGACACCCACCTGGAGTACCGCTCTGACCTGCCCTCTCTGCTCATCCAGGGAGATATCCCCCTCCTTCAGCGTATGCTGCTGGGGCTGATCTCCAACTCAGTACAGACGATGAGGGGTGGCGTGGTGCTCCTCTCTCTGCGCCGTCAGGGTGACCGCGCTGTACTCTCCCTCACAGACAGCGGGGAGCGGCCCTCTGACCGGCAGTTGGCGGCCCTGTTGCAGCAGGACACTGATCAAGCTATCCCCCAGCCCGGCCAGGGGGCCGGACTGGGCCTGTCGGTAGTTCGGCACATCGCAGCCCTCCACAGGGGGACCATGCTGGTGGAGTGGGGTGAGAAGGCCCCGGTCATTCTCATCTCTCTGCCTGCTGGTGCCCAGGAGCGGCTTGCGGTGCGCACACCGGAGGTACAGCAGGATGGCGGCCTATCCCCACTGCTGGTAGAGTTGTCCGACGTGCTGCCCCCTCAGCTCTTTGGTCAGGAAGGGCTGGACTAAAATTCTTTTGCGGACGGCCCGGAATAAGAGTTCCGGGCCCCTTTTATGCCCGATAATTCTCGAAACCCCTTGACGGTCCCCGCCGCCCAGGGGTAAAATATCTTGTTTGTATTAGGAAAGAACGGGGGAGTCTTTTGTGGGCAAGACAGGCTTTGACAACCAGCGGTATCTGCAGCTCCAGTCCCAGCATATCCAGGATCGGATCGACCAATTCGGGGGCAAGCTGTATCTGGAATTCGGGGGCAAGCTCTTCGACGACTACCATGCGTCCCGCGTCCTGCCCGGCTTCGCGCCGGACAGCAAGGTCCGGATGCTGGAGAAGCTGAAGGACAAGGCGGAGATTCTCATTGCCATCAAGGCCGGCGATATCGAAAAGAACAAGGTCCGTGGGGACCTGGGTATCACCTATGACAGCGAGGTACTGCGCCTCATCGATATTTTCCGGGGCAGGGGCCTGTTCGTGGGCAGCGTGGTGGTGACCCAGTATACCGGCCAGCCTGCCGCCGACGCCTTCCAGTCCCGGCTGGAGCAGTTAGGCGTCAAAGTGTACCGCCACTACCCCATCGCCGGCTATCCCCATAATATCACAAAGATCGTCAGCGACGAGGGCTTTGGAAAAAATGACTATGTGGAGACCAGCCATCCCCTGGTGGTGGTCACCGCCCCCGGCCCGGGGAGCGGGAAGATGGCCACATGCCTCTCCCAGCTCTACCATGAGCACAAGCGGGGCATTGTGGCCGGCTATGCCAAATTTGAGACCTTCCCCGTCTGGAACCTTCCGCTGAAGCATCCGGTAAACCTGGCCTACGAGGCGGCGACCGCGGACCTGGACGACGTGAATATGATCGATCCCTTCCATCTTCAGGCCTATGGGCAGACCACCGTCAACTACAACCGGGACGTGGAGGTATTCCCCGTTCTGGCGGCCATGTTTGAAAAGATTACCGGAAGCTGCCCCTATAAGTCCCCCACTGATATGGGGGTGAATATGGCAGGCAACTGCATCACTGACGATCCGGTGTGCCGGGAGGCCGCCTGTCAGGAGATCGTCCGCCGCTACTATGAGGCCCTGTGCGATCAGCGCCAGGGCCGTGGCTCGGAGGACACGGTATACAAGCTGGAGCTTCTGATGCAGCAGGCCGGCGTCACCCCCGATATCCGCCCTGTGGTGGCAGCGGCCGCCCACATGGCCGAGGAGACCGGCGAGCCCGCCATGGCCATCCAGCTGGCAGACGGCACTATGGTCACCGGAAAGACCTCAGAGCTGATGGGCTGCTCCGCCGCCGCCCTGCTTAACGCCTTGAAATATCTGTCCGGCGCGGGAGGCCACGGAATCCATCTCATTGCCCAGTCCGCCATCGAGCCCATCCAGACCGTGAAGGTCAAGCATCTGGGTTCAGCCAACCCCCGTCTCCACAGTGACGAGGTGCTTATCGCCCTGGCCTCCTCGGCCAACGCCGATCCCAAGGCCGCCAGGGCCCTGGATCATCTGGAAGAATTAGGGGGATGTCAGGCCCACTGCACCGTCATCCTCTCCCCCGCCGACGCGGTGACCTATAAAAAGTTGGGCCTTCAGCTCACCTGTGAGCCCCAGTACCAGACCAACAAACTCTATCACCGGTAACATGAAGGGTGGCGTTGGCTTGTCCAAACGAAGTTCAGCAGAGACAGCGCTCCTTCTGGGGGCGCTGGTATTCTATCTGTATATTGCCTGGTCGGTGCCATACAGTACCACGGACGATCTGCAGTGGGGCATGGACCAGGGGCTGCGCTGGTGGCTGCAGGGATCGCTGAACCGCCGGTATGTGGGTAATTTCTTTGCCGTTGCCATGTGCCATTCTCCGCTGGTCAAAACTCTGGTCATGGGGCTGACCATGTTCGCTATCCCTCTCCTAATGGCCCGACTGGCGGCTCGTGGGGAGGAGCGGTCCCTCCTGCCCATTTATCTGGCCTCCAGCGCGGGGCTGCTGCTCATGCCGCCCGTCATGTGGCAGGAGACCTACGCATGGGTGTCCGGATTTGGCAACTATGTAGTGCCCACCCTCTTATTTCTGGTATGGCTGCTTCTGGTACGCCGCGTCGTGGATAGGGGCGGACATCGTCTGCTTTGGGCTGTTCTTTTCCTTGCCCTTGAGGTGGTTATGGGGCTGTTCGTGGAAAATTTGACCTTGCTGTTTTTGGGGGCCGCTCTGCTGACCGCCCTCTGCTCCTTGGGAAACAAATCCGCGCGTTTGCCCCTGTGGGCGGGATTCTTAGGCTCCGCCCTGGCAGCGGCCATCATCTTTGGCGGCGGTTCTTTTTCCCACCTACTTTTGGAAGGCTCCGCCCTCAACGGTCTGCGTGACCTGACCTTCGACTGGTCTGGGGGCCTCCCAGCGGCTTTGACTGGTATCCTGGAACAGTATTTCGTCCGCCTGCTGCCTATCAGTTTCCTGCGGGGGCCCCATATCGCCCTGCCCTCGGCGGTCATCCTTGCCCTCGGCTTCTGGAACAGCCGGCTCCGTCCCCTGGCGCTTCTGGGCCTTCTGCCGCTGGGTTACCACGGGCTGCTCCTCCAGACTGAGGAATACGACACTCCCGTTCGAGTCGCCGTCAGCGCCCTGATCTGGGCCCTGGTCCTTTTGGCCCCGTTGGTTCAGCGGACAGAACCTAGTGTAAAGCTCGGCCGGTTCCTCCTCTGCCTGGCCGCCCCACTGTCCTTACTCCCCCTGGCCGCTACCACTACCCTGGGCCAGCGGCTGTATTTTTTCCCCATGGCCATGCTGATTCTGACCGCCGCCGATATGGCCGCCCCGCTGCTCGCCCGTTGGCCCGTCCAGCTCCTGACCAGTGGGGCGCTGGCGGCTCTGATGATCTGCTGGGGGTGGATGCACTGGACAGTGCTGGGCTGTACAACATTGCGGGAGGAACTCACCTCCCAGGCGGTGGAACAGGGAAACGACACCCTGATCCTGCCTACCGACCGGTACGAGAGGGTGGTCTGGCACACCCGAAACCCCTGGAATGTGGAGTACGCCGACTACTACCGCCAGTTTTATCACATCCCCGACCAGGTAACGCTGGTCATCCTGCCCGCCGGCTCCTATGAGTGCTGGCCGGATGTTGACCCGGAACAGTGGGAACGGAGGCTGGAATTTTTCCCCTCCAAGGACTACACCCCCTCCTTGCCCTAAGAGGAAGACCGCTCCCCCAGCAATGCCGGGGGAGCGGTCTTTCATTTCAGGCGCCAGATGTCCTGATCATATTCCTGGATGGTCCGGTCAGAGGAGAAGTAGCCCGACCTGGCGATGTTGACCAGCATCTTTTTGGCCCAGCCCTGCCGGTCGCCGTAGTCACCCACGCACTGGTCCCTGGCGGCGATGTAGTCCTCTGTGTCCAGCAGCGCCATGAACCAGTCCTTGCACTTCATATCATTCCACAGGGCCGACAGGCAGGCAGGGTCCCCGATGGATAGCAGCTCCGGGGACACCAGGAAGTCCACCAGCTCCTCGATGCTCGGACGGTGGTAGAGGTCCAGCGGCCGATAGCTTCCTTCATCGTACATTTGGATGACCTGGCCGCTCTGTACGCCGAAGGTGTAGATATTCTCTGGCCCCACCAGCTGGGCGATCTCTACATTAGCTCCATCCATTGTTCCTAGTGTGACCGCCCCGTTAGCCATGAACTTCATGTTCCCGGTGCCGCTGGCTTCCTTGGAGGCCAGGGAGATCTGCTCCGAGATATCACAGGCGGGGATCAGCCGCTCCGCCCAGGTCACATTGTAGTTCTCCACCATGGCCACCCGGAGCCATGGGCGGACCTGGGGGTCCCGCTCGATGAGCTGCTGGAGGCAGAGGATCAGATGGATGATGTGCTTTGCCATGGTATAGGCCGGGGCGGCCTTGGCCCCAAAGAGGACGCTCACCGGCCGCTGGGGCAGCCGGCCCGCCTTGATATCCAGATACTTCCGAATGATATACAGGGCGTTCATCTGCTGCCGCTTGTACTCATGGAGCCGCTTGATCTGGATGTCAAAGATAGACTGTGGGTCCAGGGCGATGGACTGCTCGGCCCACAACAGGCGGCAGAGCTGATTCTTGTTGTCCTGCTTGATAGCCAGCAGCCGCTCCAGCACCGCCGGATCATCCCCGAAGTTCAACAGGTCCTCTAGCTGCCGGGGGTCCTTCCGCCAGCCGCCGCCGATGCACTGGTCGATAAGGCCCGCCAGGCTGGGATTACAGGCCTCCAGCCACCGGCGGAAGGTAATGCCGTTGGTCTTGTTGTTGAACTTCTGGGGGTAGAGGTCGTAAAAGGGCTTCAGCTCAGACTCTTTGAGGATCTGGGTGTGGAGAGCGGCCACCCCGTTGACGGAAAAGCCGTAGTGGATGTCCATGTGTGCCATGTGGACCAGCCCTTGGCTGTCCAGAATGGCCACACGGGGATCTGGATGGTCCTCCCGGACCCGGCGGTCCAGCTCTTGGATAATAGGGACCAGTTGAGGCGCCACATCCTGGAGAAAGGAAAGGGGCCACTTTTCCAGTGCCTCCGCCAAAATTGTGTGGTTGGTATAGGCACAGGTGCGGGACACCTGATCAATGGCCTCATCCATAGACAGTCCCCGGTCCGTAAGCAGGCGGATCAGCTCCGGGATGACCATAGAGGGGTGGGTGTCGTTGATTTGGATGACCACATGATCAGAGAGCTGACGGGGAGAAAAGCCCCGTTCCTCCAGTTCCGTCAGTATGAGCTGGGCGCCGGCGGATACCATGAAGTACTGCTGGTAGACCCGAAGCCGCCGGCCCGCCTCGTCGCTGTCATCGGGATAGAGGAAGGAGGTCAGGCGGTGGGCAATGTCCTCCTTGTCGAAGCTGATGCCTACCCAGGGCTGAGGAGCGGGCCGCTCCACGTCGAAGAGGTGGAGGCGGTTGGCGCACCCGCTGCCCGCGCCAGGAACGACGATATCATAGAGGACCGCAGTCAAATCAAAACCACCGAATGGGACAGAGAAGGTCCGGCCGGTGGCGATGAGCCAGCTGTCCGGCTGGATCCAGGGGTCCGGCTCCTCCGCCTGCTTGTTATGGACGAACTTCTGCCGGAACAGGCCATAGTGGTAGTTGAGTCCAACCCCGTCCCCAGGCAGCCCCAAGGCGGCGATAGAGTCCAGAAAGCAGGCAGCCAACCGGCCCAGGCCGCCGTTGCCCAGAGAGGGCTCCGGCTCCATAGACTCAATGATCCCCAGGTCACGGCCCAGGTCGGACAGTATCTTCTTCACCGGGTCATAGAGGCCCAGCGCCAGCAGATTGTTGGACAACAGCTTGCCCATCAAAAACTCGGCGGAAAAATAGTACAGCTTCCGGCCGCTGTCCGGAGCGGGGAGGCTTTGAGCCATCTGTTGGGTAAGGAGTAGCAGCCCCTCATAGAGCTGGCCGTCGTCACACTGGTCCGGGGCGCGGCCAAACCGCTCTTGTGTCAGCTGCCAAAACCTCTCTTTCAATTCCATGATAGGATCTCCTCTCTGGCCCCAAGGGGGGCCGGAAATGGGAACAAGTTCCAATTCGGCCAACAGTATATCAGTAAGAACCATGGCACGTCAAATCTTTTGAAAAGATTTTTCCCAAATTTTACATAGATATTAGAACTTTCTACCTATTTTTGAAAATCAACACCTTCCAGATGGAATTTTTTATGAGAAATCCATGGCGCTGGTCTTGTGGATATCTTAAGGAGTAGAACGCAAAAAATAAAAAAGTGTACTTTTTGGAATCGAAGATTATCATAAAATTTGTAGCTAAATAGTTGCTTTTTCCTTGCGTGAATGCTATATTTTTTATTGTAAAGGTGTGCTTTCTCAAATTTGGGAAAGTACACATTTTCAAATTGGATTAAGGGGGATCTTGAAAACAATGAAGAGGCAAATCATGGCAAAAATATTGGCTGTAATAATTGTGATGACTTTTGTTCCTTCGAATGTTTTTGCGACCGAACCGCAAGGGGATGCCGAATTCAATTATGTTTATGAAGACGGCGTAGTTTACAAGCAAAACGGTGAAGAAACAAAAACTGAGCTGACCGGCGACGAACTGGCTGAGTTTAGCGGTGTCAGTCTGCACGGCATTGCGGATTTTAATGGGAAGGTATTTCCTACAATGGAAGCCGCTGTTAGCGCGGTCAGCGCAAAGCTGGCAGAAACAGGCGGCTTAGGGCAAGATGGATTAACAGAGGAAGAATTTAATGCGTTGTACACCGATAAAGTGCCAGAAGATAGCGAGCACCAAGGTGTCAGCCTGACGTGGACTATATTTGGAGAGGTCCAGCTTCCCAGCACTTTGAATCAATATTATTTGTCTGGAGGCCGACAAGCCGCATGGTACGGCAGTGTTGATAGGAGTATCCGCGCCATCAATATCGTAGGTTATGATGACAATGCCTCCATCGACATTGAAAAGCCCCTGAAAATGCCCTATCTGTGGTGGGGAGAAACCGCGGATGACTTTATGGCTCTCTCAATTAAAAATTTGACCTTAGACTGCGCAAAGGTCAATGCGGCAGGATCTTTTGCCATTGAGGCTAATTACAAATCGGGGTTTGACACCACCCTAGATAACTGTAATATTCAGGGTTCCATACACTACTACTTTCATGGAAAAGGCAATGTGACCGTCAATGATTGTAATTTTGATGGGAACGGCAGTACAGCATCCTATGCATTCTTTGCGCAGGGGCACGAAACGGAACCCTTGGCGGTTCAGTTTACGAACAACACGGTATCTGGATATCCCAGGGGGATCAACATTGATCAGGCAACAGCGGACGCCGTCATTTCCGGAAATACCATTACTCCGGGTGTGGGATATTCCGCTGTTCAGATCTCTGGTTGTCAGACCATTTTAATTGAGAATAACACTATTTATGATCAAGGAAACGCGATTACTCTGCATGAGAATCTGGCAAACAATCAAATAGACAACCGGGAGATCACCGTTAAAAACAACAAGATATACAGCGTAGATGGTGTGCAGGGTTATTTGATTTATGACGACATTAGCGCAACGAATAAAGACGGGGAATATTTCACGCTTGTCTGGGAGGGCAACGCTGTTGACAGTGGGATAATCTCCAATCAGGGCATCAAAGGATCAGAGGTATACGACCTCTCCAGTTATGTGAGCAGTGTCCTTTCTCCCGTAGCCAAGATTGGAAATGTGGGATACAACTCCTTGCAGGCCGCCTTGGACGATGCTCAGAACGGAGACACGGTCCAGATCCTGCCTGGCACCCATTCGGAAGCTATCACTATGCCCTTAACAAACATTACAGTGCAGGGCCCGGAGGACCATACAGCCATTTTGACCGGCGGTATTTCCTTCGCCGGAGGGTCGGCCAGTGGACTGAATATGACCATCGAGGACCTGGTATTCGACGGCAAAGGAATCAACCTGACGGCCTGGACCCAAACCACCGATCTGGACCAGGTAGGGGCTTTGGTTTTCCGTGACAATGAGTTCCGGAATATAACCGGCGACAATATCTATGCCATCCATATCAATAATGGCGACTCTCCTATCAGCGGGCTGACCATCACCCAAAATCAATTCAGCGGCGCCCAGGATAGCACTAAAAACGGCGGCGTGTATGCCACAGTCTGCGGCACAGCCACAATTACGAATAACATTTTTGCGAATATGGGATTCAATGGAATCACCCTATCAGGTTCTGACGGAATCAAAACTGTTGTTATCTCTGACAACAAATTTGACCAGTGGGCCACTCATGGCACTGGCGAGAAGGACGGCCGCGCGATGAGACTGTCCAATCTGTCCGACGCCACTACCTTGGATATTACCAAAAACAGTTTTATCTGCGATACCATGCAGGAGGAGATCATCAAGGTCACCGAGCTGGGCGCGGAGCAGGACATCGACCTGAGCTATTGCTATTGGAATGGCTTAAATCCTGATGAGATCATTGGCGAAGGCCAGGGAAAGATCCTGCTAGTACGAGATGACACAACAGAAGAAGGGACAAATGAAAACACACAACTAGGTCCTTACTACACCGCGCCTACTATGCGCCCTGAAGATCTGAACACTTATGTCCCCTCCTCCAGTGGTGGAGGCGGCGGCTCCAGCAGCTACTCCGTCAGCGTGGACAAGAACATTGACAACGGCAGCGTGACCGTGTCCCCCAAGAGCGCCTCCAGCGGCCGGACGGTGACCATCACCGTCAAGCCCGACGAGGGCTATGAGCTGGACGAGCTGACCGTCACCGACAAGAACGGGGACGAGATCAAGCTGACCGACAAGGGCGATGGCAAGTATACCTTCAAGATGCCCCGGTCCAAGGTCACCATTGAGGCCTCCTTCGTGGAGATCGACCACCAGGAT
>CDZQ01040783.1_pt1 | contig 14336 bp, 7 predicted proteins | sample 554831 | NCBI WGS metagenome assembly CDZQ01 (sample SAMEA3182112, study PRJEB8094) | gut metagenome | biome: human; feature: gut; material: Stool; isolation source: human stools | place: Canada | collected 2013-05-06
CTCGGTCACATAAAAGGCGCCCAGGTCCTTATACTGCGACAAAATCGGAGCCAAGTGCTGCATCTCGGTGTTAAACTGCTGCAAAACCGGGTAAAGATCCGATTTCTCACCGTCATTTACCGCACAATGTCCATTTGCCTCAAAAGTAGGATCATAGGTAGGATAAAAGGCCGGGTTAGAATAACAAAAATGCATCAGTTTCGTCGCGCCGTATGCAATGGCCGAATAAGCCTGGAATCTCAAATCCTCCAAATCTGGAATCCGCCGGGCATGCCAGCCCATGGACTGAATAAACAGCCAGAAATCCGCATCGTTTTTGCGGGCAGCATCGCCAATCGCTTTCAAATTTTTGTAATAAACATCCTCTGTTGCAGAACCTACAAGAGGATAAATATCTACTGAAATATAATCCATTTCCAATAGGGTAAAAACTTTTTCGATGTACGATCCGTACCGATACGGAAACAAATTAACGGTTCCGATCATACCCTCCGCTACGGCATTGTATTTGTCCAGACAAATTTTCAAGTCCTCATATACATCTTCCGACGGCTCGTCATAAATACAGTAGCCCAGAATATTCGGATTGCCGATACTGGGCTCGATGATCTGATAAATCTCGTCTTCGGTCATATCTTTCATCGCCGTGCCGTAAATCCGATTATCCTTCAAAAACACTTTAATCCCGTATTTGGTACACCATTCCAACTCTTGTACCTTTTGCGGATTGTCATAATTAAACGACCATAAAAACGTATACTGAATCCCGCACTCTGCCATTTCCTTTACGGTCTGCTCACTCAACGTGCTAGGCACCCAGTCACCAATATACATCCCATTTTTAAACATTTCAATGGCTTCTTTTTGCGTCAAGGAATCTTCGGCTGTAAACATGGATGCCCCCAATGTAAAACAAAAAATAAAAGATAGTATCACTGAAAGTATTCTTCTCATCTGTTTCTCCTTTTTCATATCTCTGATCACAGGTGATTATATCCGGTAAAATTTACCTTTTTATTGCTTTAATTCAAAACGTCTCCATACTAAAAAACAGTATGGAGGCGTATGTTTCCGATGTAATCTATTTATTTTGCAGGTAGGCGTCGATAGCCTGTGCTGCATTCTTTCCGGCGCCCATCGCCAGAATAACAGTAGCGGCACCTGTTACGGCATCTCCGCCGGCATAAACACCCTCCCGGGAAGTCAGCCCGGTTTCATCCTGTGTTAGGATACAGCCGTGCGAATTGGTCTGCAGCCCTTTGGTCGTAGAACGAATCAACGGATTGGGAGAAGTACCGATCGACATGATCACACAGTCAACATCCAATATGTATTCCGAGCCCTCTTTAGGAACAGGTCGACGACGCCCAGACTCATCCGGACTGCCCAATTCCATTTCGATACACTTCATTCCATTGACAAAGTCATTGTCATCGCCCAGAATTTCTACGGGATTGTTCAACGTCTTAAAAATAATTCCCTCTTCTTTGGCGTGTTCTACTTCTTCTTTTCTTGCCGGCATTTCTTCCTCGGACCGGCGATATACAATATAAACTTCCTCTGCACCTAACCGTTTGGCACAACGAGCAGCGTCCATGGCCACGTTTCCGCCGCCGACAACCGCAACCTTTTTCGCATTTTGAATCGGCGTATCCGAATGTTCTTTATCATACGCCTTCATCAAATTAGTCCGCGTCAAAAATTCATTGGCAGAGTAAACGCCGTTGTAATTTTCACCCGGAATATTCATAAACCGAGGCAGACCTGCGCCCGTTCCGATAAAGACCGCTTCAAACCCGTCTTCAAATAATTCATCAATCGACAAAACTTTGCCGATAACCATGTTTGTCAGAACTTTAACACCCAGCGCCTTTAAGTTTTCAATCTCCTTGGCAACAATCGATTTCGGCAAACGGAATTCCGGAATACCATAAACCAAAACCCCGCCCGCTACATGCAGAGCCTCAAAAACAGTAACCTCGTATCCGCGTTTAGCCAGATCTCCGGCACACGTCAACCCTGCCGGGCCCGCACCGATAACCGCTACCCGATGTCCGTTCGGTTCTGCCGGGACAGGCTTTTGATCGCAATGTGCATTATGATAATCTGCAACATACCGCTCCAAGCGTCCAATGCCAACCGGTTCCGTTTTAATTCCGCGGACGCACTTGCTTTCACATTGCGTTTCCTGCGGACAAACACGGCCGCAGACCGCAGGCAGCGAAGTCTGCATAGAAAGCACTTGATAAGCGCCCTCCATATCATTTTCTTTAATTTTTGCAATAAATCCGGGAATATTGATTTGCACCGGACATCCCTTTACACAGGGCATATTTTTACAATTCAAACATCTATTAGCTTCATCGATTGCCTGTTCCTGTGTATATCCCAAAGCAACCTCATCAAAATTTTTATTTCGAACCTGCGGATCCTGTGTGGGCATCGGGTTCTTTTTCGGCGACATGTTAGCCATTGAACTTCTCTCCTTGTTTTAACAAATTACATACATGCTCTTTTTGTTTCGCCTCAAACGGACGATACATGGCCGCACGTTTCATCGCCAAATCAAAATCGACCAGATGGCCGTCAAAATCCGGGCCGTCTACACAGGCAAACTTGGTCTGTCCGCCAACCGTCAGCCGGCATCCGCCGCACATTCCGGTCCCGTCAATCATAATGGGATTCATACTTACAATCGTTTTGATCCCGTACTCTTTGGTCAACTGACAAACAAACTTCATCATAATCAGCGGACCAATCGCAATTACTTCATCATACGTTTCTCCGGACTCAATCAACTGCTTGAGCGCATCGGTTACAAGCCCCTTGGCGCCGTATGAACCGTCATCGGTTACAATCACATATTTAGAAGAATGGCTTTTAAACTCATCTTCTAATATCACAAGATCTTTATTCCGGAAACCTACGATAGAATGCACTTCCGTGCCCTGTTCAAACAATTTTTTAGCAACCGGATAAGCAATGGCACATCCCACGCCGCCACCGATTACCGCAACCTTTTTCAACCCTTCCGTCTCGGACGGTTTTCCCAAAGGTCCAACAAAATCATGCAGGCAGTCGCCCTCGTTCAACGCATTTAACTTCTCCGTTGTCGCACCGACTACCTGAAAAATAATCGTAACGGTTCCTTTTTGACGATCATAATCAGCAACCGTAAGCGGAATACGCTCTCCGTACTCGTCGACTCTCAAAATAATAAATTGTCCCGGCTCTGCTTTTTTGGCAACGGCGGGTGCGTCAATATCCATCAGCGTCACTGTTGGATTGAGCGATTTTTTTCTTACAATTTTGTACATTCTTTACAACTGCCCTTCTTTGTTGTTTCAATTTATCTATAAATGTCTAACCCATTCAAAAGGCACAAGGCAGGCCGGTGACGTTCTGCGCCCCAGCCTGTCATCATGCCATACAACGCGTCTTATGACTCGTTAAAAATCAACTTCCTCATCATAGTAGCAGCATTTTAACAATTTTTCCATCTGCTGCGGGTTAATCGATCTGGGATTGGATCCGGTGCAGGCGTCGCCTACTGCAAGCTCTGCCACCGAAGGCAATTTCTCCAAGAACTCTTTCTCATCGATAATGCCGCCTTCATAATCACGGATGCAGGACGGAATGTTTAACTGTCCGTTCATCTTCTGAATATGCTCGATCAGCGCGGTTACCAATTCTTCAACCGTTCCTTGGTATCCCAAGAACTGCGCAATCTCTGCATATCTCTTTGCCGCTTCGGGCTCCTTGGCATTAAACCGAATGACCTTCGGCAAATACATCGCATTGGCACAGCCATGTACAATATGGCCACCGCTGTAGGCTGCTCCGGTCTTATGTGCCATCGAGTGCACAATTCCCAACAGCGCATTGGAAAACGCCATCCCGGCCAAACACTGCGCATTATGCATCCGGTCTCTGGCATCCATATCTCCGTTATAAGAAGCAACTAAATCCTGAGAAATCATCTTAATAGCGTGCAGCGCAAGCGGATCCGTATAGTCGCAATGCAGCGTAGAAACATACGCTTCAATCGCGTGCGTCATCGCATCCATTCCGGTATGAGCCGTCAACTTCGGCGGCATTTTTTCTGCCAAATCCGGATCTACAATAGCTACATCCGGCGTAATATTAAAATCTGCCAGCGGATATTTAACGCCCTTTGCATAATCGGTAATAACCGAGAAAGCCGTCACTTCCGTTGCGGTTCCCGAAGTAGACGGAATCGCACAGAATTTTGCTTTTGTCCGCAAAGTCGGGAAATTAAACGGGATACAAAGAGATTCAAACGTCGTATCCGGATACTCATAAAATGCCCACATCGCTTTTGCCGCATCGATCGGAGAACCGCCGCCAATTGCTACAATCCAGTCCGGTCCGAATTCCTGCATTGCTTTTGCGCCTTTCATGACCGTTTCAACAGACGGATCCGGCTCAACGCCTTCAAACAGACGAACTTCCATACCTGCCGCCTTTAAATTCTCTGTAACTTGATCCAAGAAGCCGAAACGCTTCATACTGCCGCCGCCGGTTACAACAATTGCCTTTTTGCCTTTTAACTCCTTCAGCGCATCAAGAGACCCTTTCCCGTGATACAAATCTCTGGGTAATGTAAAACGTGCCATAAAAACTCCTCCTTAAATATCAATCATACTTTTTAGGATAAAAGTTTGATATTTTTTTAACATTCTCCCTGACAAAAAAGGGAGATCTGTTGCAAACGCAAACCAGAAAAATCCCCCCTGTGGACAAATGAAAAACAACATCTTCTTTTTCCGAGATTATTATATCGTATATTTTTCGGAATGTCAATGATTTTTGTAATAATTTTATGCTTTTTTTATTTTGTTTTTATCCTTTTTGAGTATATTGAAAAAATGCGCTTTTTATGATATAATTATATGGTTGACAATTCCTTTGATAAACCGTGGCTATAAATACCCTTTTACACGATCTAAAGCACTTTTTTCCAATCGTGAAACCTGTGCTTGAGAGATGCCGATTTCCTTGGCAACTTCCATCTGTGTTTTTCCCTGAAAAAACCGCAAATCCAAAATATTTTTTTCTCGATCAGACAACGCCCTGATGGCCTGTTTGAGGCTAATCTCTTCCACCCAGCTGGAATCGGTATCACATTTATTGCAAACTTGGTCCATCACATATAACGTATCGCCGGAATCGTTATAAATCGGTTCGAATAACGAAACGGGTTCCACAATCGCCTCCAGAGCAACCACGATCTCTTCCCGGCTGACGCCGACTTCCGCTGCAATTTGCTCTACCGTAGGCTCCGATTGACTTTGAGCCATTAACCGCTCTTTGGCATTGAGTGCTTTATACGCCGTATCCCGCATGGACCGGCTGACACGAATGGCATTATTATCCCGCAAATATCGGCGGATTTCTCCGATAATCATCGGCACGGCATAAGTGGAAAATTTGACCTGTTGATTCATATCAAAATTGTCAATGGCTTTAATCAGCCCGATGCAGCCCACCTGAAACAAGTCGTCCGCATTTTCTCCTCGCCCGGCGAACCGTTGAATCACACTGAGCACCAATTTTAAGTTTCCGCTGATAAATTCTTCCCGCGCAGCGGTGTCTCCCTGCTTGATTTTTTTTAATAACCGCAATTTTTCAGGACCCGACAAAACCTTTAATTCAGAAGTGTTTACACCGCACAGGTTTACTTTATTGATCATTCCTTCACCAACCTCATATCCATATTGTTCATGATATGATTATTGTAGTGAAAGTTGTTTTTTATACTGCCAATTTCTGTTAGGAGAAAAATGATGCCAAATATGACGTTTGTCTTTGGAAAAAACGGAACGCTTCGCAGCCGTTTGATTCGTGAAAAAGTAAAAAAACAAGCCGAAAAGGCTAATCAGGCCGGCAATATTTTTGTGGTTGTTCCCGACCAGTATACGCTGACGGCTGAAAAATTTTATATGCAGTTATTAGGCGAAAAGCAAATGTATTTTGTCCGAGTGATCTCACTAAAGCGATTGGCCGACCTTTTTTTTGATTCTAAAAAGTCCTGCACCAACGAAGCGGGTCAAAATGCGCTGATTTGGAAAGCCTATACACAGGTCAAAGATTTGTGCACCTTTTACAGCTATAAAAATTTTAACGATTTTCATTTTATTTCGGCACTCCGGCAACAGATTGATGAACTAAAACTCTACGGAATTACCTCCGAACAGTTACTACAAACCGAGGGAAAGAATCCCAAACTCAACGATCTGGCGCTGATTTACGGCGCCTATGAAGCGCTGTTGGGAACAGAACTGTACGATCCGGCGGACAAGCTGTATCTGTTTGCACAACAGATACAAAAGGAACCGCGCTTTGCCGAAAAACAGATTTTTATTGATTTTTTTAAAGTACTCAACGCCGCGGAACAAACCGCCGTGGAGGGACTGTGCCTGGCGGGAGCATCGATCACCATCGGGCTGGCCTGCCCCGGTCCCGGCAAGCAGTTAGACCATTTTTCACCCATACGGGCAACTCATCACAAATTACTGACTTTTGCAGAAAGATACGGCATCCAAACCCAGACCGAATACACGCCTCAGCCCCAAACAGAATCCCCGGCCGCATTGGATTATCTGGAACAATCCCTTTTTCACCACCCGGTCCTACCTTACCCGAACGCAGCTGACGAGGTGGTACACTTTTATCGGGCCAGTGACATTGCGGATGAGATCGACGCGATCGCGTGCCGGATTTTGCAAATGGTTCGGGACGAAGGCTGCACGTTTTCGGATTTTGCGTTGACAACAAGAAATACCGATTCATACGATGCCTATCTGGATACCGTTTTTTCCGAATACGGCATTCCGCTGTTTCGGCATAAAAAAACCGCACTGCGGCAAAAACCGGCGGTAAAATTTTTATACGCTCTGTTTTCCTGCGTCAAAAACAATTGGCGCAGACAGGATGTTTTGGATTTGGTAAAGACCGGCTTTGTCCCCGGCTGCCCCGAAGAGGATATTGCGGAATTTGAAGAATATACCGAAATGTGGCAGATCGATTTTGCCGCATTTACCCGTCCGTTTGTGCGCAGCGTGCACGGGTTGGCGCAAAACCGGGTTCGGGAACAAGACACCGAAAAATTACAGCGCATCAACCAGGTCAGACAACAGATTGTTACGCTGGTACAAATGCTTTCACAGCCTTCTTTACATGTAACAGTCACCGAGTTTTGCACCCGTATTTTTCATATTTTTGAACACATCGGAATGGAGCAGATCCTCCAATCACAGCAACAAATCTATTTGCAATACCAACGCCGAGACTTATACGAAGAAAACCTTCAGGTTTACAGCATGCTGATCGAAGCACTGGACAAGTTTGTATCGGCCTGCGGAGAAGACAAACTGCCGTTTTCACAATTTGCCGACCAATTCTTTGCCGTTTTAGACGGGTACGACATCGGCATTCTGCCCACCTCAATCGACGCTGTACTGGTTGGAAACGCCGACACCATCCCGCTTTTGGGACATCCATACGTTTTTGTTTTTGGGCTGACGGAGGGCGATTTCCCGGCAGCCCCCACCGATTCCGGATTACTCAAAGAGTCCGACCGGCAACTGCTGGAACAACTGGGCATTGCGTTCCGCAGAGAACCGTATGAAACGTTTTTGTACGAACAGTTTGTGGCCTACTTTGTTTTGACAGCCGCCACCCAACAGGTTTTTTTGTCTTATCCCGCCATTGCCGGAGGCGAAAAGGCGCCGTCGGCAGCCTTTCTGAGCGCACAGGAGATTTTTCCGCACAATGAATTATCCGGACCGCCGGACTCCAATCATCCGCAGCGTATCAACAGCCGACTCCAGGTTCCCAGCGTCTCGTTTTTACTGGCACAAAAAGAAAAATATCCGCAACTGCTCCGCTATTTTTCGGAACAGTCCGAACAACTAAAGTCGGAACCCATTCAAGGCGAACACGCCCGGCTGCAGCCGCAGCAAGCAAGCGATTTGTACAGTCAAACGCTTTCTGTTTCGGCTACGTCCTCGGACCTGTTCTTTAAGTGCCCTTACGCGTTTTTCATTCAAAACGGATTAAAAATTCGCAAACCCCAAAGCGCTTCGCTGTCTGCACTGAATACAGGCAATCTGATCCACTTTGTTTTGGAACGCATTTTTTCGGAACATGGACAGCTAAACATGGACGACGAAACGCTGATGCAGTACGCGTCTGAATACATCCAGCATTATATTCGGGATATTTATCCGGAAGAAGTGCGCAGTGCTGGGTTTGTTCGATATACGGAAAACCTGGCAGAAAAAATGCAGCGACTGCTGAAAATTTTCCGTAATGAGTTGTCTCAGTCCGAATTTGCGCCGCGGTATTTCGAATTAAAAATAGGCAAGGATATCGATCCGCTTGTTTTAGTATGCAGCGGCGGAAAGATTCTGGTCAGAGGGTCTGTGGACCGCGTGGACTTGTACGAACAAAACGGAACGGTCTACATCCGCGTTGTCGACTATAAAAGCGGATCCAAACAATTTCGTGCCGAAGATATTCAAAACGGAATTGATATGCAGATGATGCTTTATCTGTATATCCTTTGCGCCTATTACCAACATCAGGGCATTTCCGCACGGCCGGGAGGCGTGCTGTATCTGGGCGCAAATCCAAAGCCGTTGGTGTTAAAAGGCAAAGACTTGGCACTTTTAGCAGAACAAAACCACGAGCAATTAGAAAAGCAAGCACAGCAAAATGTCGGAACACGATCCGGTATGCTTCTGGGCGATCCCGAAATTCTCAAAAAAATGGATTCCCAACTGATTGTTGAAAACAAAGGCGTTCGATCACAGTATATTCCGGAAAAAATCCAACTGGCATCCTGTGAGGAATTTTCGGCATTATTTGCCCGGATCGAAGAACTGTTACAGCAAATGGGCACACGGATCTATCAAGGAGATCTAGCAAAAGCTCCTCAAAAATTCGGAGCCAACAAAACCGGCTGCGAATATTGCATGATCAAAGACGTCTGCGAAACAGCCCATACTCCTGCACAACAAGCCGAAGACACTGTCGGTGACAAGAAATCGGAGGAACCGCTATGAGTAAAGAAATCCGTTTATCCCCCGATCAGATCCGGGCACGGGACGAATCAGGAAAAAATATCATTGTATCCGCCGCCGCCGGCAGCGGAAAAACCGCCGTGCTCTCCAAAAGGGTTTGCCGCTACGTTTTAGACGGCGGAGATATCGACCGACTGCTGATTGTCACCTTTACCAAAGCCGCCGCAGGAGAAATGCGGGCGCGCATTGCAAGGGAATTGGATGCCGCTGCACGCGAGAATCCCACGGAACGGCTCAAAAAACAAGTTCTGAAAGCATATTCAGCTCAGATTTGTACCATTGACAGTTTTTTAGGGAAACTGATCAAAGACCACTTTGAAAAACTGGGTGTGGCTCCAAACTACACCATGATGGACGCTGTAGAGCGGGAACTGGCCGAATCGACCGTACTGGCCGACATTTTAGAAGAAAAATACCGCGATATGGACGAGGATTTTGCACAGCTGGACCGTCTGCTGGGCGGAGACGGAGAAAACGAAACGTTGAACCTCTGCATCCGGCAAGCCTATCGGGCGGCCAATGCGGCGGCGTTTCCGCAGCAATGGATGGAGTATATCTTATCCACCTATGAAGATCCGGAGCCCTGGATCCGGCAAGCCTGCGAAGAAACGCAGATTTACCTGACGGATATCGAGCCGATTTTTACATCCATACTGGACCATCTTTCTTTATCTGAAGCCGGACAAAAAACAGCCGAACTACGATATGATCTATTCAAAAAAGTTTCTCTTTACTGTCAAAACAGAGAATGGGACAACATGTGCCGGGAAATGAAGAATTATCTACAGTCCTCTTCTGTTCGGCTCTCAAAACCTTCGCAAAACGAACTCACCTTTAAAACCATTCACAATTTACTGAAATCGCTTTTTGAGCGTGAAATCTATCAATTTTCGCAAACCGCCGTTCGCAGCCAGCTTGACCAACTGAAGGCTCCTGTGCGCGCAATCTTTGACATAGTACAAAAAATGAGAGAACGGCTGCAGCAGGAAATGAGACGGCAAAACGCCTACACCTTTGATGAGATTTCACATTTGGCACTGCAGCTGTTGGTCAAAGACTACGATTACAAAACCCATACATACACCTGCACCGAGACGGCCGAACAACTGCGCGCCGACTATGACGAGATCATGATCGACGAATGTCAGGACGTCAACGACATGCAAAACCTGCTTTTTGAATCTATCAGCAATCAAAATTTGTTTATTGTCGGCGACAGCAAGCAGTGCATTTATGCCTTTCGCGGCTCCAACCCTGACATTTTTACAAAAAGAAAAAAAGAATTCTTCCCCATCGTACTCCAAACCAATTACCGCAGCCGACAAGGCATTTTGGATTTTTCAAATTTTATCTTCGAACGGCTGATGAGCGAGCCTGTCGGTGGAGTAGACTACAACCAGTCAGAATCGCTTGCATTCGGGGGCCTATACCCACCGCGAAAAAATCCGAACGAAAACGATGTGGAAATTTGTTTTTACGAAGCGGAAAGTACAGCCGCCACTTATCTTGCGGCCAATAAACAAAATCAGCTGAAACGGCTGACTCAAAAAGTCCAAAGTCTGCTCGGGCAGGAAACCGTCACCGAAAAAGACGGTTCTTCCCGTTCGCTGCGTCCGTCGGATATCGCAATTCTGGTCCGCACCAACACCGCGGCGGAAACGATTGAAACAGCTTTAACACAGGCCGGGATTCCCGCTTACGCCAAAAGCGGCAGTTCCTTTTTGGACACGACCGATGTGTGCAGTATTCTGGCCTTTTTGCGCGTACTGGACAATCCGTACGACGAAATAGCGCTGTTTAAAACGTTAACCGGCCGGATGTTTGCCATCAACGAACAGATTCTTGCCCAAATCAAAGCCCAAAATCCCCAAACCAATCTGTACACAGCCCTGAATGAATTCATAGGCGCGGCAGACCAGTTAGAATCTCAAAACCAAATTCAATCTTTTTTAGAAACCATCAAAAAATTCCGCCTCATGGTGCAAAATATGCCGCTGCATACCGTGGTGTGGCAGAGTTATCAAATCCATCAATATTTGGATAAAATTTCCTGCCTTTCTGCCGGCACACTGCGCCGAAACGCCCTGATGCAATTTTACACATTTGTACTGCAATACGAGCAGAAATTAGACCGAAGCCTGCACCGCTTTTTGGAATTTGCCGACCGAGCAAAGGAAGAAAAAACAGAAAGCGAAGGCGCGGCACCGCAGGGCGAATTTGTTAAGATCATGACCATGCACGCATCCAAAGGGCTGGAATTTCCGGTTTGTATGATCCCGTTTTTGGAAGCTCCGCTGCAAAAACGCCACGGGGGGAAAAAAGAGGTCAAAGATTTAGTCACCGATTCCGTACTGGGAATTGCAACCACTTTATATGACGAAAAACTCTTTTGTAAATACAACTCGTTTATGTTTGACCTGATTCAGTTCAAACAACAGCGCACCGAATGCGCCGAAGCGTTACGACTGATGTATGTGGCATTTACCCGAGCCAAAGAAAAACTGATTCTGTTTGGAACGATCTCGCGAAAAAAACGCGAAAACGGATTTGAAGAAGACGCCTGGGGCTGTTACCCGTTCCGTCCGAACAAAGCCGGTCGGGTCGTGTATAAAGCATTTCATGCCCAGGTTCTCGGCTGTAAAAGTTTTTTGTCTTATGTGCTCAATCCGCTCGCACACCATCCGTCGGCGAAAGCCCTGTGTGTACCGGACCCCTACCCCGCTCAGGAAGCGCTGCCTATTACGATTGACATCAAAGACGAAGCAAGCATTTTAGCCGAAACCGAAAACACTGTTTCGGAAAGAGAACAGGCGCAGCCTTCGGGAGATTTTTTGGTATCCGAGCAAGAACTGGACCGTAGATTTCAGTTCCGACCCCAAACGCGCAACCACATTCCGGCAAAGATTTCGGTCACCGAGTTGGCCAAGGGTCTGCCGGAACAACCGGAAAGTTTGCAGCTGATTCCGGCAGAGACATCGACCTTAGTTCCGGCATTTCTGCGCACCCAGGAACTTTCGGGCGCACAGAGAGGAACGGCCGTGCATCGATTTATGGCCTACGCCGACTTAAGCCAAGACCCCGAAGAACAAGCGCAGCATCTGGTAGAAGAAGGAATCTTAACGGAGGAACAAAAAAACGTTCTGCCGTTCGACCGAATCCGGACATTCCAAAACAGCGATTTATTTGCGCACATGCAAAAGGCACACCGCGTTTTACGCGAGGAACCGTTTTTGGTGCGTGTTCCGGCAAGTTATTACGATGCGACTGTGACCGATGCACATGCAGAAATTTTTCTACAGGGGGCCATTGATGCGTTATGCGAATGGGACGACGGGTACGAATTGATCGATTATAAAACCGATCGCGCCACCGAAGAGCAGCTGCGCGAACGATACCATAAACAGTTGGAATACTATCGGCTGGCTGTTGAAAAGACCTTTGAAAAACCGGTCCGAAAAATGTTTTTATGGTCTTTCTGGCTACAGCGCGCGATCGACCTTGACAATCCGCCGAATAAATGATAGAATAAAAAAACATGAAATAAAAGGAGATTTTATATGAAAATATATGCGTCCGTCTTTGTGACAAAAGTGGCCAAACCCATGCAAAATGCCGAAAAAATGATTGAAATTATGCAAAAGAATGAAGCGGATATTTATCTGTTCCCCGCTTATTGTCTGACGGGGGTAAGCTGCAGCGACCTGGTTCATTTCCAATCCTTTGCCAACGAAACCAACGAAGCGCTGGACTGTCTGTGCGAGTATTCCGAAAACGAGCACAAATGTATCGTTACGGCCGTTGCCGGATATGAAAATATCATTATTCGAGACGGCGACCTGATTCAAAAAGGAAGCACAACTATAGACGGCAAAAAAATCATTGTTGCCGAGTCGGGAGATGAGAACGGCGGAGATATCCTGCTTCTGCCCACAGCAATGGCCGGATATCCGTGCATTCAAAACGATATTATTGAATTTTGCGCAGAATCTTCTAAAACCCGCAAATGCGTGATCGCCGTGGCAAACCAAGGCTTTGGCGAAAGCAGCGCCGACAACGTTTATAAAGGCTTTGCCGGCATTTTCAACCGCGGAATTATCGTGGATTTTAAAGGGCAGGAAGCCCCGGAGGAGATTGCCGCAAAAGCAGATTCCGAACAGCAGACCGGCTTGATCTATACCCGTCCCAACCGCGGCGAAGAACGGTTTCCTTACTATGGAAAAAATGAACCGACTAGATATCTCAACGAATTATTTTTATTGCAGGTTCAGGCTCTGTACACACGGATTCAAGGCAGCCAAAAGCAACATTTGGTTCTCGAGTTAGACGGACAGGCCTCCAGCGCGGTCGCGCTGTTGGTTGCCGTACAAGCCATGAAAATGTGTGAATTGGATCCGAAGCAGATCTTTGCGGTTTGTATTGGCGATTCGGAGTCTGCCGCAGTCCAGAATAAAGAGCTGGCCGAAGCGCTGGGTGTAACACATCTGTCCATCAATCCGATCCGCGCGCTGGACGCGATCCTGTACACTGCAGATATGCAACAAGCCTCCCAGCAAACGGCCGAAGGCTGCATGCAGCGGCTGCACACACAAATTCTGCAAGACCTTGCACAGCAACACGACGCACTGCTTGTCGGCTCGGCAGATCTGACGGATATTGCATTGGGCTCGACCGTGTTCGGCGGCATTTTTGCACGAGATTATAACGTGAACGCCTCGGTACCTAAAACCGTTTTAAATGAACAACTTAAGTTGCAGGCCGAAAAATATCCGCAGGCCAAATCAGCCCTGACCGCAATCGCAGAAGCTTCTGCCGGCCGCATTCAGGAAAATGCCGAAGACCTGATCGACTTTGCTTTGTTTTTCTTTGCCAAACGGCACACATCCTACAGCGATATCAAAAATTACTGTCTGGCCGTATTTGAGGAACTGGACGAAGATGAAATTGTCGAAGCTCTGGATCGGTTCTTGAGGCAATATAAACAAAATCAAGCCAAGCGCTCGACCGTTTATGAAGGTGCGAACCTGATCGGGTTCAAACTACCCTATTTCCCGGCAGATATCGATTATGATTTGATTTAAAACCTTTTCCACTCTGCATTTTTAACAGACATCTAAAAAGTCCCGGCATGCAACAGCATACCGGGACTTTTTTATATACATTTTGTTTTTTTAATAAAAATATAGGCTATTTGTACCAAATTAAAATTTTCAAATACCATAGCACAGATTC
>CDZQ01010112.1_pt1 | contig 14326 bp, 17 predicted proteins | sample 554831 | NCBI WGS metagenome assembly CDZQ01 (sample SAMEA3182112, study PRJEB8094) | gut metagenome | biome: human; feature: gut; material: Stool; isolation source: human stools | place: Canada | collected 2013-05-06
CCCCCCCCCGCCGCCTGTCCACGGGAGGCGTGCGGCAGCAAAAGAAGCGGCGCCGGACGCATCTCTTTCGTCCGGCGCCGCCCAGGCGCCTCTCCGCCCCATATGAGAAGTACAGAGCAGGTGCCAGGCCTTTTGCCTGCTATTTGGTCAGAGTGAGCCGATAATCCGGTCCATCCTGCTCAGCGGATACCCGATAACCCGCAGAAGCGGCAAACCGGCTAATGTTTTCCACCGCTACCTGTGCGTCCACCAGTACCTCCAGCACAGCGGGGCTCTCCCCGCGGACAGCCCGTTGGACCATGATCACCGGCGTCGGGCAGGACAGTCCTCTGGCGTCAATCATTTCTTCCCCTCCTCTCGCAAAAGATGGGTAACAGAGATCACCAGCAGCACCAAAAGCCCCAGCAGGACGGCCCCCATGCCGGCTCCGCCGATCCCGCCCACTGTATAGGTACCGTCAACCACGCTGTCCGCGCTGCCCGCCAGGCCAAAATTATGGGCAACCGCCGCGCCTGCGATCATTCCCAGCACAGTGACGGCGGAATCCCCGTTGCCCTCGCCCGCCAGAATCAGCTGCCGCAGCGGGCAGCCCCCCAGAAGAATGGACCCCCATCCCACCAGGGCCATCCCAAGGAAGGACCAGAGGTACTGGCTGTGGGCCACGGGCTGAGAGACAGCGGAGAGGCTGTAGCTGCCCAGCAGCAGATTGCCTATCGTAACGGTCATCCAGATTGCCAGAAAGCCGGACAGCAGGGTGAAATCCTTCAGCAAAAACACATCCCGCAGTCCTCCCGCCATACACAGTCGGCTGCGCTGCGCCATGGCTCCCACCGCCAGACCGCCCAGCAGTGAGACCAGCCAGAACGCACGCATAGAGCCCGGACCCTCCTGAGAAAAGCGAAGCATACCCGGCGCCAGAAGCAGCAGCGCCAAAAGCGCGGCCATGACGCCCGGAAGCACAACCCCCTCGCCGGATCGGACCGGATACGCGCGGCCCAGGGAAAACCCCTTCCGCAGAAAGCCGGTGCCCACCAGAATACCGGCCAAAAAGCCCAGCAGCCCCGCCACAGCGGTCAAATCACCGCCGCCCAGGCGGATAACCATCCGCAGCGGGCAACCCAGGAATACCAACGCCCCGATCATGACAAACAGCCCCAGCACAAACCGGCAGGCGGGCGAAGAGCCGGCCTTGGGCCGAAACTCCCGAAAGCCCAGGGCCGCGCACATGGCCCCCAGCACGATGCCAATGATCTCCGGGCGGATATACTGCACCTTCGCCGCGCTGTGGAGCCCCAACGCTCCCGCAATATCCCGCTCAAAGCAGGCAATGCAGAAGCCCATGTTCTTCGGATTCCCGGCAGCGGTCAGAAGCAGCGCCGCCACCCCCACCACAACGCCGGCCAGGATCGGCAGACCATACTGCCGCAGAAAACAGTTCTCCTTCAACTTCATGCTTTTCCTCCCTCAATTTCTTGCAGCAACGGCAGCGGGGATCATATTGCCAGCTGGTAGAATCCAGCGGTCTCCACCCCATTTTCACGGAGAAGCCGCTCCAGTGCATCCCGCAGTTCCGGCGGCGCGGACCACGCCATACCGCAATCCGACGTAATGCTTCTTGGAACGGGAACCAGCCGCCCATCCAGCCCGCTCCGGGCACAAACCCGCTCCGTGGCAATGGCTTCCGCAGTGGTATGGAACGCAACAACCAACCGCGGCTGTCTGGGACGCACAGCAAATCCCCCCTATCGTTATTTTTTTAAAAGAATAACACAAGTACAATAAAAAGGCAAGGCGCTTGTGCACCATTTGCAGAAAAAATATCCCGCCCCTGCTTTTTCTTCCCCGCTCCTCCAGCAGGGGACCCGCACCTCCTGCCCAGAAGCTGTATATACTGGAGCAGGCCCGCCCGCCGCCTTACACCGCGGTGGGAAGCCGCTATACGCAGGAGGTACAGAAATGGACCAGCACTTTCCTTTTGAGGCGATACCGCTCCCCTTCAGCGATGCCGTTCGCCGAGAGCCAGCTGACCGTGTTCGCACTTGGGACCCCGGGCAGGGAGAGCGTGAGGATGGCGGAGGAATCGCCGCAGAGCACAACTGCCTGTGGTACAGTGTTGGCCTGTTCTTCTGTGCTGAAAGCATTGCCGCCGCTGACAGCCTACGATAGAGAAATCGCAGACCAAACGGTCAGCGAGATACGGCTGAAAGAAAATGGCAAAATACGCATTATTATACTGATAAACGGTCAGGAAATCGGAAAGGAGACAGCAGCATGACGCAGACAGCAACCGTGCAGCCGCAAAAGAATGTACGCATCATCCCTGCAACGATAGATACCAAGGCGGCGATCACACAGAACTACCGACAGCTTCAGGTTGCCGCCTACTGCCAAGTATCCACCAAACAGGACGAGCAGTTAAACAGCTATGAGGTACAGCGAACGCACTACGAAGAACGCATCCGCACCGAGCCGAAATGGACGCTTGTTGGCATCTTCGCAGACAACGGCATCACAGGAACGAGTATGAAAAAGCGTGATGAATTCAATAAAATGCTCCGTCTCTGCTACAAGGGCAAAATTGATATGATCATCGTAAAATCCATCAGCCGCTTTGCCCGAAATACCCTCGATGTCATCAAGATAACGAGAACGCTACGGGACATCAATGTGGATGTGTACTTTGAAGAACAAGGCATCCACAGCATCGATCCGGCATCGGAATTTTACATCACCATCTACGGCTCAATAGCACAGAGTGAATCCAAAAACATCAGTGCCAATGTTAAATGGGGCAAAGCACAAAGCGCCAAGCAAGGCAATATACCATTCCAATGCAAGCATTTTCTCGGCTACACGAAAAACGCAGACGGCGAATTCGAAATCGTCCCCGAAGAAGCCGCAATCGTCCGAGAAATATATGAGCGATACCTGTCCAGCGAGAGCCTGTACGGAATAAAGTGTTATCTTAAAGAAAGAGAGATACCAACTCCGGGTGACTATACCGAATGGCGGCAGCAGACCATATGTGAAAGCCTCCCCTTATACCGACTGACCATTCGTTTATCATTAGTATAGTATAGAGCGGAGACAGAATCAAGAACGGCCTGCGGAAAACAAAAAAGAGGAACCGCCGTTTGGATTGGCCGTCCCGCCCGTCCGCTGTCTCACGGAGCACTTTTTTCTCATAACCGTAACGCGCCGGCCATAACGCCGCTGATGGGTTCCTTAAAGTGGTCGACCTCCCTCCTATTGCCGAGTTTGGCATCCGCATCCGTGCCACTCAACTTCGCATTGCCCACCGTTATTGCCCCCAGCGGTAGACGATCTTTCCATTCACCATCGTCATATAGGCCTCGCCGCCCACTGTGGTCAGCGGATCTTCCGTCCAGACCACGAGATCGGCATCCTTTCCCTTCTCCAGAGAGCCAATGCGGTCACCCACGCCGAGCACCCGGGCCGGGTTGATCGTGATGGCACGCCATGCTTCCTCCGGAGGCAGCCCCGCACGGATAGCCAAGCCCGCGCACAAGGGCAAATTCTGCAGCGGCACAACCGGTGCATCCGTAATGATGCAAACCGTCAGTCCCGCCTGTGCCAGCACTCGTGGCGTGGAAAAACTCTTGTTGCGCAGTTCGATCTTACTCTTTCCGCCAAACGAAGGCCCCACAAGAGCAGGAACATCCGCCTGCGCCAGTTTATCAACGATGATCTCGCCGTCCGTGCAGTGATCCAAGGTGAGCATAAGGTCAAATTCTTTGGCAATGCGCAGCGCCGTCAGCATATCATCCGCCCGGTGCGCATGGCATTTCAACGGGATCTTTTTTTCGATCACCGGGATCATAGCCTCCAATTTCATATCAAATGGCGGGTTTTTCCCCTCCAATTGATCCGCACGGTAGCGCACGGTCCGGAGCAGCAGTTCCCGCAGCAGGGCAGCCACACCCATACGGGTCATGGGATTCTTTTTCAGTTGCTGCCCGTAAAAGCCCTTTGGATTCTCACCAAAGGCACATTTCATGGCGGCAGGCTCTTTGATGGCCATATCATCGGCGCATATACCGTCAAGCTTCAGCACAGTAAATGTGCCGCCCACCACATTGGCGCTGCCCGGGCCGGTACAGGCCGCTGTGACACCCCCGCGCAGTGCCAGGGCAAAGGCCTCATCCTGTGGGTTGATGGAGTCAACGGCTCGCAGCTGCGGCATCACCGGGTCTGCGATCTCATTGTAGTCCATTCCCTCCCAGCGCATTCCCTCGTTGTCAAGGCCGATGTGGCAGTGCGCATCAATGCACCCGGGCGTTACCAGGCGTCCCTGTGCATCCACGACCTCCACTCCCTCGGGAGGAATGATTGTAGGAGCGACCTCTGCGATCTTCCCGTTCTGTATCAGCAGGCACCCATCCTCCAGATCCTTCCCCGCCATAGTTTTTATATGGGCATGATGAATTAAAATCACCTCAAACACCCGCCTTTTCCTTTAAAATTTCTTCGGCACACCGTGCCAGATAGAGGGCCGCCGGAACCAACACATCGTGAGGTGGGAAAAAGAATGCACTATGCAATTCTCCTTCCGTTCCTACACCGAACAGGGCGCAGCAGGTGGGGACTTTTGCTCCGTAATAAGCAAAATCCTCACTGATCATTACAGGATCCAGCTTTACCCAGGTGCCCTCTCCCAGTATATCGTCAGCACTGCGTCCCATGATCCTGGCCAACTCTGGGCTATTGACAACGGGAGGCAGGGTATGATCGAGATACATGTCACCGGTGCAGCCATAGGCGGCCGCCGTATGCTCCACCTGTGTCAGCAGGCACTTGCGGGCCGTCAACTGAGACTTTTGGGAAAAGGTTCTAACTGTGCCCAGCAGGACACAGGTATCCGGGATCACATTGTCGCAGTATCCGGCCTGAATGGAGCAAATAGAGATCGTTGCAGGTTCCAGAGGCGGCAGGTTATAGTTGGCGATGGCAGAAGCGGACAGCGCCAGAGAAGCGCCCGCCGGAATGGGATCAACAACGGCATTCAGCATAGAGCCATGTCCACCATGGCCGGTAAAGGTGATCTTGAAGCTGTCCAATCCGGAAAGGAAGGCACCGCAGCGCACCCCCACCTGCCCCAGAGGGAGTTGTGGCCAGACATGAATGCAGATCAGGGCCGTCATAGGGTACCGCTCAAAAAAGCCCGAGGCGATCACAGATTCAGCACCCACCACCGTTTCCTCCGCCGGCTGAAAGAGGAAAATAACATTGCCGCACAGTTCCTGGCGGCGGCGGCTGAGCAGCTTCGCTGCACCCAGCAGCGCAGTGATGTGTATATCATGGCCGCAGGCGTGCATGACGCCCGGGTTCCGGGACGCGCAGTCAGCGCCAGATGCTTCCTCCACCGGAAGCGCATCCATGTCAGCCCGAATGCCCACCGTGGGACCGGGCTTCCCACCTCGCAGCAGAGCCGCAGCACCGGTGGATGTCCCCAGTTCAAGCAACTCCAGGCCAAGCTGGGAAAGTGTTTTTTTCACAAGAGCAGTGGTCTCAAACTCCTGAGACGACAGTTCAGGATGGCTATGGATCTGGCTGCGCAGCGCTGTCAGGCTGGCAGCAAAAGCCGCTTTTTCTTCTTTTTCTAATTTGGCAAACATAGGGCCTCCTCTTTTCGTTGGTTCAAAAAATTTCCGGAGTATATGGCAATAGTCTGCGCACATAAAGGGCGGGTGTTTTCCTTGACCTTCTCCGCGGTTTGCTGTATGATAAAACAAGTTGGAATATAGAAGGTGGTGTCGAAATGAACGGGAATTATTATATTCTGACCAATCTGCTCTCCGATGACGAGAGAAGAGTGATCACCAGCATTATAAAGCACATTGAAAGAGGCAAATCAAAAGTCGGCATCCAGCAGATCGCAAGCGAAAACTATGTTTCCACAGCATTTATTATGAAGCTATGCAAGCGGCTGGGATTTGCTGGATACAGTGAGTTGTATTATATGCTGACTCAATCCAACCCGGAGACGCGCCATGAGGACGCCCCCTCCTATCCGCTGCAGCAGATGATCGACAACTGCGATGAGCGGATGATCCAGCGATTCTGCTATCTTCTGCAGCAGCACCGGGAACACAAAATCTTTGTAGTCGGTGCCGGCTTTGCCGAACATGTAGCCAACTATATCGTACAGCGGCTGGCCATTTGCGGCTTTATGGTATTCAACCATGTGCATTTTTATGATTTCATGCTCTTTCGGCAGGAGCAAAGCCGGCAGATGACCTCCAATATCGAGCCTTCCGTTATCATCGCCATCTCCCAAAGCGGAGAATCCGAAACCATCATCAATGATGTGCAGGAGGCAAAACGCAAGAATTTCGAGGTAGTCTCCTTTACCCGCCGGGCAGATTCTAAGCTGGCCTCGCTTTCAGACCTCTGCTTTTTGGTGGACACCTCGCGGCAGACTCTCATCAGCACTGTGCCAAATCAGTTTTTCGGCAAGGTCATCCTAGCCTTTGAGGAACTGATGGGCGAATATCTGCGCTAAGTAAACAGATCACAGAAACACAGAGTAAAGTAACTCTGTGTTTTTGTTTTTTTGGCTGCCTCTAATGCCTTATTTTTCCATTGCTTTCACCGCTTTGATGACACGGCTGGTTCCAAAGCGGGACGCACCCAACTCCAAAAAAAGCCGGGCATCCTCAAGGCCACTGATCCCGCCGGCAGCCTTGATGCGGACTTCCGGCCCCACATGAGCGGCAAAAAGCGCCACATCCTTAAATGTAACTCCTCCTCCGCCAAAACCGGTGGAGGTTTTGATGAACTCTGCACCGGACTCAGTCACCACACGGCACATCTCCACCTTCTCTTGCTCCGTGAGCAGGCATGTCTCCACAATAACCTTCAGGAGTTTGCCGCCGCAGGCCTCCTTGACTTGACGGATCTCCTCCAGCACGCGGTCATACAGTCCATCCTTGACCCAGCCAATATTGATGACCATATCGATCTCGGACGCGCCGTCAGCCACCGCATCCCGGGCTATAAAGCATTTGGCAGCGGTGGTATCATAACCGTGGGGAAATCCGATCACCGTGCATACCGGGATCTTGCCCTGAACATAGTCAGATGCCTGGCACACATAGCTGGCCGGGATGCAGACACTGGCACAGCCATAGCGGATCCCATCATCGCAGATGGCACGGATCTGTTCCTATGTGGCACTCTGGCTCAAGAAAGTGTGGTCCACTGTTTTAAGGATCTCTTTGATTTCCATAGTATCTCCTTTTGCCAGATCAATAGGGGGCATGATTGTTCTCCGGCGTACCAATTTCTTGAAAACGCGGGTAATCCGATAGTGTCAGCTTTGGCATGGAACGCACATAGTCGAAAATCACATCGTAAAAGCGGGCGCCGGTGGGGTGCCAGTGGATCTGGTTGGAAATGGCACCGGTGCCGTTGCCGCCGGAGGCAATATAGGCGCTGACCGTGACGCTGTAGCGTCTGTCCGGCTCCAACGGTGTACCGTCCGGCAGTGTGACAGCAAGAACCTTGTGCGGATGTGGCTTCGTGTGATCCACCGACACATGGAAGCCGGAGATCAGCATGGCACCATTGTTGCCAAAGCGTTCCGGTTCATAGACTGTTTCCATAAGTTCCCGAACCTGTGCGCCGGTGATCTCCCCGGTAAAAAGCTCGTCATTATAGCCGGCAACGCCTATCATGCTCTCACGGGTGACAACACCCGGTTCAATGCAGCCGCAGGCACCTGTGGCATTCATATAGGCGAATTCGGTTTTTCCGCCGGAACGAAGGCAGTCCGCCAGAAAATCTCCCAGCTTACACTCCTGCGCCAGACGCATGGGCCACCGCTCCACAGCCCGGGAAAGCGGCTCAGCGAAAAAGCTTTGAAACGGATCCACAATGCTGTGGACATACTCCTCGATCTCCGGCCGCGCCACTCCGTCAGGCGGTGTTTGCAACACACGGCAGTCACGGCGGATGATGCGGTGGGTCTTTTCCTCCAGCGTTAGTTCTATCTGCGCTATACTTTCTCCGCCGAAGCCGGCCTTGACCACACAGGCATCCCCCACCATTCGTGCGCAGTCGCCGGGAATATGTCCGCCGATCCAAATATCAGCCGCCGGCGACGCTTCGATCAGTTCTGCCAGTTCGCCGCTCAGTTCCCCTTCCGGGGACTGATAGAACGGAAAATGGGTCAGCACCACCACGACCTCCGCACCCGCCGCGCGAAGCTGCGGGATATACAGCTTTGCCGCCTCGGCTCCGGATGTCACCTCAAAGGTTTCGAAAACGGATCTATTGACCATATACGGTGTATACTCCGTGGTCAGTCCCAGCACGCCGATTTTCACACCGCAGCGTTCCAGCATCACAGTGGGCGCAGTACCGGGGATTAGGTGGCCGCTTTCCTTTTCCCGGATATTGGCGCACAAAACCGGAAAATGGCAGTCGTTGAGGCAAGTATGGAGAAAATCAGGTCCACGGTCAAACTCGTGGTTTCCCAGGCACATCACATCTGTTCCGTTACGATTGGCTGCGCCTACCAGGGGCAGCCCGCCCCAGAAGTTAGTGCAGAATGCATCTCCCGCATCCAGCAGCAGTGTCCCCTCCGGATCAGCGGCCCGCAGCCGGTCAACGGCGGCGGTGAATGCGCAAAATCCGATGTCGTCCTTAGTTTTGCGTAGGCGGCCGGAAAAGTCCGCATGGCACAGAAAATTCAGATGTATGTCAGCCATATTCTTTTACCCCTTCAATCCGCCGCGGGACACGCCGGTGACGATGCTCTTGCGGCAGAAAATAAACAGCAGGATCATAGGAACCACCACGATTGTAGCTGCTGCCATCAGACGCTCGTAGCGAATGCCGCTGGAGGTCATGAATGCATACAGGCCAAACGGCAGGGTACGCACCTCCTTGCTGTCGGTGGCCACCACCGTCCACAAAAAGGAATTCCAGCAGGCAATGGCGTTGAGCAAGCCGATGGTGACCAACGCAGGCTTTGCCATCGGCACCATGATCCGCCAGAGGAAGCGCCAGTTGCTGGCACCGTCCACACGGGCCGAATAGTAAAGGCTGTCCGGCACCGCCAGGAAGAAATTGCGCAGGATATAAGTATAGAAAATGCTGGAGCAGAACGGAATAATCAGGGCGGGCAATGTATCCAGCAGGCCAATATCCGTGATGGTGGCATAGTTGGTGATAATCAGCATTTCAAAGGGGATCATCATCATAGACAGCAGCAGAGAAAACAGCAGGTCACGGCCTGGAAACTTCAGGCGCGAAAATGCAAAAGCCGCAAGGATCGTGGTAAACATGGTACACACTACGCAGCAGACCGTCACCACCAGAGAGTTGCGAAAATAGGTTAGAAACGGGGCTTTGGAAAAGGCGTAGACATAATTTTCAAACACGGGCTTCTCCGGCCAGAAAGTCGGGGGCGTAGTGTTGACCTCTGCCGCCGTTTTCAAAGATGAGATCAGCATCCAGAAAAACGGCAGAACCATTATCAATGCGCCGATGATAAGAACGGCATAAACCAGTGTCTTTTTTGCAGTTTTCATAGCGCCTCCTCAATAATTCTTCCATTTACGCTGTATAAACAGCTGCAGCATCGTGAAAATCAAAACGATGATGAACAGGATCACGGCGCTGGCCGCAGCCGGTCCAAGCTGCCATTGTTTATAGAACATATCAAACAGATAATATACCACCGTATACAGGGAATAGGCGGAACCAGGCTTACCGTTAAACAGTGGGAACAGTTCAGAAAACACCTTGGAGGCACTGATGACATTGACAATCATCGTAAGGCCCAGTGTCGGCGCCAGCAGAGGCACTGTGATACGAAAGAAAATGCGTCCCTCCCGTGCGCCGTCTACCCGGGCAGCTGTATAATACTGCGGATTGATATTCTGATAGCCCGAAAGCAGCAGAATAATGGTAAACGGCAGCATGCTCCAGATCCCGTAGATGATCAAAGCCGCCAGATTATACTGCGGGTCGTTCAGCCAGTTCACCGGGGCGATCCCGAACAGGGAGAAAAAATAATTGATCAGGCCGTAGTCATAGTTGAACATCCATTTCCAGACAAGACCCACCGCCGTGATGGAGGTGACCATGGGCAAAAAGTAACAGGTCTGAAAAAGCCCCTGCAGTTTGATGCTGGAGTTGAGAAGGGTGGCGATCAGAAGAGAGATCACCGTGGCAATGGGTACCACAAACAGAACATACAGCCCCGTATTTTTCAGTCCGTTGAGAAAATTGGGGTCGTGAAATATCTGCGCATAGTTGCCTAGCCCCACACCTGTAAAGCTGCCCGACATCAGGTTGTAATTCTCCCGCAGAGACAGGATGATGACATTGACAAAGGGATAAACGGTGAAGATCAGCAGGCCTATCATAAACGGAGCCAGGTAGGCCGCCGGCTCGGCGACAGTGCGAAGCGTTATCGCTTCTCCATCCTTTTTCCGGCGGGCCAAAAGTCTCTTTTTCATAGATACCTCTCCCCTGTTTCCGCATGAAACAGGAACACACCACGGTTTTTCAAACCTACCCGCAGCATATCGCCTTCCCCGACATTCATTTCCGCAGGAACATAGCCACGCAGGATCTGATCCTCACCCACCAGCAGACGCACCAGTTCGTCTTTTCCCATAGAATAGCGCTCCAGCACCTGCGCTGTGAAGGCAGGCTCCTGCGCATCGGGCACGATCCCCTCCGCCCGGACCGCCAGGATTACAGGCAGGCCGTCAGCAAGGGACTGAACCGGAGCAAACGCCACAGGTGCCTGGCAACCGGAAAGTAAAATGCGCCCGTCCCTGATTACGCCGTGAAGCTTATTGATGGGGGGTGTGCCCAGAAAATCCGCCACAAAGAAGTTGGCCGGGTTCTCATACAGCCCACGCGCCGTATCCTCCTGCTGCTTGATGCCGTCACGCAGCAGAACGACCTGATCGGCGATGCTGCTGGCTTCCTCCTGGTCGTGGGTAACAAAAACCGTGGTAATCTTTGACTCCCGCTGGATGCGGCGGATCTCCTCCCGCATTTCTACCCGGAGTTTGGCATCCAGATTGGATAGCGGCTCATCCAGCAGCAGCACCTGCGGATTCTTGGCCAAAGCACGGGCAATGGCCACCCGCTGCTGCTGACCGCCGGAAAGTTCTGCCGGCTTACGGTCAAGATAGGGCGTGATATGCACCAACTCTGCCAGTTCCGCCGCTCGCTTCAGGCGCTGCTTTTTGGGAATCTTTTTGATCTCCATAGGGAAACAGATATTTTGCCGCACGGTCATATGGGGATAGAGCGCATAATTTTGGAAAACAAGACCGATCCCCCTCTTTTCCGGAGGCAGCGCAGTCACATCCACCCCGTCAAACAAAACCCGTCCGGAGGTGACCGGCATAATGCCCGACAGCATGTTCAGCGTGGTGCTTTTCCCGCAGCCGGACGGCCCCAGCAGGGCGATCAGCTTACCGCTCTCCAGCGTAATGGAAAGATCGTTTACCGCCACGGTGTTCCCGAAGCATTTGGTCAGGTGTTCAATGGTGATCTGCATAGTTTTTTACCTCAATATCTCCAGAATGGGACTTCCGTCAATGTCCGGCATAGTAAGGCCCAGCATAGCGGCCATAGTGGGCGCCTCATCAACCATTGACCGGTGGTCGCTGACAACTGTAGATCGAATGGACGGTCCGGCAGCAAAAAAGGTCGTGACTTCCTCGCGTGTGGGGCTCCCGCCGTGGGTGGCTGCGCCCATTTTTTTATCTCCCGGCAGGCAGCTGCGCCAGATAGCGTCCCCGCCGGCCTCCTCGCCAAAGGAGATCGGCAAAGCGCTTTCAATGGCAAAGTCAAAGGGACCAGACAGGCCGTATCGCCGCTGCGTCTCTTCGGTGTCCATCACTAAATCCAGCCGGATCTCGGGGTCATTCCGCAGGCTTTCCAGAAACCGACGTACCCGCTGCTTCAGCGCCACGTCCTGCGGATCCCGCAGTTCGATCAGGGCCGCAAGGCCCGTGGAATGGCAGAAGGCATCAAAAGATGTCACCTTTCCGTTTTCATCCGCCTGCAAAAACCCGTTTTTCTTCAGCAGCACATTCATCAGGCACACATCTTTAATATCCGTCTGCCCATGGTCACCCAGTACCACGATGTTGGTTTGTTCCAGCGTTCCCCGGCGGCGCAGGCATTCCATCAGAGCGCCCAACTGCTCATCGTGCAGCCGCAGCTGGTCGTGGGTCTGGGGCGCATATACGCCATAGGTGTGGCGGACGGAGTCCAGATCGCACATCTTGATCAGCATTATATCCGGCTGTGGATAATCCTCCAGAATATCCAGCGCCAGCGCCATAGTAAACAGATCCAGGCTTCGGCTAGGCCCCATAATGTACCGGCCGTGTTTATAGTAATAGCGCTCCATCAGGTTATCAGTGGCCGTTCCACGAAGCCATTTATCGGGTTCATAACCAACATAACCGTAAGGAACGATCATCGGCATATTCATATCATAGTCAGCGCCGCCGGAAACGGGCCAACTCAGCGAACAGGTCGTCAGTCCCTGCTCGTGGGCAAAATCCAGCAGTGTCTTGTCCTTCACATCGGATTTCATACAGTGCCACGGTGCGCCGCTGATCCCGCCACGGGTCAGCTTTTCGTTATGGACGATCCCGTGACGTCCCACATAGGTCCCCGTCAAAATAGAAGTGTGGCAGGAATATGTCAGCGCCGGAAATACCGGGGCAATTTTTTCAACCAACGCGCCATTGCGCAGCAGCGGGCCAAAGTGCGGCATCTGCCGCATAATTTGAATATCAGACGCACATAATGCGTCAATACAGAACACCAGAAGCTTGGACATAATCGCTCCTTTCCGAGGTTCAGTTTCTGAAAATATCATTTGTATCCTTTTTGCCGTCCCTTTGCGGCGGGGTAGTGCGTCAGCCTGTCGAAAAAGTCCAGCCTTTGCTGGGCTTTTTCATTTAGATGATTTAAAATAGAGTGGGTGGTGAGAGAGATGCTGGGACGCGGGAAAATGGATCGGAACGTGATAGAGATGGTGGAAATAGGCAGGCTAGTGCCTAAGGAACACCTGTTTTGGAAAATAGATGAGGCAGTGGATTTCAACTGTCTGTACAAAATGGTGGAGCCTTTGTACTGTGAAGATAACGGCAGGCCGAGCATAGGCCCTGTTGTGCTGTTCAAAATGGTACTGATCCAGCATCTGTACGGTTTGTCTGCGGCGGACAGCGGAGGAAATAAGCGGCAGTATCTATTACCGCTGGTTTCTGGGATACACCTTGCAGGAGGAAACACCCCATTTTTCCACAGTGAGCTATAATTTTCGACACCGCTTTACCGAAGAAACGATTGATCAGGTCTTCAGGTGGATCTTGGAGGAAGTGGCGGAGGCAGGCTGCCTATCTCCTAAGGCAGTATTTGTTGACGGCACACACATCAAAGCCAACGCCAATACCAAGAAGCAGGTCAAGGTTCAGATCCCGGCGGCATCCAAGCACTATGCCAAAGAACTGCTAAAAGAAGTAAACGCAGACCGAGAGTTCCATGGAAAGAAGCCCTTTGACGACGATGACGAGCCGCCAGTTCTGACAAAGAAGCCCAGAGACAACACCTCCAGGAAGAAACTGGACCGGCGGAAGAAGGAAAAGCTGCACACCATGACCCGGAGCGTCACTGATCCGGACAGCGGATTATTTGTAAAGGGAGACCACAAGCGGCAGTTTGCTTATGAAGCCCATACAGCCTGTGACAAACATGGCTTTGTATTGGAAACCGTGATCATTCCCGGGAATGTCCATGACAGCGCGGCGTTTGATGCAGTCTATGACCGTTTGACCAGCATTTCCAGAAGTAGAGACCATTATTGCGGACTCTGCCTACAAGACGCCTCATATCTGCAAAAAGATATTTGATGATGGGCGAGTACTCCCCACAGCCTACAAGCGGCCCCAGACCATGAAGGGCGGCCACGAGTGGTGGAAATATGTGTATGACGAGCACTATGACTGTGTGATTTGCCCAGAGTACCAGGTGTTGACCTACCGCACCACCAACCGAGACGGATACCGGGAATACAGAAGCAATCCCAGCATCTGCGTCAACTATCCTACCCGCCATTTGTGTACTCATTCCAAAGACTATTTCAAAACGGTACAGCGGCACATCTGGAAGGACTATGAGGAATTGGCGGACGACGCCCGCTATACGCCGAAGTACCAGGAACTGTACAGGAGGCGAAAGGAAACCGTTGAGCGGGTCTTTGCCGATGCCAAGGAAAAACACACTATGCGTTATACCCAGTACAGAGGCTTGGCCC
>CDZQ01055295.1_pt1 | contig 14281 bp, 11 predicted proteins | sample 554831 | NCBI WGS metagenome assembly CDZQ01 (sample SAMEA3182112, study PRJEB8094) | gut metagenome | biome: human; feature: gut; material: Stool; isolation source: human stools | place: Canada | collected 2013-05-06
GGACAAATTACATGGCAAACGCTGTTGAAACCCTGGAAAAGCTCGAAAGACGTCTGACCGTCTCCATCCCTGTCGCTGACATTACAACGGAAGTTGAAAAACGTTTGAAAGTGCGTGCCCGTACGGCCAAGGCTCCTGGTTTCAGACCGGGCAAGGTGCCTATGGATATGGTTGCACAGCAATATGGTGCAGGCATCCAGAACGACGTGCTGAATGAAAAAATCTCGGCTGCTTTTTCAAAGGCGGTTGAAGAAAACGATCTGCGCGTTGCAGGTTATCCGAAATTCGAGGAAAAAACCGGCGACGACGTTTCCAAGGACGAAATCGCCTTTACCGCAACCTTTGAAGTTTACCCTGAAGTTAAGATCGGCGATCTTGCCAGGGTAGAACTGGAAAAAGCCGTTGCGACGGTAACCGATGAAGAAGTCGACAAGACGCTGGATATCCTGAGAAAACGCCAGGCCCATTTCCACGTCAAGGGTGAAGACGGTGAACATGGCAAAGGTGGCGACGACGTATCCGCACAGGACGGCGACCGCGTGACCATCGATTTCACCGGCCGTATCGACGGTGTAGAGTTCGAAGGCGGCAAGTCGGAAGAATTCCCGTTTGTCCTGGGTGAAAAACAGATGTTGCCGGAATTCGAAGATGCCATTCGCGGCATGAAGAACGGTGAAACCAAGGTTTTCCCGCTGACCTTCCCTGAAAATTATCACGGCAAGGACGTCGCCGGAAAAACGGCTGAATTCACCGTCAACGTGAAGAAAATCGAATGGGCACATCTGCCGGAACTCGATGACAGGTTTGCCCAGACTTTGGGCATCAAGGAAGGCGGTGTTGAAAAACTGCGTGAAGACATCCGTACCAATCTGGAACGTGAAGTCAAGAACCGCCTGATCTCCATCAACAAGAACCGTGTCATGGACGCCCTGATCGAGGTTTCCGAATTCGATATTCCACAGGCTCTGCTCAAACAGGAAACCGACCAGCTGATCCAAATGACCCGTCAGGATCTGGCTGCGCGCAATCCTGCACAGAAAGACATTGCATTGCCACCTGAACTCTTTGCCGCCCAGGCTGAAAAACGTGTCCGCCTGGGCATGCTGCTGGGCGAATTGATCAAGGACAATATTCTGGCGGTCTCTGCTGATAAGCTGAAAGAAAGGGCAACTGAAATTGCTGCCAGTTATGAAAATCCGCAGATGGTGATCGATTATTACCTGAACGATCCTGGTCGCCGCAGGGAACTGGAAGCCATGATCATGGAAGAAAACGCAGTAGATTACGTTTTCGGCAAAGCCAAGGTAACTGAGAAGGCAGTTCCTTTCGAAGAACTGATGAATCAGCCACTGTAATGATGAAAATCTCCGGATTTTCACAATTTTGACAGGACGACAAATGACACAGTTTCATGATTCTGCGCTGGATGCACAGATGCTGGGCATGATCCCAATGGTGATCGAACAGAGTGGCCGGGGGGAACGTGCCTATGATATTTATTCGCGCCTCCTGAAGGAAAGGATTGTCTTTCTGGTCGGCCCGGTGATGGATCAGAATGCCAATCTGATCGTTGCCCAGCTCCTGTTTCTGGAAAGCGAAAATCCGGATAAAGACATTTCGCTGTATATCAACTCTCCCGGTGGTTCCGTTTCGGCCGGGATGGCGATTTACGATACGATGCAATTCATCAAGCCACAGGTCTCGACCTTGTGTACCGGCCTGGCGGCATCGATGGGTGCATTTCTGCTGGCGGCCGGTGAAAAGGGCAAGCGTTTTTCATTGCCCAATTCCCGAATCATGATCCACCAGCCGTCAGGCGGCGCGCAGGGACAGGCAACGGATATTGAAATCCATGCACGTGAAATCCTTTACCTGCGTGAAAGACTGAACGGGATTCTTGCCGATAATACCGGCAAGAGTGTCGAACAGGTCGCACGGGATACGGAAAGGGACAATTTCATGTCGGCGAATGAGGCAAAGGATTATGGCCTTATCGACGATGTCCTGACCAAACGGATGTAAAGGCGCTTCGTTCATTATGCAAAAAGCCCGAACACCTTGCGTTCGGGCGTTTTTTTCGATGTCCGCTGCCAGAAAATCGGGTTTATGATATCTTTTATCAGTCATAATTCTCATATCGAATCCAAAAACTTGACCCAATACTCATGTCAGAAAACAAAACACCAGCACCTGAAAAAATGCTTTATTGCTCGTTCTGCGGAAAAAGCCAGAATGAGGTCAAAAAGCTGATTGCCGGTCCATCCGTATATATTTGTGACGAGTGTATCGATTTATGCAACGATATTATCCGGGATGAACTGTTAAGTCCTGAATTCGGTCAGGAAAACGGTTCCGATCTGCCGACGCCGAAAGAAATCTGCAACCTGCTGGACCAGTACGTTATCGGTCAGGAACAGGCCAAGAAAATTCTTTCCGTCGCGGTTTACAATCATTACAAGCGCCTGAAATTCTATGGCGGCAAGAATGACGACGTCGAACTGTCGAAAAGCAATATCCTTCTGGTCGGCCCGACAGGTTCCGGCAAGACCCTTCTGGCACAAACGCTGGCCAGAATGTTGAATGTTCCTTTCGTCATTGCCGATGCAACCACCCTGACCGAGGCGGGCTATGTGGGCGAAGACGTCGAAAACATTATCCAGAAACTGCTTCAGGGCTGCGAATATGATGTTGAAAAAGCGCAAAGAGGCATTGTTTACATTGATGAAATTGATAAGATTTCAAGAAAGTCCGATAATCCTTCCATCACCCGTGACGTTTCGGGTGAAGGGGTTCAGCAGGCCTTGCTGAAAATGATCGAGGGAACCATGGCATCGGTTCCACCGCAGGGCGGTCGCAAACATCCGAATCAGGATTTCATTCAGGTGGACACGACCAATATCATGTTTATTTGCGGAGGGGCATTCGATGGCTTGACCAAGATCATTTCGAATCGTTCCGAGAAGGGTGGCATCGGATTTTCCGCCCGCGTGAAAAGTCCTACGGATATTGTCGAAAGCGAGAAGCTTTCCGACGTCGAACCGGAAGATCTGATCAAATTCGGTCTGATTCCTGAATTGATCGGACGTCTTCCTGTCGTGGCGGTTTTGCACGAGCTGACGGAAGAAGCACTTGTCGATATACTTGAAAAACCCAAAAACGCTTTGGTCAAGCAGTACACGAAGCTGTTGCAAATGGAAGGTGCTGAACTGGAAATTCGTCCTGAAGCCCTCCGTGCGATTGCCAGAAAAGCACTTGAACGCAAAACTGGTGCCCGGGGACTTCGTTCCATTATGGAGAATTTATTGCTTGATGTGATGTACAACTTGCCGACAGAGCAAAATGTCACCAAGGTCGTCATCGATGAAAACACGGTGACGAAAGATTCGAAACCTTTACTGATTTATCAGGATAAACAAAAAGTAGCCGGCCAAGGCTGAACTGGTTTGCCCGTTTGATTGCCGGTCATTTTTCCATTTTCAAGGCAGGCGGCTGGCCTGCCGAAAGTCATTTGGATAATTTTCATGCCAGGTCTTGTTTTTTGGCGGATCGGGCCAAAATTATCCTTATGCTTATTAATTAAGGTTTCTCATGATGACTTCAACTGATATAAAGCCGTCTAGATTGCCATTGCTTCCATTACGGGATGTGGTTGTCTTTCCGCACATGGTCATTCCCCTGTTCGTTGGCCGTCCCAAGTCGATTCATGCCCTTGAAACGGCAATGGAAAATGAAAAAACCATCATGCTGGCTGCCCAGAAAACAGCAGCAAAAGATGAACCGTCCGCGGAAGACATTTATGAAATAGGGTGCGTTGCAACGGTATTGCAAATGCTGAAACTGCCGGACGGAACCGTGAAAGTTCTGGTCGAAGGCGTTGGCCGTGCCCGGGTCGATCATGTCGAGTCCGAAGAACATCATCTGGTAGCCGATGTATCGCCGGTCGATTCCATCGGCGAAAACGAACCTGAAATCGAGGCGATGCGTCGCGCGATTGTCCAGCAGTTCGAACAGTACGTCAAACTGAACAAGAAGATTCCCCATGAAGTGGTCGGATCGCTCTCGACGATCGACGATCCGGGCCGTTTTGCCGATACGGTAGCTGCCCATTTGCCATTGAAACTGGAACAAAAACAGGTTGTTCTGGAAATGGTCGATGTTGAACGGCGTCTGGAATATCTGCTGGAAAGGCTTGAAAGCGAACTTGACATCATGCAGGTCGAGAAACGCATTCGTGGCCGCGTCAAACGCCAGATGGAAAAATCACAGCGCGAATACTACCTGAATGAACAGGTCAAGGCGATCCAGCGCGAATTGGGCGAAGGCGAGGAAGGAACTGATTTCGAGGATCTTGAAAAGAAAATCAGACTGGCCAAGATGCCGAAAGAAGCTCGTGACAAGGCTCTCTCCGAACTCAAGAAACTGAAAGTCATGTCGCCGATGTCGGCGGAAGCGACTGTCGTCCGCAATTACATTGAAACGCTTGTTTCCCTGCCGTGGAGAAAAAAATCCAAGGTGAACAACGACCTTGCCAACGCCGAAAAGGTACTGGAAGACGATCACTACGGTCTGGACAGAGTCAAGGAACGCATCCTTGAATATCTTGCGGTCCAGCAACGGGTCGACAAGGTCAAGGCACCGATTCTGTGTTTCGTCGGTCCTCCGGGGGTGGGTAAAACTTCTCTTGGACAATCGATTGCACGCGCAACGAACCGGAAATATGTCCGGATGGCACTGGGTGGCGTGCGTGATGAAGCTGAAATTCGCGGTCATCGCCGTACCTATATCGGTGCGATGCCAGGCAAGATTTTGCAAAGTCTGGTCAAGGCAGGTGTCCGCAATCCGCTTTTCCTTCTGGACGAAGTGGACAAGATCGGCGCGGATTTCCGTGGCGATCCGGCTGCGGCGCTTCTGGAAGTGCTGGACCCGGAACAGAATCATACGTTCTCCGACCATTATGTCGAAGTGGATTTCGATTTGTCGGATGTGATGTTCATCGCGACCTCCAATTCCTACAATATTCCTCCTGCCTTGCTCGACAGAATGGAAGTGATCCGCCTCTCCGGTTATACGGAAGATGAAAAAACAAGCATTGCCCAGCGTTATCTGTTGCCGAAACAGGTCAGGGGCAATGGCCTGAAGGAAACGGAAATTTCGATTACCGAGGGCGCCATCAGGGATATCATCCGTTATTACACACGGGAAGCCGGTGTCCGGGCACTTGAGAGGGAAATCTCGAAGATTTGCCGCAAGGTCGTCAAGATGCTGCTGTTGAAAAAACAGAATCGCAAGATTGTCGTGACCCCGAAAAATATCGACAAATTCCTGGGCGTTCGCCAGTATGATTATGGTGTCGCCGAAAAAGAAAACCAGGTCGGTGAAGTATCCGGACTGGCATGGACGGAAGTCGGTGGCGAACTCTTGACGGTTGAAGCGGTTGCCGTTCCGGGCAAGGGCCAGATCATCCGTACCGGTACGCTGGGCGATGTCATGAAAGAATCCATCGAGGCGGCCAGAACGGTTGTCCGCAGTCGTGCCAACAAGCTGGGTATCAGAAACGAAGCTTTCGAGAAGAAAGACATTCATATCCACTTGCCTGAGGGCGCGACGCCGAAAGACGGCCCGTCAGCCGGTATTTCGATGGCAACGGCACTGGTTTCCGTATTCAGTGGCATCCCTGTTCGGGCGGACGTCGCCATGACCGGTGAAATCACCCTGCGTGGCGAAGTCCTGCCGATCGGGGGGCTGAAAGAAAAACTGCTTGCAGCTTTGCGCGGAGGCATCAAACAGGTCATCATCCCACAGGAAAACGTGAAAGACCTGATTGAAATTCCGGATAACGTCAAGAACAAGCTGGAGATCATTCCGGTTCGCTGGATCGACAAGGTTTGGGAAATCGCTCTGGAAAGCCAGCCTGAACCGATCACGGAAGAGGCGGCTGCCATCTCCGTAGCGTCTGAACCGGCTGAAAATGCCAGCGGCGGTAACGTCATGACGCATTGACCGGCCTGTCTTGCACTCCATTGAAAAGCCCCGGATATCCGGGGCTTTTTCTTATGCTTTTGTTTCTTGCGCTTTTGCGCCGGTCAGAAGATTCAGCTGCCGCCGGACTTCGGGAGCCAGTTCGCCTGCCACCATTCCAATTGATCCGTGATGACGGACAGCCAGCGTATCGGCCGCCTTGCCGTGCAGCCAGACGGCGGCGAGGGTGGCTTCCCAGGCTGGCCTGCCCTGCGCGATCAGCGCGCCGGTGATTCCGGAAAGGACGTCACCCGTTCCAGCGGTGGCCAGTGCGGGGTTACCCGTCGGATTGATAACTGTTTTTCCGTCCGGTGCGGCGATGACGGTTCCCGATCCTTTCAAAACCGCGATAGCCGTAAATCGCAGGGCCAGTTCTTTTGCAGCTTCGAGCCGGTTGGCCTGAATGGCGTCACTTGTGGTTTTCAAAAGTCTTGCCGCTTCCAGCGGGTGCGGTGTGATGATCGTCGGGGAATCCCTTTCAGGGAGCAACTGGGCGATCGCTTCGTTTTCGGAAAGAATATTCAACGCGTCTGCATCCAGAACGATTGGCTTACGGGCTTCGATTGTCCTGATGACCATCTCCCTTGCGGCGGCGGATTTGCCCAGACCGGGGCCGGTGACGATGACGTCGGTCGAAAAATCGAATTGGTGGGCGGCACGGAACATGATTTCAGGAGAAACCGGATCGTATGCGGGCGGGTTTTTCAGGTAAATGGCGTAACACAATCCGGCACCGGAGAAGAGAGCCGCCCTCGCGGCGAGTACCGGCGCACCGCTCATGCCTTGTGCGCCGCCGACAATGGCAATGCGCCCATAACTTCCTTTGTGTGAGTCTTCAAGACGCGGTTTCAGACAGGATTCAAACAGGTCAGGGGAATTCAGCCAGCATTTGGTTTCGGGAAAATATTTCCTTTCAACATCCAGTGTGACGACGTGAACCTTGCCCGCACAGTCACGTCCTTTTCGGGTATGAAGTCCCGGTTTGTCGGCGATGAAAGTAATCGTGTCGGTCGCATGGACGGCAATTTCATCTTTTCCGACAATATTGCCCGTATTCGCGTTCAGGCCGCTCGGAACGTCCAGTGCCAGTATGGGGCATTGGAATGTATTGACGATTTCCACCAGTTTCTGCCGGTTGCCCGTCAGGGCTTCTTTCAGTCCGATGCCGAACATGCCATCGACAACGAGCGCCCATTTTTTCGAACGGATGCTTTCCAGTGTCGTTTTGAGCGAAAGGGCATCTTCCCAGTGAACAGGGCTCTTGACAGCTTTTTTTCTGGCGAGAATGGCTTCTTCGGATTGTTTTTTCCGGTTTGCCACCAGCAGAACAGACACGTTCACACCATTGTTCGCCAGGATGGTCGCCATTTCCAGGGCGTCGCCGCCGTTATTGCCCGGGCCTGCCAGAACGAGGACTTCTTTTTTTATGTCCGTGGATTTTGCCAGCATCTGCATGGCGAGATTGGCCGCTTCATTGCCTGCACGCTGCATAAGCGTTCCCTTTGGCAGATCGGCGAGAGCCGAGCGTTCGATAGTCCGGATAGCGTCGATGGAATAAAGTGCGTTCATTGTGGTTCAATCCGAGAAATGAGTTGAAGGTAACGAAACGTAAGGTATTACTCTAACAGCTACGGGAGTAAAAAAAAGAATTTGTATGTTTGTCGCTATTTTTATCAGTTAGTCCCTTTAAGCGAAAGGGTTTTTACAGTACAATGATGAACTCTTGAAATTTTTCAAGAAGTTGTTTTATTTTTTAGCAAAAATCGCGAATTCGACCTGAAAGGGTGCTCATAAAGAGTTCTTGGGCGAATTCAAGACCTAACCCTGGAGATTTATTATGTCCGTTACCATGCGTGAAATGCTGGAAGCCGGTGTTCATTTCGGCCACCAGACCCGTTTCTGGAATCCAAAGATGGCTCCTTTCATCTTTGGCCACCGCAACAAAATCCATATCGTCAATCTCGAAAAGACCCTGGCAATGTACAACGACGCGATGAATTACATCCGTCAGCTGGCTGCCAATCGCGGTACGATCCTGATGGTTGGAACCAAAAGACAGGCTCGCGAAATCATCGCTGCCGAAGCACAACGTGCCGGCATGCCATTCGTCGACCAGCGCTGGCTCGGCGGTATGCTGACCAACTTCAAGACCATCAAGACTTCCATCAAACGGCTGAAAGACATGGAAGCCGCCATTGAAGACGGTTCTGTCGAAAAGATGAGCAAAAAAGAAGGCCTGATGTTCTCGCGCGAAGTTGAAAAACTGCAGAAATCCATCGGCGGCATCAAGGATATGAACGGTTTGCCTGATGCTATTTTCGTTGTTGACGTCGGCTATCACAAAGGTGCGATCACTGAAGCCGCCAAGCTGGGTATCCCTGTTATCGGCGTCGTCGATACCAACCATTCCCCTGAAGGTCTGGCTTACGTTATTCCTGGCAACGACGATTCGTCCAAGGCAATCCAGCTGTACGCACGCGGCGTAGCTGACGCGATCCTCGAAGGCCGTGCCAATGCAATGCACGACGTTCTCGAAGCCGCAAAGGGCGAAGAAGCCGTTGCCGCAGAAAGCAACTAAGAGTTTGCAGGCCTGTCCCCGGATCCGGAGACAGGCTGCTTGAAGAAACAGCTAGTCGGGAGCCGCTGCTCCCTTTGAGAGGAGAACAATATGGCAGTCATTACAGCAGCCATGGTAGGTCAATTGCGTGCCAAGACGGACGCTCCTATGATGGAATGCAAAAAAGCGTTAACCGAAGCGGACGGCGATCTGCAGAAAGCGGAAGACCTGTTGCGCGTCAAACTGGGCAACAAGGCTTCCAAAGCCTCTTCCCGTGTCACCGCTGAAGGCGTCATCGCCATTCACGTCGACGGAAATACCGCTTCCATTATCGAAGTCAACTGTGAAACCGACTTCGTCACCAAGAATGATGACTTCATTGCACTGGCCAACAGCTGTGCAAAACTGGTCAATGACAACAATCCGGCCGATGTCGCCGCCTTGTCCGCCTTGCCTTTCGATGGCAAGACTCTTGAAGAATATCGTACGGCGCTCGTTGGCCGCATCGGTGAAAACATGTCGATCCGCCGTTTCGCACGTCACGAAAGCAGTGCGAAGATCGCGACCTATCTGCACGGAACCCGTATCGGCGTTGTCGTCGAATATGAAGGTCCTGACGAACAGGTAGGCAAAGATGTTGCGATGCATATTGCCGCCATGAAACCGGTTGCCCTGTCTGCAGAAGGTGTTTCGCCTGAACTGATCGAACGGGAACGTGCCGTTGCCGCGCAGAAAGCGGCGGAAGATTCCGCCAGGGCCGTTGCCGAAGGCAAAAAGGCACAGCCAGCCGATATCGTTGCCCGCCGAGTTGAAGGTTCGGTACAGAAATTCCTGAAAGAAGTTTCCCTTCTGAACCAGCCGTTTGTCAAAAACGACAAACAGTCTGTTGAACAGATGCTGAAAGAAGCGAAAACGACTCTGAAATCCTTTACCCTGTATGTTGTGGGGGAAGGGATCGAGAAGAAGGTGGATAACTTTGCCGAGGAAGTGGCTGCCCAGATGGCAGCGTCCAAAGCTTGATGGCAATTTGAAAACGGGCCGAAAGGCCCGTTTTTGCAAGTTCTGTCCCTGTCGTTCATTTCAATGTCTTAACGTTGTCAATTAAGGAATCGCAATCATGACCACTCCTGTATACAAACGGGTTCTTCTGAAGTTGTCAGGTGAAGCTCTTATGGGCGAAGATCAGTTCGGCATCAATCGTACTTCTATCGAGCATATGGTTGAAGATGTGGTCGATGCGGCAAAACTGGGCGTTGAAATGGCTATCGTTATCGGTGGCGGCAATATTTTCCGTGGCGTCGCTCCCGGCGCCAAGGGAATGGATCGGGCGACTGCCGATTATATGGGCATGCTGGCGACTGTCATCAATTCCCTCGCTCTGGCCGATGCCATGGAGCAGGCCGGTTTGACGGCGCGCGTCATGTCTGCCATCGGTATCGATCAGGTTGTCGAATCCTATGTCCGCCCCAAAGCGCTCCAGTATCTGGAAGAAGGCAAGGTCGTCGTTTTCGCTGCAGGTACCGGCAATCCGTTTTTCACGACCGATACCGCTGCCGCCCTGCGTGGTGCGGAAATGGGTGCCGAAATCGTATTGAAAGCGACCAAGGTCGATGGTGTTTACAGCGCCGATCCGATGAAAGATGCCTCGGCTTCCCGTTATTCGCACATCACTTTCGATGAGGCGATTGAAAAACACCTCGAAGTCATGGATGCGGCGGCATTCGCGCTCTGTCGCGATCAGAAATTACCGATTAAAATATTCTCAATCCTCAAACACGGTGCCTTGAAACGTGTTCTGCTGGGTGAAGACGAGGGAACGCTGGTTCATCTCTAAACCTTTACAATGACAAACCGGTTTTTCCGGTCAAGTTTATTTTGCATAAGGAAATGTCATGAGTATTGCCGATGTGAAAAAAAGTGCCGAACAGAAAATGAACAAATCGATCGAGTCACTGAAAGCCGATCTGGCCAAGGTTCGGACTGGCCGGGCTCATACCGGTATTCTCGATCATGTTGAAGTGGATTATTACGGTAATCCGACCAAAATCAGCCAGGTAGCGAATGTTACCCTGCTTGACGCCCGTACCATTTCCGTCCAGCCATGGGAAAAGAAAATGGTCAGCGCCATCGAAAAAGCGATTCGCGATTCCGATCTCGGCCTGAATCCTTCCTCCATGGGTGACATTATTCGTGTCCCGACACCGGCGTTGACGGAAGAACGCCGAAAGGAAATGGTCAAGCTGGTCAAGACGGAAGGTGAAGACGCCAAGGTTGCCGTTCGCAATATCCGTCGTGATGCCAATGAAGCCGTGAAAAGAATGGTCAAGGACAAGGAATGTTCGGAAGATGATGAGCGCCGTTCGCAGGAGGACATTCAGAAACTGACAGACAAATTTGTCCAGCAAATCGACAAGCTGCTTGCCGACAAGGAAAAAGAAGTCATGACGGTATAAGCGGACCGTATCCGATATGGTTAGCGATCAGACTTCAACATATGCTGCGGATAAGAATCTTATGCCGCAGCATATTGCTATTGTCATGGACGGAAACGGACGATGGGCGAAGAAACGGTTTCTGCCCCGTGTCGCCGGACATGTGAGGGGCGTGGAAGCGATCAGGCGGACGATTGAAGGATGTATCGTCCGCAATATCCCTTATCTGACGGTTTTTGCCTTCAGCTCGGAAAACTGGAAAAGGCCGGGCGAGGAAGTCAATTTCCTCATGAATCTGTTTCTTTCTTCCCTTGAGAAAGAAACCGGTAAATTGCATGCCAACGATATCAGACTCAAAGTGGTGGGTGATCTGAGCCGGTTCGATGCCCCTTTACAGAAGGCTATTGCCGCTGCAGAGGAAAAAACGTCGGACAACTCGAAACTGACGCTGACGGTTTGCGCCAATTATGGCGGCCGCTGGGATATTTTGCAGGCGGCCAGACGGATGTCTGGCGAAGGGCTGGATGTAAACGACATGACACAAGAGCGTTTGTCATCGTTTCTTGCCCTTTCTTATGCGCCTGATCCGGATCTTTTTATCCGCACAGGCGGGGAAACGCGAATTTCGAATTTTCTGCTTTGGCAATTGGCTTATTCGGAGTTATATTTTACAGAAACCTTCTGGCCCGATTTCGACGATGGGGAACTGGAAAAGGCCATCATGTCTTTTCAGTCGAGAGAAAGACGGTTCGGAAAAACCAGTGAACAATTAACGGATTAGGCCGATGCTGAAACAACGAGTCATTACCGCTTTATGTCTGGCTGCAGTTTTGTTTTTAATCCTCTGGTCCCGGAGTGAATGGCTTTTCGGACTTTTCCTGCTGGTGTTTTTTGCTGCCGGCGCCTGGGAAAATGCCAGACTTTTCGATAACAAATACCCGGTAGCCGTCGCAGTATTGGCAAGCGTGATATTTGTGTTGACCGGACTGTGGCTCTCTTCAGGTGCCTATATATGGTTCGCCTTCATTGCCGTGCTGATCTGGATCGCTTTGCTCATTCCGTCGCTTTTCCGTACGATACCGGCCCTGCATACCTTTTCGGGACATATATATCAGGCGTGCTACCTGTTTTCCATTCTTGCAAGTTTCCTGTGCGTGCTGCTCCTGTACAAGCGCTCGCCCCTGTTTTTGCTGTCGATCCTCCTGATTGCATGGCTGGCCGATATCGGTGCCTATTTTGCAGGAAGGGCATTTGGGAGGCACAAACTGGCTCCCGCCATTTCCCCGGGAAAAACCTGGGAAGGTGTTGTCGGCGGCATGGCGGCTGTTATACTGGTAGCCATTGCTTCCATGAGTTTTTCGACTCCGGAGTCCAATATCAGTCTGCTGATATTCGGGAAATACGGTTGGGGCGGAATGACTGGAGGCCTTGTCCTGCTGGTTGCCATGAGTATCGTGGGCGACTTGCTTGAATCGAAGCTGAAACGGCGTATCGGTTTTAAAGACAGCAGTAACTTGTTGCCAGGACATGGCGGCGTTCTGGATCGCATCGATTCGCTGATCCCGATGTTGCCATTGGCCGTTTTATTGGGGATGTGGCTATAAAAATGACGGCGAGAAGGCAGGTCATCACTGTTTTGGGTTCCACAGGCTCAATCGGCGTCTCGACGCTGGATGTGCTGTCGCGCCATCCGGACCAGTATTCCGTGTATGCCCTGACGGCGAACAGGCATGTTGACCAATTGCTGGAACAATGCGAAAGATTCCATCCGGAAGTCGCCGTTGTCGGCACTGCGGAATCGGCATTGCTACTTCAGAAAGCCTTGCGTTCCAAAGGGCTGAAAACCGAAGTCTTATACGGTGAAAAGGCGCTCTGTCAGGTAGCCGCTTCGGAAAAATGCGATGCTGTCATGGCGGCCATTGTCGGCGCCGCCGGGCTGGCGCCCGCATTGGCTGCCGCACGTGCCGGCAAAAAAGTCATGCTGGCCAACAAGGAAGCGCTGGTGATGTCGGGCCAGCTGTTTATCGACGCCGTCGTCAATCACGATGCAACCCTCTTGCCGATCGACAGTGAGCATAATGCCATTTTCCAGTGTCTTCCTTTTTCGCACAAGCGTTTTCCGCACCGGCATGGTGTTTCCAAGGTGTTGCTGACAGCCTCAGGCGGCCCTTTTCTGCATCGTCCTGTCGATACCCTCGACAGCGTGACACCGGAACAGGCAATAGCCCATCCGAAATGGGTGATGGGGCGCAAAATCTCGGTCGATTCTGCTACCATGATGAACAAGGGGCTGGAAGTGATCGAAGCGCACTGGTTATTCGGTATACCGGCCAGCCAGATTGAAGTGGTCATTCATCCCCAAAGCGTCATTCATTCAATGGTTTCCTATATTGACGGATCGGTCATTGCACAATTGGGGAATCCGGACATGCGGATTCCGATTGCCCACGCGCTCGCTTATCCTGACCGGATGACGTCCGGTGTGACGCCTCTGGATCTGACACGGATCGGCACCTTGCAATTCGAGTCTCCCGATTTCGTCCGTTTCCCCTGTCTGAAGCTGGCTTATGAAGCGCTTGAGACGGGTGGGGCGACACCTGCCATTCTGAATGCCGCCAATGAGGTGGCCGTTCAGGCTTTTCTGGACCAGAGAATCAGCTTCCGGCGGATCGATTACGTGGTGGCCAATGTTCTGGACAAGGTGATGACAGAAAGTGCCGTCACGAGTATCGATAGTGTTTTAATGCATGACCGGGCAGCACGGACGGTCGCCACAAATCTCATTTTGCAATGATATTCATTCAAACATTTTTAGCCTTTATCTTTGCATTGTCCGTGCTTATCGTATTCCATGAGCTTGGCCATTACTGGATGGCGCGCCTTTGCAATGTCAAGGTTCTGCGCTTTTCCCTGGGGATGGGGAAAATCCTGTACAGCCGCAAATACGGACCTGATCAGACGGAGTGGGCGCTTTCGGCCCTGCCATTGGGCGGGTACGTCAAATTGCTTGATGCAAGAGCGGACGATTTGAGCCAGCTTTCGCCTGAAGACAGAAAACGTGAATTTACCAGCCAGAACGTCTGGCGCCGTATTGCCATTGTCGCAGCGGGGCCGCTGGCCAATTTCGTGCTTGCCATCGCCGTTCTGACCGGACTTTATATCTACGGTATGCCTGAGCCAATCGCAAAACTTCGCGAAGTGCCGGTCAACACAGCCGCCTGGCAGGCTGGTTTGAGAGGTGGGGAAACCGTTGTCAATATCGACGGTGTGCCGA
>CDZQ01016384.1_pt1 | contig 14275 bp, 12 predicted proteins | sample 554831 | NCBI WGS metagenome assembly CDZQ01 (sample SAMEA3182112, study PRJEB8094) | gut metagenome | biome: human; feature: gut; material: Stool; isolation source: human stools | place: Canada | collected 2013-05-06
CCACCTTCTGCGCGCCCCCCACCATGTACCGCATGCTCATCAAGCAGGACATCAGCTGCTACGATCTGACCAGCATCCAGCACGCCACCATCGCCGGGGAGGCCCTGAACCCGGAGGTGTTCCACCAGTTTAAGAAGGCCACGGGCCTGAGCCTCATGGAGGGCTTCGGCCAGAGTGAGACCACGGTGATGATCGGCAACCTCATCGGCATGAGCCCCAAGATCGGCTCCATGGGCAAGCCCGTACCCCTGTACCCCATCGACCTGGTGGACCCGGATGGTGAGAGCGTGGACGTGGGCCAGGTGGGCGAGATCGTGGTCCGGGCGGAGAAGACCGATATCTGCGGCCTCTTCCGGGGCTACTACAACAACCCCGACGGCACCGACGCCGCCTGGCACGACGGGATGTACCACACCGGCGACACCGCCTGGCGGGATGAGGACGGCTACTTCTGGTACGTGGGCCGGGTGGACGACCTCATCAAGTCCTCCGGCTACCGCATCGGGCCCTTCGAGATTGAGTCCGTCATCATGGAACTGCCCTACGTGCTGGAGTGCGGCGTCTCCGCCGCCCCCGATCCCGTCCGGGGCCAGGTGGTGAAGGCCAGCATCGTGCTGGTCCCCGGCAAGGAGGGCACAGAGGAACTGAAGAAAGAGATCCAGACCTACGTCAAGGAGCACACCGCCCCCTACAAGTATCCCCGTGTGGTGGTGTTCCGGGATGAACTGCCCAAGACCGCCAGCGGGAAGATCATCCGCAACAAGCTGTAAGCCGGCGGCCGGCTCTCCCCAGAGCCTGATGAAACAAGTCCCCCGCCCCCAGCGGCGGCGGCAAAGGAAGCGCTATGAACCACAAACGAGCAACCCTCTTCGCCGGACACTACGGCTCCGGCAAGACCAATATCGCTGTAAACTACGCCCTGCTCCTGGCCCGGGAGGGCAAGCGGGTGGCCATCGCGGATCTGGACATTGTCAATCCCTACTTCCGCACCAAGGACAGCGCCGCCCAGCTGGCCCAGGCCGGGGTGGACCTCATCTCCCCCCAGTTCGCCAACTCCAACGTGGATCTGCCGGCCCTGCCGGCGGAGGCCTACCGCCTGGTGGAGGACAGGAGCCTCTACGCCGTCATGGACATCGGCGGGGACGACCGGGGGGCCTACGCCCTGGGGCGCTACACCCCCTTTCTTCTGGAGGAGGGCAACTACCGGATGGCCTTCGTGGCCAACCCCTGCCGCCCCCTGACCGCCACGCCGGAGGAGGCGCTGGAGGTGATGCGGGAAATTGAGGGGGCCGGCGGCCTGCCCTTTACCTGCATCGTAAACAACGCCAACCTGGCCCACGAAACCACGGCGGACACCGTCCTGGCGGCCCTGCCCTATATGGAGGCCCTCAGCCGCCTCAGCGGCCTGCCGGTGTGGATGACCGCCGCCGAGGAGACGGTGGCGGCGGAACTGGCGGGGCGGCTCCCCCACCTCCTCCCCATGCGTCTCCAGGTAAAATATTTCGATCTCCCGGAGCAGAAGGCCCCGCCCAAGGCCCGCCCTCTCTTCGGCCCGCAAACAACATAAAGGAGGACCCAACATGGCAAAGGTAACGTTTCTCACCGACCTGTGCAAGGGCTGCGGCCTGTGCGTGGAGGCCTGTCCCAAGCACATTCTGGCCATCGCCCGGGACCAGATCAACAAGAAGGGCTATTCCCCCGCGGTCATGACGGATCAGGAGCAGTGCATCGGCTGCGCTTTCTGCGCCACCATGTGCCCTGACTGCATCATCACCGTGGAAAAGTAAGGAGGATCATCATGGCAGAAAGAGTTTTGATGAAGGGCAACGAGGCCATCGCGGAGGCGGCGATTCGTGCCGGCTGCCGCCACTACTTCGGCTACCCCATCACCCCCCAGACCGAAATCGCCGCCTACATGGCCAAGAGGATGCCCAAGATCGGCGGTGTCTTTCTCCAGGCGGAGAGCGAGCTGGCCGCCATCAACATGGTCTACGGCGCTGCCGCCGCGGGCATGCGGGTGATGACCTCCTCCTCCAGCCCTGGAATCTCCCTGAAGAGCGAGGGCATCAGCTACATATCCGGCTCCGATGTGCCGGCCCTGGTGGTCAACGTCCAGCGTGGCGGCCCCGGCCTGGGCGGCATCCAGCCCAGCCAGTCCGACTACTTCCAGGCCACCAAGGGCGGCGGCCACGGGGACTACCGCATGATCGTGCTGGCCCCCGCCTCCGTCCAGGAGATGGCCAGCCTCACCGTTAAGGGCTTCAACCTGGCGGACAAGTACAACATGATCGCCATGCTTCTGGCCGACGGCACCATCGGCCAGATGATGGAGCCCATCTCCTTTGAGGATGTGGAGATTGAGACCTACGCCAAGCCCTGGGCCCTCACTGGCACGGAGTGCAAGCGCCGCCACAACATCGTCAACTCCCTCTACCTCAACCCCGAGGAGTTGGAGCGGAAGAACTTTGAGCGCTATGAGCGGTACAGGGCCGTGGAGGAAAACGAGGCCATGTACGAGGCGTACCGGATGGAGGACGCAGACATATGCGTAGTGGCCTTCGGCATCGCCGCCCGTGTGGCGAAAAACGCCGTGGCCGCCGCCCGTGCCGAGGGCATCAGGGCCGGCCTTATCCGGCCCATCACCCTCTGGCCCTTCCCCACAAAGGCCCTTCAGGCCGCCGCCGACCAGGCGAAGAGCTTCATCTCCGTGGAACTGAACATGGGCCAGATGATCGAGGACATCCGTCTGGCCACCCAGTGCAGGCGTCCGGTATCCCTCTGCAACCGGGCAGGCGGCATGATCCCCAGCCCGGACCAGGTGCTCCAGAGCATCCGGGAAGCCCAGAAAGGAGCGATGTGACATGGCAATCGTATTTCAAAAGCCCAAATCCCTCACCGACGCGGTGCTCCACTACTGCCCCGGCTGCCCCCACGGCATCATCCACCGGCTGGTGGCCGAGGCCATCGACAGCCTGGGCATCGAGGGCAGGTGCATCGGCGTGGCCCCCGTGGGCTGCGCGGTGATGGCCTACGACTACTTCACCTGTGACATGATCGAGGCGGCCCACGGCCGGGCCCCCGCCACCGCCACCGGCATTAAGCGCTGCCGCCCGGAGAACATTGTCTTTACCTACCAGGGGGACGGCGACCTGGCCTCCATCGGCATGGCGGAGACGGTCCACGCCGCCGCCCGGAACGAGAACATCACCATCATCTTCGTCAACAACGCCATCTACGGCATGACCGGCGGCCAGATGGCCCCCACCTCCCTGCCCGGGCAGGTGACACAGACCAGCCCCTACGGCCGTGACGTGAAGCACTGCGGCTGGCCGGTGAAGGTCTGCGAGATGCTCTCCACCCTGGACGGCCCGGAGTACATCGCCCGGGTGGCGGTGAACAACGTAAAGAACGTCAAGGCCGCCGGCAAGGCCATCCGGAAGGCCTTCCAGAACCAAATCGACGGCAAAGGCTTCTCCCTCATTGAAGTGATCTCTGCCTGCCCCACCAACTGGGGCATGACGCCCCAGAAGGCTCTGGAGTGGGTGGAAAGCGATATGATTCCCTACTATCCGCTGGGGGTCTACAAGGACCGGAGCGGAGCAAAGGAGGCGGCCGCGAAATGAAAACCACACAGATTGTCATCGCCGGCTTCGGCGGACAGGGCATCCTGTTTTCCGGTAAATTTCTGGCCTACAAGGGTCTTTTGGAGGATCTGCAGGTCTCCTGGCTGCCCTCCTACGGTCCGGAGATGCGGGGCGGCACCGCCAACTGCAATGTGATCCTCTCCAGCGAGCCCATCGGCTCCCCCATTGTCACCCGACCCGATGTGCTCATCGCCATGAACCTGCCCAGCCTGCAGAAGTATGTGGACGCAGTGGTCCCCGGCGGCCAGATCTACGTGGACTCCACCCTGATCGCGGAAAAGGTGGCGCGCACCGACCTGGAGGTGTTCTATATCCCCGCCACGGCCATGGCCCACGACGCCGGAGTCCCCACCCTGGCCAACATGGTCATGATGGGCCATGTGCTCCAGCACAACCCGGAACTGACCTTCGCGGGCACCGAGGTGACGGTACGGAAACTAGTGCCCGCCAAAAAGGCGGAACTGGTGGACCTGAACATGAAGGCCCTCCAGGCGGGCTGCAACTACGCGGGCTGATACGCCGGACGCCCCACAAAATCTTTGATTTTGCGGGGGCCCCGCGATTTTACTGAAATCGCCCGAAATGAATTCGGTCGATTCCAAGGTTTTCGCCTTCCGGCGAAAACGCTTGTACGCCGGACTCCCGGCGAAGGAGTAAAGCTATGAAGATTTCCTGCATCCAAATGGATATGCGTCTGGGGGCGGTGGACGAGAACTTCGCCCGGGCGGAGGCCCTGGTCCGCGAGACGGCGGCCAGGGAGCACCCCGACGTGGTGGTGCTGCCGGAGACATGGAATACCGGGTTCTTTCCGGCGGATCTGGACGCCTGCGCCGACCGGGACGGGCAGCGGACAAAGGCCGTATTCTCCGCCCTGGCCCGGGAACTGGGCCTGCACATCGTGGCGGGAAGCGTGGCCAGCCGACGGGCCGACGGCTTCTACAACACAGCCTACGTCTTTGACCGCTCCGGCCGTCTCGCGGCGGAGTACGACAAAACCCATGGCTTCACCCCCTCCGGGGAGCGGGGGGCTTTCCGGGGCGGCAGCCGCCTCTGCCGCTTCACCCTGGAGGGCAAGCGCTGCGGCCTGATCATCTGCTACGACATCCGCTTCCCGGAGCTGACCCGCACCATGGCCCTGGAGGGACTGGACCTTCTGTTCGTTCCCGCCCAGTGGCCGGCCAAGCGCACCATGCACCTGGAAACCCTGGCCCGGGCCCGGGCCATCGAAAACCAGATGTTCCTGGCCCTGTGCAACAGCGCCGCCAGCGATACCCTCTGCGGCGGCCACAGCGCCATCATCGACCCCTGGGGCGAATACCTGGCCCGGGCCGGCGAGGGGGAAACCGTCATCACCGCCGACGCCGACTTCACCGTCATCCAGTCCATCCGGGAGTCCATCAACGTCTTCCGGGACCGCAGACCGGAGTTGTACGAAATCCGATAAGGCATACATCCTTTTCTTTTAAAAAAGAAAAGGATCAAAAGAAAACTTTGCCGCGAAACTACGTTTCGCTTGGGTTTTCCCTGGACTATGCCTATCAAATTCCCCCAAGCAAAGCGTATGCTTTGCGCCAAAAGTTCTTTTTGATCCTTTTTCTTTCAAGAAAAAGGATGTATGCCCGTGGGCCCGTATGCTGAATTTTTTTGAAAGGTGGCAATCCTTATGTCTTACACATTCCCCATCACCCGCACCACCCATCCCAAGCCCAAGCCGGACCAGAGCAATCTGGGCTTCGGCAAGTACTTCACCGACCACATGTTCATCATGGACTACGATGAGGGCCAGGGCTGGCACGACGGGAAGATCATTCCCTATGGCCCCATCAGCTTAGACCCCGCCAGCGCCGTGCTCCACTACGCCCAGATGGTGTTTGAGGGCATGAAGGCCTACCTGACCCCCGACGGGAAGATCAACCTCTTCCGCCCGGACATGAACGCCAGGCGCATCAACCGCACCAACGAGCGCATGTGCATCCCCGCCATTGACGAGGAGCTCTTTATCGACGCCGTAAAGGCTACCGTCCTGGCCGACGCCGACTGGATTCCCTCCCAGCCCGGCACCGCCCTGTACATCCGGCCCTACATCATTGCCGACGAGGTCAGCTTCTCCGTGGAGCCCTCCAAGCACTACCATTTCATCATCATCCTCTGCGCCGTGGGCGCCTACTACGACATCAACCGGGGCGGCCTTACCGGCAGCCACATCTACGTGGAGGATGAGTACATCCGGGCGGCCCGGGGCGGCACCGGCTTCGTCAAGTGCGGCGGCAACTACGCCGGCGGCATGCGGGCCACCAAAAAGGCCCTGGAGAACGGGTGCAAGGAGGTTCTGTGGCTGGACGCCTTCGAGCACAAGTACGTGGAGGAGGTGGGCACCTCCAACGCCTTCTTCATGATCGGCGACGAGATCATCACCGCCCCCCTGGGCGGCTCCATCCTCCCCGGCGTTACCCGGGACAGCACCATCACCCTCCTGGGCAAGTGGGGCTATACCGTCCATGAGCGGCTCCTCTCCATGGACGAGATTGAGGCCGCCGAGAAGGACGGCACCCTGAAGGAGGCCTGGGCCACCGGCACCGCCTGCGTCATCTCCCCCATCGGCTACCTGCGCTACAAGGGCCGCGACATCGTCGTGAACGGCGGCGGCGTGGGCGAGGTGAGCCAGAAGCTCTACGACACCATCTACGGTATGCAGACCGGCGTCCGGACCGACGACATGGGCTGGATTGTCCAGCTGTAACTTCTCCCCCCGCGGACGCTTTTTCAAAAAAGAGACGGTGCCTCTTTTTTGAAAAAGCTGCGGGCCGGGCCATCAGGCCCGGCCCGTTTTTTCCGAAGAAAATTTTTCCCAGTTGGCGGAACCTGCTCCCCGCCTCCTGCGTCTATAGAATATGGCAGGCCAGTCGGCGAGGTTGTATGGGGAGCTCTTAAAGAAACCTTAAATAAATGATGCAACTTTGATGCAATTATGACACGTTCTTTTCACAATGGCATGATAGGCTGCATGCATAGACTGGCCCCTAAGGAATAACCCCCCACGATACATGAAGGGAAGGAAGGAAAAAGGATATGAAACAAAAAGCACGCAAGCTGCTGTCCCTGCTGATGGCCTTCGCCATCGTATGCAGCATGATCCCCGCCGCCCTGGCGGAGAACACGGAGCCCACCCCCTCTGAGGGCGACAATATTGAGTGGGACAGCTGGAGTTCCGCCGAGTGCACCAGCGAGAACAAGGAGCACACGCCCGGTGAGACGACGATTACGGCGGCAGCCACCTGCGGCAAGGCTGGCTCCGCCACCCGTACCTGCACCACCTGCCAGGCCACTCAGACCGGCACCATCCCCGCCACCGGCGAACACAACCCCGGCAGCGAGTATATCACCGAGAACGGCAGACACTACAAAAAGTGCACCGTCTGCGGCGGAAAGGCTAATGAGGGCGAGGACTGCAAAGCCGCAGAAGGCGCAGCAGGCTATAAGTCTGACCTGTATAACCACTGGCAGATCTGCGCCGTGTGCAAGCAGATGATTGGTGAAAAGGCCGATCATACGTGGGGAACCCCCATTCCGACCCAGGGCGAGGATGCGCTGCACACTGTGAACTGCACGATCTGTTTATATTCCTGCAAGGAGCCTCATAAATTTGATCCCATTACACATAAATGCCCGTGCGGCAAGGAGGAGACCGTGCCTGTCCCTGCCACCGGTATTTCCCTGAATCCCACCACGCTGGCGCTGAAAGTTGGCCAGACCAGTTCCCTCCGCGCCACACTAACCCCCGATGGCGCCACTGACACCGTTACCTGGAGCACCAGCAACGCCGGTGTGGCCACCGTCTCCGGAGGTACGGTAACTGCCGTGGCCCCTGGTACCGCTACCATTACTGCCAAGGTCAGTGATACCATTAAGGCTACCTGCTCCGTCACCGTCACCGCCGTCCAGGGCATTTCTATTTCGGTCAGCAAGGCCACCCTGACCAGCCTCCGTGATGAAGCCACCCTGAAGGTAACCGCTACCGGCTTCCCCACCACGGTGGACACCTCCAAGACCACCTGGTCTGTTTCTTCCGGCAGCAGCTATGTGGATTTGAGCCGGTCCACCGGCACCTCCATCACCGTGTATCCTGTGTCCAAGGGCACTGCCACCATCAAGGCCTCTCTGACGGTGGACGGCACAACCTATTCCGACACCTGCACCATCAAGGTCTCCTACAGCACGGAAATTGAGGCGGAGGCCATGGTATACAACACCAACCCCGGCTATGGCCTGGGCGAGGTGGATGACGATGGCGAGGACTCCGTCATCGATCAGATCTACGATGCTGTCCGGTCTGTCTCCGGCAAACGGGAGAGCCTGTACTATGTAACCTTTGACACGGTTCGGGTCAGCGGCAAGGGCGAGTTGGACGCCAGCACCAAGGACGAGTACTACTACGACGAGGACGACGCTGAGGACGAGAGGGGCGAACTGCTCTCCGACGTGGTGTTTACCCCCGACGAGGACTACGAGGGCGATGTCTCCTTTACGTTCAAGGCCTACTATGATACCGGCAGAAACGACTACTATACCGGCGTTGTCACCTTCGAAGTAAAAGAGGGCGAGGCAGCCGACGGCGGCGACATCCTCTACATGGCCCAGAAGGGCGACGATGTGGAACTGGATGTGGAGGACTTCGAGGAGTTCTGGAACGACGAGTACTCCAAGGGTTCCCTGGAGTACGTGGTATTCACCAGCGTGTCCAGCGGCAACCTGTACGACGCTGACGACGACAAGCTGAGCCGGGACGAGGAGTGCTACGTGGAGCCCGGCAAGCGGCAGACCGCTCTGGAGGGCGTCTACTTCACCCCCAAGAAGAACTTCACCGGCGCCGTCACCATCGGCTTCACCGCCACCGGCACCACCAAGAGTTCCAGCAAGACCACCTCTGATCTGAAGGGCAACGTCCTGATCCTCTACACCGACGGCGAGGTCAGCGACATTGACTATCAGATCTCCGCCAATGCCGAGGTCACTCTGGATGACGCGGACTTCACCGCCATCTACAAGGACGCCACTGACACCTCCAGCAAGAATCCCACCGTGTATATTCGCTTCCTGGAGGTGCCCAAGAACGGCACCCTGTACTACAACTATAACAGCAAGACCGGCAGAGGCACGGAGTTGAAGACCAGCAACATCGGCCGCTACTTCTTCTCCAACAAGTCCAGCGCCTCCTACGGCATTGAGGACGTGACGTACGTGGCCAACAGCAAGGGCACCGCGGACTCCATCAAGTACGCCGCCTACTCCTCCAGCTCCTCCGGCTCCCTGCAGTATATCGGCACCATTAACTTCGGCGGGACCTCCAGCACCCCTGTCACCGTGTCCCTTAACTGCACCAGCACCTCCCTGCGCTTCCAGTCCAGCACCTTCTATGCCGGCACCTCCCTGCTGACCACCAGCAGCTACATTGTGTTCGGCACCCCCACCTCCGGCACCCTGTACAAGAACTACACCGGCACCACCGGCACCCGGGTCTCCAGCGCTGACCACTTCGCCTACTCCACCAGCAGCGCGCTGGGCGTGCAGGCCATCAGCACTCTGACGTACGTGCCCGCCACCGGCTACACCGGTGTGGTGGAGATCCCCTTCACCAGCTATAACGTCAAGGGCGGCACCACCTCCGGCACCGTGCGCATCAACGTCACCGCCGTGAGAGTGACCTTCTCCGACCTGTCCACCACCAACTGGGCCTACCAGTATGTGGCGCCCCTGGCTGCCGCCGGCGTCATCAACGGCTATGAGGACGGCACCTTCCGTCCCGCCAACAACGTGACCTACGCCGAGATCCTGAAGATGGTCATGCTGGCTACCGGCTACAGCGAGCAGGCCAAGACCGGCTCCCACTGGGCCAGCGGGTATATGAGCCGCGCTATTACCGACGGCATCCTCAGCGGCCAGGTGAGCCTGGACAGCGCCGCCGACCGCAACGCCGTGGCGGCCATCGTGGCCAAGGCTATGAAGCTCAGCCCCATCACCACCGGCTACAACCCCTTTGCGGATTCCACCGACGGCTACGCCCGCGCCCTGTACAACGCCGGCATCATCACCGGCTATGTGGAGAATAACAAGACCTACTACAAGGGTTCCACACTCATCTCCCGGGCCGAGATTGCCACGATTATCTTCCGCGTCAGCAACGCCTACCACGGCTGATTCAACTCTATAGGACGAGGCCCCATACCATCTGGTATGGGGCCTCGCAGTTTTCTCATACTAAAACCTGATAAAAAGCTTGAAAAGCTTTTTATCAGGTTTTAGTATGAGACGGCGCGGCGCACGGCACGCGCGACGCCAGTGCGCATAGCGCGCGGGATTTCAAATAAAAGCATTTTATTTGAAATCAGTATCAAAAAAGAGGCGCTGCCTCTTTTTTTAACAGCTTCCATTACATTTCCCGCCGGCCCTCCAGGGCCCGCATCAGCGTGGCGTCGTCGGCAAATTCCAGGTGTCCCCCCACGGGAATCCCGTAGGCCAGCCGTGTGACCCGCACCCCGAAGGGGCGCAGCAGCCGGGCCAGGTACATGGCCGTGGCCTCCCCCTCCGTGTCTGGATTGGTAGCCATAATGACCTCCCTGATATCCCCCCTGGCCACCCGGTCCACCAGGGACTTGATCTCCAAATCGTCTGGCCCCACATGGTTCATAGGGGAAATCACCCCGTGGAGCACGTGGTAGCGGCCACTGTACTCCCTGGCCCGCTCCATGGCCACCACGTCCCGGGGGTCGGCCACCACGCAGATGACGCCCTCGTCCCGTTTGGGGGAGGCGCAGATGGGACAGAGGCCCCCCGCCGTGAGATTCCTGCACACGGGACAGCAGGTGACGCTGCGCTTAGCCTCTACAATGGCGTCGGCAAACTCCTGGGCCTCCTGCTCCGTCAGGCTCAGAATATGGAAAGCCAGGCGCTGGGCGGACTTGCCGCCGATGCCCGGCAGGCTGGCAAACTGCTCCACCAGCTTCTCCAGCGGTGCGGGAAAATACTCCATGGCGCGATCAACCTCTCAACTCCTGGATACGCCGGGAAATGTCCGGCGCCTTGTAGACGGCGCTGCCCGCCACCAGCACGTTGGCCCCGGCGGCCACGGCCACGGGGGCGGTAACAGGATCAATGCCCCCGTCCACCTCCAGTTCACAGCCCCTCTGCCCCCCGTCAATCCACTGGCGGATCCGCTCCACCTTGGGCATCATGTCCGCCATGAAGGTCTGGCCGCCAAAGCCCGGCTCCACTGTCATCACCAAAATCATGTGGCACAGTTCCAAAAAGGGCAGCACGGCCTCCGCCGGTGTCCGGGGCTTTACCACCACGCCGGCCTTTTTCCCGCAGCCCCGGACAACCTCCAGGGCCTTTCTCGTGTTCTCCTGGGTGTCCGCCTCCACATGGACGGTGACAATGTCCGCCCCGGCCTGGCAGAACCGCTCCACATAGCGCAGAGGCCGGTCGATCATCAGGTGCACGTCCAGCGGCAGCGTCGTCACCGGCCGGATGGACTGGACCACCGGCAGGCCGATGGAAATGTTGGGGACGAAAAGGCCGTCCATCACATCCACATGGACGTAATCGGCGCTGCTGATGCGCTGGATATCCCGCTCCAAATTTGCAAAATCCGCTGCGAGGATGGAGGGCGAAATTTTCACCATGGCTCGGCACTTCCTTTATCTGATTTTGCCCCGGACAGGGCGGACAGGCCCTGGGCGCCAAACTGGACAAGGCACCGGGGACGGTGGGGCTTCATAGGATACCGTAAGCGGCAAGAGCGTCCAGCGGCGGGGCCGGCTTTTCCCGTCCCGCGCGGCTCCCTGCCCCCGGCCCGGGCCGCGGGCGCGCCGCATCATATAGGAGGCCGCTGGTACCTGTTCCGGCGGCCTCCACTGCGCGTATGAGGCGTTTTCAGTATACCAAATGCCGCGGAGAAAATCAAGCGGGCCGCGGCGGGCCGGTAATTTTTCGCGAAAAGGCCGGGCGGCGTTGACATAAGCGGATATCTCTGCTATATTGGGACTATCGTCCAGCGGTGTTTGCAGCTGACAAAAACAAGAAAAGATGAGGTATCACGTATGCAACAGAAAGTCAAGAAGGCCCTGTCTTTGCTGCTGGCCCTGTCTATGGTGTTCTCTTTCATGGTCCTGCCCGCCTACGCGGCGGAAGGGGACCCGGTGGAGATCACCATCCTCGCCACCAGTGATGTGCACGGCAAAGTCCTGCCCATTAACTATGCCACCAACGAGGCCAATCCCACGGTGGGTCTGTCCATGATCGCCTCCATGATCGACAAGATCCGCGCCGAGGAGGACAATGTGATCCTGGTGGACGGCGGCGACACCGTCCAGGGCACTGCCATGACCTACTACTTCTCCTACTTCCAGCCGGAGATGGAGGACCCCATGATGAAGGCCCTGCGCCTCATGGACTACGATTTCTGGACCCTGGGCAACCATGAGTTCAACAACGACCTGCCCATTCTCAAGCGCCAGATCGAGTACGTCTCCTCCCCTGACAACGGAGAGGAGCACTCCGTGGCCGTCTCCGCCGCCAACCTGGTGGCCGAGGGCACCGAGTGGGACAGCTGGAGAGGCGTCCCCTACGTGGTCAAGGAGTTTGAAACTGAGAGCGGCACCGTGAAGGTGGGCCTCATCGGCCTTGTGACGCCCAACATCCCCACCTGGGAGGTGGAGAGCCACTACGAGGGCATCGAATTCCGCAACTTTGTCCCCACCATCGAGCACTTTGTGCCCATTATGCGTGAGCAGGAGGGCTGCGACATCGTAGTAGCCGTGTGCCACGCCGGCGTTGAGGATGAGACCAGCACCGACGGCAGCGCCCCCGCTGAGTACGAAAACCAGGTGCGCGCCATGATCAACCTGACCACCGGTATTGACGCCGTTGTCAGCGGCCACTTCCACAGCACGGACTACCGGGAGGATCTGCTCAACGCCGACGGCAAGCCGGTGCCCGTCATCAGCGGCGGCGGCGGCGAGGGCCTGGCCTATATGAAGCTGCTCTACAACCCCGCCACCAAGGCTGTCACCCCCGCCACTGAGGAGAACGGCTACCGCTTCCTGAAGGACCAGGAGGGCCTTGCCGAGAGCCAGACGGTTGCCAAGGCCCTGGCCCCCTACAATGAGATGCTCCAGGAGTACCTGGATCAGCCTCTGGGCGTGGCCACCGGCGATTTCAGCAACGAGAATATCTCCCTGGAGCCCACCGCCATCATGGATCTGCTAAACAAGGCGCAGCTGTCCGCCGTGCCCGCCCAGCTGTCCATCTGCGCCCCCCTCACCACCGGCGGCGATGTGCGGGCCCTGATTCCCCAGGGCGGCGCCACCATGCGCCTGCTCTATCAGCTGTATGTGTTTGAAAACTGGCTGTACCGGGTGAACATGACCGGCGAGCAGCTGCGCCTGTGGCTGGAGCACGCCACCACGAAGTATACCAACTCCTGGGATCCCGACTACTTCGGCGGCGGCTACTACACCGACGAGATCTATGGCCTGGACTATGAGATCCACTACTATGCCCCCGAGGGCAGCCGCGTGCAGAACATGACCTACCAGGGCCAGCCGGTTCAGCCGGACCAGACCTTCTCCGTGGTCATGAACAACTACCGCTTCACCGGCGGCGCCGGCTTCATGCAGGCCGCCGGCCTGACCCCCGAAGATTACAGCCTGACTGACTTCTACACGCTGGACGAGATGGGCAACGAGAACGGCCAGGTCCGCAACATTGTGGCCCAGTACATCCGCGACCAGAAGGAAATTACCCCCACCGTTGAGAGCACCTGGCAGTTCTTCCGCACCGCGGAGGAGGCCACCGCCGCCGGAGCCACCGTGGTAGGCTCTGAGACCACTGAGCCCGCCGGCAACGTGGTCCTGGGCGAGACCGCCGGCACCGCCGCCACCGCTACCGCGGACGGCACCGTCTACTACCGTCTGCGGGATCTGGCCACCGTGCTGAAGGGCACTGAGGCCGCCTTCAACGTGGAGTGGGATCACAAAGTAATCGTCACCAAGGGCGGCGTCTACACCGCCGAGGCCCTGGCTGAGGCCGCTTCCGCCTCCGCCGTCTCCTCCGCCATTACCGTGGCCGTGGACGGCGCCGATATGGAACTGACCGTGGTTACAGTGAACGGCTACAACTACGTATCCGCCGAGGGCCTGGCTGCCCTGCTGGGCGTCACCGCCAGCGAGGCTGACGGTGTGCTGACCATCAGCGCGGCGGCGTAAAGCGCCCCGGTTATCCCCAGCCCCATCATCCGACCGCCCCCGGTACAGAAGCTGAACTGCTTCCCGTCAAGAAGGCAGCGGAATAATTAAAAGAAAGTTCACAGCGCTGCGGCGCTGTGGCAACCGCAAATTCCGGTTGGCTGCTAAGGCATCCGACCGGAATTTGCGGTTTTTAGGCCGCTAAATAGAGCGTGTGCTTCTCCATGGGCGTGAGAATGCCAAGGTTGCGCTGTATACGATGGTTGTTGTAGTAACGGATGTAATTCTCAATCATATCGACCAGTTCTTTCTTGCTGGTAAAGCGTTTCCCGTAGTCATACTTATTTCAAATAAAATGCTTTTATTTGAAATCCCGCGCGCTATGCGCGC
>CDZQ01020577.1_pt1 | contig 14263 bp, 16 predicted proteins | sample 554831 | NCBI WGS metagenome assembly CDZQ01 (sample SAMEA3182112, study PRJEB8094) | gut metagenome | biome: human; feature: gut; material: Stool; isolation source: human stools | place: Canada | collected 2013-05-06
GGGGAGGGGGGCTTTGCCTGCCGAAAAAGTCTTTTCGGCAGGCAAAGTTTTGTTTTGTTGTTCTGCCGGCGCGTTTGGAGTTCAGCCCTGAAAAACCTTCGCGAAGAACGTGTAGGGGGAGCACGGCTCGCCCGTCGACCGCAGGTGGCCGGTGTCGCCCAAAAGCTGGCAGCGGAAATAGACGCTGCCCGGCGTCCACTCCTCGGTCTGCACCACCGTCACCGAGGTGGGCAGCGTCACAAACCCGTGCAGCAGCGGAAACGGCGGCAGATTCAGCAGGTGCGGCAAGATCACGCTGGTGATGCCAAGCTGCAGAAGAAGACCAGCGTATCCGCCCTGGGGCGGTTCATCGTGTAGTACCGACCGTGCCGGTGATAGCCGTATTCGGCGAGGGGGCGATCCGCGCAAAGCGCGCTGTATACGCCGAGCACGACGTGACGCTTTCCAACGAAGAAACCATGGACGAGATCGTGGCAGACTTCTCCGGAAAGCTGCTGACCGACGAGGGGACCATCCGTTCCATGGCCAGCACTGACCGGTCCTTCGCCAGGAAGATCATGGACATCATCCGGGATGTTGCCCAGCGCATCAAGGAGGCCCTGGGCTGGGCGGACCCCACCATGGATCGGGCGGCCCAGCTGTGGGAGAACGCCCTCCGCGCGGCGGAAAAACAGGCCGGGAAGTCACAAAAAAACACCGCCCAGGAGGGCGGCGGGAAGTATTCCATCCAGGAAAACCAGAATCAAATCACAGCGCAGTTCAAAAAGACGGTAGACGCCGTTCTGAGTTCACCGAAGAGCAGCAACAACGCTGTAGTCATCGGATACACACCGTCTGTATACCAGAAGATGGGGATGCCGTCTCTGCCGTTTGTCATTGGAGAAGGCCACATTTATTCCGCAACAAAAACAAAAGCAGAGGCCATCGCAGAGGGGAAATATAATCCAAGGACGAATTATCACGGTTTGGGTGCGGATACCATCAAAGATATCTACCAAGCTGCTGAAAATCCCGTCATGATCATCAGTTCCAAGGACGTCAACCCCAAAGCGTCCCCCGTGCGCAGTACGCACAGCGTTGTGGCGATCGTCGATGTAGGGAAGGGCGACAGCCATCTGCTGCTCCCCGTTGAGATCACCGCAAGCCGCACCGTAGACGGCCAGCGCATGGATGTCAACGTGCTCTCGTCAGTATATGAAAAAAATACAGATGGTCTTATAACGGAAGCAATCGCACAGGAGTATTCTGGAGAAACTGGTGTTTACTATGTAACAAAAGAAGCCGCCGGATTGATAGGCACCAGGGTCCAATTCCCTGAATGGCTATCAGCCGCAGCAGCTTCTGATGGTATTGTACACAAGTTCGGCGAAAAAGTCAATATGAATATCCAGAATTCCACCCAAAGTCAGCAATTCAAGCGGTGGTTTGGCGATTGGCAGAACAAGCCCGACAATGCCAGCAAGGTGGTCAACGAGGATGGCAGCCCGAGAGTGGTATATCACGGCACCAACGAGAATTTCAACGTGTTCCAGTCCAAGGATGGGACATACTGGTTCTCGGAATCGGAGGACTACGCAGAGTCCATGATGGAGGAGCGCGGCGGAGATCGCATCGTCGAGGCGTATCTGAACATCAGAAATCCTTATGAGGCCACGTTGAAGCCTGGACAGTTCAGCGATCCGAATTATGAGGCCCCCATCATCCGACAAGCGAGAGCGGCTGGGCACGACGGTGTCATCATCCGGGTGGATACAACGGACCCTCTGGTTGCAGATACCTTCTATGTAGCATTCAAACCGGAGCAGATAAAGTCTGCAACGGAGAATATTGGGACCTTTTCCAGCGACAATCCTGACATCCGTTTCTCCATTTCCGAAAAAAAAGATGCAGTACAAGAACCGCACCGGGGAGTGGCCGTTTCCGACTCTCTTGCCGATGCCACAAGTACTGCATCTAAGGACAGTATACCCCAGGAGGCATCCGATGTCAATTCCAAATTCTCCTTTAATGCTGAACGGCAAAACGAAAGGCCAAGCACCCGGCGGACTTTACATGCCGACGTAAACCAAGCCGGAAATACCGACGAGGCCAATGCTCAACCTTTCAAAAATAGTATACCCCCGAAGACATATGAAGTCAACAGTAAATTCTCCATCTCCGACGGGGAGCGCCTGCGCTCTGTGGCCGAGGACCTCCGCAACCAGATGAAGCGCACCGATAAGCCCAAGACAGACGCCAAGGCTGTCCGGGCTGTGGCCGCCGACCTTCTGGAGGGCTTTGAGAGCCAGATGGACAAGGGAGACCTTGCAGGCAGGCTCAAGAGCCTCTATGACCGCATTTCCGGGGACAGGGATATCTCCTACTCCGACATGATGGACGAGGCCGTGGACGTGGCCCGTGAGGTCGTGGAGGGCAGCCTGCGCCAGTCCAATGAACTGTATGAGCAGTACGGGGGCCTGCGGCAGGAACTGAAGGGCAAAAAGATCTCTGTTGCCCGGGAGCACCGGGGAGACCTGGACGCCATGGGCGGCTACGACGCCTTCCGCAAGGACCACGCCGGGCAGTTCAAGCTGACGGATAACGGCGTTCCGGTGGACAGTGTATACGAGGACCTGTCCGCCCGGTATCCCGAACTGTTCCCCGAGGACCTCATAAGCCCGGCGGACCGGCTGCTGCGGATTGCGGATGATAGACCCTGCCGGTAAATTCCGCCAGCCAGTCCTCGGTCACCGCCTTCCTGCCGGCGTTTTTCAGGGTAAACGACACGGTGTCACGTGCGCAGCCCAGCGGCGAGCAGTAAAACTGCGTGACGTCCCAGTGCCTGGTCCGCTCCGCCAGCAGTGCCGCTTCGCGCCAGCCCTTTTCCGTCAGCGTGTCGTGCTCGTAGTCCGGTTCTCCGGGCCTGATGGAAATGATGCGCAAGTTTCTCCCTCTTTTTCTCTGATTTTGCAGAAATCTCTCCGCCGCTATACCCTTGCGTCGCTCCGCTCGGCGCGGCGGATCTGGCGCAGAGCGATCACAAACAGCAGGAAAATCAGCCCCGTCTACGGAAGCTGAACCTCCAGGCAGAAACCGTATAAGCAATGGAGCAGCACGGGCATCCACACCGCCTTGCGCACAAACCGATCAGAAAGGAGCCGGCATTCCAGCATCTGCCTCTCGTCGGTGCAGCGCGTCGCCGCGTCGCCGTACAGCTTGGCGGTACCGTAGTAATACCCCATGAACACCGCGAAGGCCTCGTCGCTGCCGAACACGCGGAATCCGCCACGCAGCAGCACCGGCCCCAGCAGGGCCGCGCCCGTGAACTACCAAGCGTGCGGTCAAACCCGGTGCCCCGGCGCATGGACTTGTTGACAATCACCGCCGCCGCATAAAAGCAGGCCGCTGCCAGGCCGCACACCACGCCCAGCAGATTGCCCTGCCTAAGTCCACCGCCGCCGATGACCAGCGCCAGGCCCACCGTGGCCGCCGCAAAGCAGCCCACCTGAAGGGCCGTCATTTTTTCGCGGAACAGCAGCGTGCTGCGCAACATCACCAGCACCGGCGCGAAGTAATAGGCCAGCGTCGCCACCGCCACGCTGGTGTGGGCATAGGAAAGAAACAGGAATACCCAGTTGACGCCCACAATCATGCCGGATAGCAGCAAAATGCCGCGCTCCTTCCATCAGAGCCGGTCGCTGCGGCTTGCGGGCGTAACCAGCCACAGCAGCAGGACGGCGATGGCGATCGCCGCGCGCCAAAAGGCCGTCTCCAAACGGCGGATGCCCTTTTTATCTGTGGTTCTCCCGCCCCGGAGGGCGGAACCCACGGCTCAGTTCTCACTGCGGAAGGAGCAGAGGGCGGCACCAATGGAGGTGGCAAAGGTGGCGTTCTCCGGAATCATGAACCGAATCCCATGGAGCCGGGTAAACAGGTGGAAGCACTCCGCCGCCTCAGGAAGGTTTGACATAAACCCGGTCAACACCACTGTCTCACACCCGCAGGCCCGGCAGGCCATCACAGCGGTGGTGCCGATCGACTGGAGCACCATATTCACTACCCCGGCGGCGAAATCCCCGGCGGTGGCGGTATCAGACACGTTTCCAAAGTTGGCGGCGGTGATATCCAGAGGCAGGGACGGGTGGCTGTTGCGGGTGATATCCCCCACCGTGAGGTCAATATTGTTGATATCCCCCTCGCCGGCCAGGCGCACAATCTGGTCGTACTGCCGGGTGCCGCACAGCCGGGAGCACAGTCCCGCCAGCGTGCCGCCGCCCACGCCGGAGCCGCAGAGGTGCCGCACCTTCTTGCCCCGCTCCGCCCAGATAAAGGCCGTGCCCGTACCCATGCTGACCACCACAGCCCGCTCCTGTCCACTGAGGGCAAGGCCGCCCACGCCCACGGCGGTAAACTCCTCCACCTTCTCCGTGGCTATGCCGTAAATATCCCCCTCCACATAGGAGGCCCCCACCCCGGTCAGGACAATGCGGCGCACATCCCCCAGAGCAAGACCGTTGGTGAAAAGGAAGTTGCCCAGAGCACCGTACAGTGAGGTAATGGGGTCCTGGGCCTGGACCCTGTGCATGGCAATGGTGGACCCATCCTCCCGCAATCCAACAATCTTTGTGGTGGACCCGCCGATATCGATCCCCAAAATCACTGTCATAGCGCTGCCTCCCCTGCGTTGTTTTGCCCTTACATATTAGGCGATTGGGAGGGAATTGTCAATTCTATTGTTGAAAGAGCCGGCAAAACATGCTATAGTCTGTAAAAACCACCTCGCCGCCGAAACAGGGCTGCCGCCACAAACGGAGCGTCACTATGGCCAATAACGACGAGATTATATGCATCAACCGGATCAAGTCTCTCTATGAGAAGCTGACGCCGGCAGAAAAGCTGATTGCTAACTATATTATTGCCCAGCACGAAACGGTGGCCGCCTTTTCCTGCGCGGATCTGGCAAAGGCAGCCGGCCGTGGTCCGCAACGGCGACATCTGCGAATCCATTGGGACCACGGATGTGCTGACGGCCTGTATCGACAAGCCTGTGTTTGGCCATGAATTTATCAACCGCTGTCACGCGGTAAAGGGCTTGTGGATCTACCAGGGCGCCATGTCCAACACGGGAACCTCCCTGTCCTGGTGCCTACATACCCTGTGCCGGGACCTTCTGCTACAGGCGGCACGCACGGAGGAAAGGCCCATGCACCTTATGGACCTGGAGGCGGAAAGATCCTGTCCGGGCGCCAACGGCATCGTGTTCCTGCCCTACCTGGCCGGGGAAAGGAGTCCCATCTGGGACTCCCAGGCCACAGGCGTATTCTATGGTCTGACCCAGAAGGCCCGGCGGGAGGATCTGGTCCGGGCGGTCATGGAGAGCAGCTGCTACGGCATGCGCCAGCTTCTGGAACTATGCGAGGGGCTGACACGCAGGCGCTATGATAGTATCGACCTCATCGGCGGCGGCGCAAAGAGCCTGATCTGGTCCCAGATGAAGGCGGATATCACCGGAAAGACTGTACAGATACTGGAAAACAACAACGCCTCCGTTATCGGCGCGGCCATTCTGGCCGGCGTGGGCGTAGGCATATTCCAATCTGTGGAGGAGGCCAACGACCAGATGGAGCACAAGGCCTCCCACATTCTTGAGCCCCAGGCTTCGCCGGCGGCGGCGGATATCTATGAAAACCGCTTTCAGACCTATATCGCGTTATATCAGCAGATTAAGCCCATTTTTTCCGTCTATAACTAACACAGGCTACAAAGAAAACAGCAACACAACGGGGGAACACACATGATACGATACACCATACAGCGCATACTGATGATGATCCCCGTCCTGTTGGGAGTCACACTCATCATCTTCGCGCTACAATACCTCACGCCCGGTGATCCGGCCAGACTGATGCTGGGCGACGAGGCCACAGAGGAGGACATTCACCTCTGGAATGAGAAAAACGGCCTGAACGATCCCTTCCTTGTCCAATATGGAAAATATTTCTGGAATATTGTGGCCCACGGGTCCTTTGGCACGTCCTGGCGCACGGGGCAGGAAATAAGCGACCAGGTCGTCTCCCGGTGGCCCACCACCTTCCTTCTGGCTATTCTGACCACGGCGGTATCCGTGGTCATCGGCGTAGGGCTGGGGATTTTGGCAGCCATGCACCGGGATGCATGGATCGATTCCTCTGCCCGTTTTATCGGCATGGCCGGCATCTCCATACCGGCGTTCTGGTTGGACATGATGCTGAATGTGGTTTGCCGTTAAACTCCGATGGCTGCCCGTCTCCGGATTCTACGGTCCATCCTACTGGGTGCTTCCCGCAGTGTCTCTGGGACTTCAGGGCGCGGCCAGGCTCCTGCGCATTACCCGCTCCTCCATGCTGGATAATATCAACCAGGACTTTGTGCGCACCGCCAGGGCAAAGGGGCAGACCGAGCGGGTCGTCACCTGGCACCACATCCTGCGAAACGCCATGATCCCCATCATCACCAGCATCGGCGCCTGGTTTGCCATCAGCCTGACCGGAGCCATGGTTCTGGAGCAGGTGTTCGCAATCCCCGGGCTGGGAAGCCTGATGGTTCTCTCCATCAACACCCGGGACTACCCCCAGCTGCGGGCCAGCGTATTGATCGTGGCGGTGACAGTTTCGGTAATGAACCTGCTTGTCGACCTGTGCTACGCGGCGGTGGACCCCCGGGTCAAGGCCGGCTTTAAAAGCAAGGTAAAAGCCCCCAAGGCCAAGACGTTGAAGGAGGGTGTGGAAGCATGAGCAACACGCTTGCCGCAAGAATATGATGAGGAACTGATCACCTATCTCGCCCAGCACTATCCCGACCCCCGCCCCGGTTCCCCCACAGCACCCCAGCCGTCCAACCACGATGGCCGCCCTCTGACCGGCATTTAATCAGTCACATCCCGGGCCGCCTCCATTTGTCTGGAGGCGGCCCGCAGCGTTTTCGGCGGGGTGCGGACCTTCCAACAGGGGCAAAATTGGAAAAATGCGGGAGCGGTGGGCGGATTGCCGTTGCAAAATAAGGAAAAAAGATATACTATAGGACATATCGGGCCAAAGCGCCCGCACTAACGAGAAATAGAGGAACAGGTAATATGGAGTGTAAAGAGAAGCTGAATCTGTCCATGCTCTTCGATTTTTATGAGATGACCATGGCCAACGGCTATTTCCGCCAGGAGATGCAGAACGACATCACTTACTTTGACGTGTTTTTCCGCCGTGTACCCGACGGGGGCGGCTTTGCCATCGCCGCGGGTCTGGAGCAGCTGATTTCCTACATTCGGGATCTCCACTTTGACGAGGAGGACATCGAGTACCTGCGTAGCAAGCACCTTTTCCAGGAGGACTTTCTGGACTATCTGCGCACCTTCCGCTTTACCGGCGACATCTGGGCGGTGCCGGAGGGAACGCCGGTGTTTCCCGGTGAGCCCCTGGTAACAGTCCGGGCCAGCGCATCTCAGGCGCAGCTGATTGAGACCTACGCCCTTCTGTGCATCAACCACCAGAGCCTTGTGGCCACCAAAGCCAACCGGGTGGTCCGGGCCGCCCAGGGGCGCACGGTGCTGGAGTTTGGCTCCCGCCGGGCCCAGGGGGTGGGCGCGGCGGTGGTGGGCGCCCGGGCGGCCTATATCGGCGGCGTTCACGGCACCGCCTGCGCCCTCAGTGACCAGATTTACGGTGTCCCCGCCGCCGGCACCATGGCTCACTCCTGGGTCCAGATGTTCGACAGCCAGTACGAGGCATTCAAGACCTACTGCCAGATCTATCCCACCAACGCCATACTGCTGGTGGACACCTACAATACCCTGAAAACCGGCGTTCCCGACGCTATCCGGGCCTTCAACGAGGTGCTGCGTCCCCTGGGCATTACCAAGTGCGGCATCCGCCTGGATTCCGGCGACATTGCCTACCTCTCCAAGGAGGCCAGGAAGATGCTGGACGCCGCCGGCTGGGAGAGTTGCACCATCTCCGCCTCCAACTCCCTGGATGAGTCGCTGATCCGGGATCTGCTGCTGCAGGGAGCCAAAATCGACTGCTTCGGCGTGGGCGAGCGGCTGATTACCGCCCGCAGCGAGCCCGTATTCGGCGGCGTCTACAAGCTGGTGGCAGTGGAAAAGCCGGATGGGACGGTCATCCCCAAGATCAAAATCAGTGAGAATGTGGCCAAAATCACCACGCCCCACTACAAAAAGCTATATCGATTTTACGGCAATGACACGGGAAAGGCGATTGCCGACTATCTCACCATCCACGACGAGGTGGTGGACGATACCAAACCCCTGGTGATTTTTGACCCCGACGCCACCTGGAAAAAGAAGGAGGTCTACAACTTCACCGCCAAGGAACTCCAGGTGCCTATTTTCCTGGGGGGACAGCTGGTGTACCAGTCCCCCACTCTGGAGGAGATCCGCGTCTATTGCCAGCAGCAAGTGGACACCCTATGGGATGAGGTCAAACGCTTTGACAACCCTCACCGCTACTATGTGGACCTGAGCCAGAAGCTGTGGGATGTGAAATACACTCTGCTGGAGGAAAACCACTGATCCGGTTCTCCCGCGAAAGGAGCCAATCGTGAAACGTCCGGTGAAACAGACAACAGAGCGCCGCATCTCCGCCACCCTCCGCATTGCCATGGTGCTGGTGCTGACGCTGGTAAACATAGGAGCGGTGGTGCTGCTGTCCAGTTTTCTCCAGGCCCACTCGGCTATTGCCTTTACCGTTATGGAGGTTGCCGCCATCGCCGTGGCCATCGGCATTCAGTCCAGCCCGGCCAGCGCCAGCTATAAGCTGGCCTGGACGCTGCTGGTGGTAGCGCTGCCGGTGGCGGGAATGATCCTCTATGTGCTTTGGGGCGGCAATATTCAGAGCAAGCGGCTGAATCTGCTGCCGGTAAAGGCCCCCGCCAACCGCCCCGCCGACGTGAGGCAGTCCCAGGCCGCCGGCCAGCGGCTTATGGAGGAACTTCCCAACTGGGCCCGCCTGGCCGCCATGCTGGAGCGGAGGGGTTTCCTGCTCTACCGGGACACGGAAGCGATCTACTTCCCCACCGGGGACGCTTTTTTCGCTGACGCCCTCAGCCGCATGGCCCGGGCGGAGCACTTCATCTTTTTGGAATACTTCATTCTGGCCGAGGGCAAGCTGTGGGACCGGATGCTGGAGGTACTGGAGGACCGGGCACGCCACGGTGTGGAGATCAAGGTCATTTTTGACGACTTCGGCAATATTACCCGCATGCGCAGTGAAACCATCGACCGCATGCGTCAGGCGGGCATCGAGGTCCATATCTTCAACCCCGTCCACCAGTACGTAAACCGCCTCTACTTCAACTACCGGGACCACCGGAAAATCCTCTGCGTGGATGGGCAGTACGCCTACACCGGCGGGGTCAACGTGGCGGACGAGTACGCGGGCTTTGTCCGCCGCTTCGGGGAGTGGAAGGACAGCGGCGTACTGCTGGACGGTGCGGGGGCGTGGGGCCTTACCAGTCTTTTCATCCATATGTGGGAAATGCTGGGCGAGCACCTGCAAAGCGAGCACGACTACTACCGCCCCCTGGATTCCCCCGCCGGAACCGGCTGGTGCCAGAGTTTTACCGACGGCCCCATCAACAACCCCGACAACCCCGCCGAGGATATCTACCACCACTGCATCGTCAACGCCCACCAGTATATCTGGCTTACCACCCCCTACTTTGCCGTGGAGGACAGCCTGGTCCGCTCCCTGTGCATGGCGGCCGACAGCGGTGTGGATGTGCGCCTTCTGCTGCCGGGCATCCCCGACCACAAGTACACCCAGATCGTGGCCGGCTCCCACTACGAGGCGCTACTGGGGCATGGCGTAAAAATCTATGAGTTCACACCGGGCTTTCTCCATGCCAAAAGCTTTTTGGCGGATGGAGAACTGGCCCTGGTGGGGACGATCAACATGGATTACCGCAGCTTTCAGCTGCACCATGAGTGCGGCGTTCTGCTCTACGGGGCGCCAGCCATCGCGGATCTGCGCCGGGACATGGAGGGTATTATGGCCCGCGGCGCCATGGTCGATCTGGCAGCCTGGCGGAAGCGCCCCTGGTGGCGGAAGGTCCTGGAGAAGCTGCTGCGGGTCTTTTCCATCTGGATGTAACCCTCTATCCCCGCCGGAGCGCGGCTGATATCAACAACAAGGAGGTACCCCATGATCCATATCTACTGTGGCGACGGAAAGGGCAAAACCACCGCCGCCATCGGTCTTGCCGTCCGAGCCGCCGGCAGCGGACGCCAGGTGGTGCTGCTCCAATTCTTCAAAGACGGCAACTCCGCTGAATTTCACGCTCTGGGGCAGCTGGAGCACATCCAGGTCATCCCTCAGGCCCGCTCCTTTGGCTTCATCTGGACCCTGTCCCCCCAGGAAAAGGCGGAAGCCAGGGACTATTACACCGGCCTTCTGCACCGGGCCATGGCCCTGTCCGCCGAAGCCGGCATGCTGGTCTTGGACGAGGCCATGAGCGCCTGCTCCACGGGAACCATTGACGAGGCGGAACTGCTGGCATTTTTGCGGACAGTGCCTGCGGAGTTGGAGGTGGTGCTGACGGGCCGGGACCCGTCCCCCGCCATGCTGGAGGCGGCGAACTACGTGACGGAGATGCGGAAGGTTAAGCACCCCTTCGACCAGGGCGTTCCCGCCCGCCCCGGCATTGAATATTAACTGCGACAGAAAGGAAGGACCTCTATGCGCGCCTATGAGCGTTTTCTGCAATATGTCACCATCCCCACCCAGTCCGCCGAGGGGCGGGGCGTCAATCCCAGCACCGCCTGTCAGTGGAAACTTCTGCGCCAGCTGGCAGAGGAGATGCGCCAGCTGGGCCTGACGGATGTGTCTGTCAGTGAGTTTGGCGTGGTCATGGGCCATCTGCCCGCCACACAGGGGCTGGAGAACGCCCCGGCCATCGGCTTTCTGGCCCACGTGGATACTGCCCCGGACTTCAGCGGCGACGGCGTTTGTCCCCTTCTCCACCCGGATTACGACGGCGGCGACCTTTCCCTGCCCAGGGAGGGCCGGGTTCTGCGGGTGTCGGAGTTCCCGGCGCTGGCAGGGCTCAGGGGCCGCACCCTCATCACCGCTGACGGCGCCACCCTTCTGGGGGCGGACGACAAGGCGGGGATCGCGGAGATCATGACCCTGTGCGAACGCCTTGTGGCAAGCGGTGCGGCCCACGGCAAGATTTGTGTGGCCTTCACCCCCGACGAGGAGATCGGCGAGGGTCCGGACCACTTCGACGTGGCCGCCTTTGGCGCTCAGTACGCCTACACGGTGGACGGCGGCGCGGAGGGGGAGATCGAATACGAAAACTTCAACGCCGCAGCCGCCCGCATCTCCATTAAAGGCGTGTCCGTTCATCCCGGCTCCGCCAAGGATGTGATGGAGAACGCCCTGCTCATCGCCATGGAGATCAACAGCCAGTTGCCTCCCGACGAAATTCCCGCACGCACGGCGGGCTACGAGGGCTTTTTCCACGTCACAAACCTCACCGGCAGCGCGGAGGAGGCCGCCCTCAGCTATATCATCCGGGACCACAGCATGGAGAAATTTCAGCAGCGCAAGGCCCTGCTTCAGGACGCCGTGGCCCGCGCCCAGGCGGCCCATCCCCGCTCCTCCGTCTCTCTGGAGTTGAAGGACAGCTACTACAACATGGCCGGACAGCTGAAAGACTGCATGCACCTCATCGAAAACGCCCGCATCGCCGCCCGGGCGGCAGGGCTGAAACCTGTCACCATGCCTATCCGGGGCGGTACCGACGGGGCCCGTCTCTCCTTTGTGGGACTTCCCTGTCCCAACCTCGGCACCGGCGGCTTCAACGCCCACGGCCCCTATGAGTGCGCCACCGTGGAGGGCATGGATGCCGTGGTCGATATGCTGGAGCAGATCGTTTTCCTCTACGCCAAATAGCTGTCCGCCCCGGCGGGGGGCCTTCTCCCCGCCGGGACCCTCTCATAAATGAAAAATTTCAGTTTTTTTCAAATTCGCCCTTGACAAATAGCGGAAAATCGATATAATAATGACTGTTCGTTATGAACACAGCGGGATTGTGTAAAGGTAGCACAGCGGACTCTGACTCCGTATGTGAGGGTTCGAATCCTTCTCCCGCTGCCAAAGAAAAGTCCTGGAAATCGTTTGATTCCAGGACTTTTTCTTGTTTTGACAGGTATGCACCAGGTCGGATTACTCCAAATTCACTTTGCCTCACGCCAAATTTTGTGGTATGGTGGATACAACCATATACAACGAGGTTAGGAGAACACCATGTATCAGATTGCTGTCTGCGAGGACGAGCCGCTGATTGCAGAACAAAATATGAATATGATCTGCCGCATTCTGAACGGGTGAGGACTGATTCGCGGGAGAGGCTATCAAATCGACACCTACCACACGCCCACACCGCTGTTGGAGCGGCTGACCGCCCAGCCGGACGCGTATCACCTTCTTCTCCTGGACATCAGCTGGATGGCGGTGAGAGCGGCTTGGAAGTGGCGGCTTTTCTGCGCAAGAAGCGCATCACAGCTTCCATCCTCTACATCACTGCATATCAGGACTGCCTCAGAGACGCTTTCTACACCCATGCGCTGGATTTTTGGGTCAAACCGGTGGACGAGCAAAAGCTGGCCGCCGCCCTGGAGTGGGATTGCCGCAAAAACTACCGCCCGGAGCGTCCTCTGCTCCACATAGGAGATGGAACCATTCCTCTGGAGGAGATATTCTGCCTTAAAGCCACTCAGCACAAGGTAGTGTTCCATTTGGCAGATAGGCTCCTGTTTTTCCCTGAAACCCTCTCCGGGCTGGAATTGGAGTTGCCGCCGCATACCTTCTGCCGGAGCCACTTCAGCTTTCTGGTCAATTTGTCCCACGTGCGCGAAATCAAGCGCACCTCCCTCATACTGGATAACGGCAAGAAGTTTCCGGTCAGCCGCCACGCCTATCCAGCACTGGTGTCCGAGCACATTACCTACATAAAAAAAAGCTGCAGAATATAAAAGCACACTCTCCCGGCAAAGGAAGAGCGTGCTTTTTCATTTCTTCATCAAAAGCGCAGTACTGACGGAAAAGCCGCCCTCCGGAAGTTCTATCACCAACTCGCCGGTGTACTTTCTCGCAATGGCCTAGGCCGCTCTCATGCCGAAGCCGTGCCCATCCTCAGACTTGGCGGACCGGCACAGCCCTGTGTCGCTGTGGCGTTCCACCGGGGCGAAGCGGGCGTTATCCACTCCAACGAACAGACACAGTCCATCCACATACATCAAACTCTTTATCCATCTTTTTGCCCCGTCCGGAGCCTTCTCATTGACTTCATGGTGTTGGACATGCGGTCCCGCAAAGTCATGACAATTCCTACTTCTGGCATATATCCACCCCCTTGCGGTTTATTATTATGTGATATACGATTTGCAGTAAGGATACGCGCGCACCATGACATACGAACCGCAGGAAGGATGTGAGCCTATGCTTTACAACTACAAATGGAAAAATTTGCCGACTGGTTTCAAATGTGTGATAATAATTGGAACACCCATTGTCATTGCTCTGTATTGCATTCTTTTATAGGTCTCTGCCGCCGCCCATGCCCGGGCGGCGGTTTTTTATGCATTCATGCAGATTAAGCATTCAGCTGCTGGGTCTCCTTGTCCAGGGCCTTGGTCTTGTCCCCAATCCGGGCCAACACGGTGGAACCGCCGTCTATCACGGTAAAATATACGCTCATACTTGCTTCTGGCATGGCGCGCTGTAGGCATATAAAAGCATTTTTCGCCTCATATTGACAGGTCCTGCAAGTCGTGATAACATGAAAAATACTTGCGTGCCGCGGTGCGCCCACAGAGAAGGAGAGTTGCTACCATGCCCGAAATTTTTGAAGTACTGATGATCGTATGCTTTGGCCTGTCCTGGCCCCTGTCCATCTACAAATCCTGGATCTCCCGGACCGCCGAGGGAAAAAGCCTGCAGTTCGAGGTATTTATCTGGATCGGCTACATCTGCGGCATTGCCAGCAAGGTGTCCCGCATCCTGATTTCCGGCCCCCAGTCCGGGCTGTTCTACCTGGCCATGGTCTTTTACTGTATCAACCTGGTGGCCGTCAGCATCGATATTCTCCTGTACTTCCACAATAAGGGCCTGGACCGGCAGCGCGCCGCCCGGTAAACCGAGCGTCATCCGACAGAGGGTCCGCCCCGGCGCGGACCCTTTTGCTATGCAAAAGCATAGCAAAAGGGCCATGTGCCGCTGAAAGCGGCACGGCC
>CDZQ01007064.1_pt1 | contig 14241 bp, 11 predicted proteins | sample 554831 | NCBI WGS metagenome assembly CDZQ01 (sample SAMEA3182112, study PRJEB8094) | gut metagenome | biome: human; feature: gut; material: Stool; isolation source: human stools | place: Canada | collected 2013-05-06
GTCTTCGTCGTTGATCCGGATGCCGCTTTTCCCGCGGAGGTTTTTGCCTTCGCGGCAGCCGTCGTCTTTCTTCTTGTGCCAGCTGCCTTTCCGGTCGCTTCCTCGAACTTGAATCCTATTTTGCCATCCTTGCCCAGGGCAAGATAAGCCTTGAAAGGCCGGTGCGTCCTCTGCGATACAAAACCGGTCAGCAAATCCGTCTGGCCTTCAGAGAGGAGTTTTGTCATTTGTTCAGGCAGGATCTCCTGCTGAAGGATGATTCGTCCGCTTCTGAAGTCGCAGCTCTTCGGCCTGGCAACGGTATGCTCACAGACATAAGACAGGCCGGAATCATATACATTTCCCTGACATTTCGGGCAATTCCCGACCGGCGCCTTACCGGTAAAGTCCGGCGCTTCACTATCCTCTTCCTTCGGCTGGCCGAAATCGAATTCCAGTTTGAAATTGTCTTTTTCAGTGTCGGGAACAATTTTCAGAATCGCGGCGAAAGGCCGCCCCATTTTGGAACGGAAACCTTGCAGTGGCCCGATTTCGCCCTTTTGAAGCAATTCCTCGACTTCGGGAATGGAAAACTGGCGACCGCCCGGTGTTTTCGTCATGGAAAATTCACATTTCGTACAGGCAAAACGACGATAGTTTTCCTTGATTTCACCACAACATTTCGGACATGGGGCCTGCAATGTCGCGTAATCGCCCGGAATGGTATCTTCGTCGTATTCCTTGGCGCGTTTGACGATTATCTGTGCCATCTGGGCAATTTGCTGCATGAATTCTTCACGGCTGATCTGCCCTTTTTCCATCTGGGACAATTTGAATTCCCATTCACCCGTCAGTTCAGGCAACGTCAATTCCTTGACCCCGAGGCCTTTCAACAGGGTCATCAACTGGAATGCCTTGGGCGTCGGGATCAGTTCGCGGCCTTCCCGCAAAAGATATTTTTCCGTCAGAAGCCCTTCGATAATGGCCGCGCGAGTCGCCGGAGTGCCCAGCCCCTTGCCCTGCATGGCTTCACGAAGCTCGTCTTCAACCAGCTTGCCTGCCCCTTCCATCGCGGATAGCAGGGTCGCCTCGGTATATCTTGCGGGTGGCTTCGTCACCAGCTCATCGACAAGCACCTTGTCGGCGAGGACTTTTTCACCTTGTGCAACCGGTACCAGAATGCGGTCGTTTTCGCTTTCCTTGCCAGAGGCAGGCATTTCCCTCCCGTAAATCGCCAGCCATCCGGGCTTGGTCATGATCCGGCCTTCGCTCTTGAAGCGATGGCCTGCCACTTCCGTGAAGCGGGTCGTTACCAGAAATTCAGCTGCCGGGAAAAAGACAGCCATAAACCGCTTTGCGACCAGATCGTAAAGTTTCTGTTCCGGCTCCGAAAGGTTTTTTGGCGACTGGGTCGTCGGGATGATTGCAAAGTGATCGGATATTTTTTTGTTGTCGAATATGCGTTTGTTCGGGTGAACCCAGCGGTTTTTCAGAATCTGTGACGCAAACGTCTGGTAATTTGCACTTTCTGACAGACACTGCAGCGTCTGCATACTTGTTTGCAGGTAATCTTCCGGCAGATGGCGGGAGTCCGTTCTTGGATATGTCAGGACCTTGTGTTTTTCATAAAGCGCCTGAGCCAGTGCCAGTGTATTTTTCGCCGAGAAACCGAAACGGGCGTTCGCTTCACGCTGCAGGCTGGTCAAATCGAACAGGGCTGGTGAAATGGACGTTGTCGGCTTCGATTCTTCCGTAACCGTTCCCTGTTTGCCAAGGCATGCGGTGACAATCGAATCCGCTGCCGCACGGCTCCAGAGTCGCTCGGCACGTTTTTCCGGATCGGCTTCGTCCTTTTTGAACCCGGTATCCAGCCAGCGTCCTTCGTAAATGCCCTGCGCGCAAACGAATTCCGCATGGACTTCCCAGTAATCGCGGGAAACGAAATTCTTGATCTTTTCTTCACGCTGGACAACGATCGACAGTGTCGGCGTCTGAACCCGGCCGACCGTTGTCAGGAAAAAGCCGCCTTCTTTCGAGTTGAAGGCTGTCATGGCCCGTGTTCCATTGATGCCGATCAGCCAGTCCGCTTCCGAACGGCTGCGTGCCGCTTTTGCCAGCGGCTGCATTTCCTCATCGCCGCGCAAATGCTTGAAACCTTCCCGTATAGCCGTCGGCGTCATTGACTGGAGCCAGAGCCGTTTGATAGGTTGTTTCGCCTTTGTATATTGCGCGATCAGCCTGAAGATCAGTTCTCCTTCCCGTCCCGCGTCGCAGGCGTTGATGATCTCGGAAACATCTTTCCGCTTGATCAGCTTGTTCAACATTTTCAGTCTGGATTCCGTTTTGGCTATCGGTTCCAGAGCGAAATCGGGGGGAATAACGGGTAAATTCGTGAAACTCCACTTACCGCGTTTGACCTCATATTCTTCAGGCGCCCGGATCTCCAGCAAATGCCCCACAGCCGAGGTCAATACATATTGATCAGACTCGAAGTAATCACCCTGTTTGGTAAACCCGCCAAGGCTCTTTGCAATGTCGTTTGCAACAGAAGGTTTTTCGGCGATGATGAGTGTTTTGGTCATATAAAACGGTATAAATAGCTCTGACTGATTCAGCGACAGTAATCTGCTCACGCGGCGAAACAACGTGATATAAAGCGGGAAATGATAATGGGAGAACGATACAAACTGCAAGCAAACGATTCAATGTCCAAAAAGAAAAGCCTTATTTTCCTTTTTTCCCAACAATTTTCCCGAATTTATCGGCCCGTTCTGCCAAAAACAGATTTTCGTTTTGTTCAGGAAACCGCCAGTCGGCGATAAAAGCCACCGGGCAGACTTTCCACATTTCCGGACAATTCCAGATTAAGCAATTCGACAGAAAGGCTAGCGGCATCCATATCACATCGTTCGCTCAACGTATCGGCATCGACCGGATCATACCCCATTTGGGCAAGAATGGCTTTCTGTTCGTCAGAAAATTCATCCGCATTCCCTTCTTCAACCCTTTCTTCCGAAATCTGATTGACGACGATATCGCTGAAATGTTTCAATTCCTCGAGAATATCTTGAGATGACTCAACGAGTTTTGCGCCTTGCCGTATCAGCTCGTGACATCCTCTCGACAAAGGAGAATGGATGGAACCGGGTATGGCGAAAACATCGCGTCCCTGATCGATGGCCGATTTCGCTGTAATCAGCGAGCCGGAGCGGGCTGCCGCCTCGACGACCAGAATGCCGCCGGACAAACCGCTTATCACCCGGTTGCGCCTTGGGAAATTGGAAGCGACAGGACCGCTTCCCAATGGGAACTCGCTGATGATGCAACCTTCATTGGCAATACGATGAGCCAGATCACGGTTTCTCGCCGGATAGACAATATCGGCTCCGGTACCGATGACCGCGACTGTGGAACCCCGCCCTTTCAGTCCGCCTTCATGTGCCGCCGTATCGATTCCCAATGCCAGGCCTGACACAATTGTCAAACCCGTATCGCTTAATGAATGGGCGAATTCCTCTGCATCGAGACGTCCCTGAGTCGTGGCATTTCTGCTTCCGACTATCGCTATTGACGGGGAAGTCAGCAATTCGACCCGTCCCTTGACGTAAAGCATCAATGGCGGATCGGCAATTTCAAGCAACTGACGGGGATACCGGTTGTCCGACAGGGTAAGTACCATATTTGACGAATCTTCAAGCCACTCTTTTGTTCTGTCGATCTGTTCCGTAATGACGGGCTCGACCGGCGCATACAGTACGTCCGCCATTTTGGGCGATACGATACGGGCAATTTCCTCGTAAGAAGTCGTAAAAATGTTTTGTGGCAATCCGTAAGCCGACAACATTTTGTGAGCTGTCCTTATCCCGATACCGGGCGTCATCTGAAGCCGGATCCAGGCAGCCAGTTCTTCCTCATCATACTTATCCGATATTTTCACTGTTGACTTTCCATCTTCTGCGGTTGAAAAAAACACCTGTTTTTCAAAACGATCGGGGACATATACCGTAAAGCATAAACCGGGGCGCTATGTTAAACTTCCAAATTGTCCGGGCACAGTATGTGCACCGGAAAGTTGCTGAAGACCGGATGTTTGCATCCGGTTTCACTATCGATTCTGCACAGTAATGAACCTGCATGCAAGATATCGTCCCAGACTGTTGTTCCTGAACTGATACAAATGGCACGTTTACCTATTCTTCGTTACCCGGATCCGCGTTTGCTGAAACCTTCCAAACCGGTCACCGATTTCGACGATTCCCTGAAATCGCTGATCGCCGATATGGCACAAACCATGTACGAGGCTCCCGGAGTCGGCCTTGCCGCCCCACAGATCAATGTCCACAAACAGCTTATCGTCATCGATGTTTCAGAACAGAAAAACGGACTGAGAGTTTTCATCAATCCGCAGATCGTCAAAACCTGCGAGGAAAAAGTCATATTTGAGGAAGGCTGTCTGTCTCTTCCCGGTATCTACGATGAAATCGAACGTCCCGCCAGAGTCACTGTCCGGGCACTGGATGCCGATGGCAAGGAATTTGAAATCGAGGCGGAAGGCTTGCTGGCCGTTTGCGTCCAGCATGAAATCGACCATCTGAAAGGCTGCATCTTCGTCGATTACCTTTCCCCGATGAAGCGCAACCGTATCAAGAAAAAACTGCTCAAGGAAGAGCGGGAAATGAAGAAAAGCAGCTCTGGTTCAACGGGACGCAAAAAATGAAAATCGTTTTTGCCGGTACGCCTGAATTCGCCAGCATGGCGCTGGAAGCCATCAAAAAAAGCGGCCACGATATTGAACTGGTGCTCACCCAGCCTGACCGGCCTGCAGGCCGGGGTATGAAACTTCAGCCATCTGCCGTCAAAAAAACCGCTCTGGAATACGGCATTCCCGTCGAACAACCGGTTTCCCTTAAAATCAACGGCAAATATGGCGAAGAAGCCCGACAGGTTTATGACAGAATCCGAAGAATTGCTCCTGACGTTATGGTCGTTGTCGCCTACGGACTGATTCTCCCGAGAGAATTTCTGGACATTCCAAAATATGGATGCCTGAACATTCATGCCTCCCTGTTGCCGCGATGGCGTGGCGCAGCGCCAATCCAGCGTGCTATCGAAGCCGGAGACAAGGAAACGGGCATATCCATCATGCAAATGGAAGAAGGGCTTGATACGGGCCCTGTCCTTCTTAAGGAAAGCATTGTTATCGACAAAAACATCAATGCCTCGCAACTGCACGACCAACTGGCTACTCTGGGCGGTAAAATGATCGTATCGGCACTCGCCCGGCTGGACACCCTTACGCCTGTGCCGCAAGACGAAACCGGAGCAAATTATGCCGCCAAGATTCTGAAAGAAGAAGCCACGCTGGATTTCACGCTGGATGCAGTTGCCATTGCCAATAAAATCCGTGCATTCAATCCTTTCCCGGGATGCACTGCTGTTTATAATGATGTACCGGTCAAGATATGGAAAGCGGAGCCTGTCGATGTCCATCCCGATGCTCCGGCCGGCAAGGTATTATCGGCAAGTGAAAACGGTATCATCGTAGCTTGTGGCAATGGTGCACTGAATTTACTGGAATTGCAGAAGCCCGGTGCCAAACGCTTGCCCGTTTCGGAATTCATCAAAGGCTTTTCATTTGACAATGATGACTTCAAATAAAACTGAGTGAAGGCTCTTTTCTACGCACCATCGTTCCTACCCCCGAAAATTTATTAACCGACAATAAACTCATGAGATTTGAACACCTGATCGAAGTCAATAATCTGGAAGACCCGCGTGCAGACGTGCTTAACCGCAAGCAATTATGGAATGGACTGCTATTGCGAGCCAAGGCCCCAAGCCTGTTCATTCCTCATATGGATGGCTTCGCGATTGTCGAGGAATCCGTCAATGGACTGACGCGTACGCTGGATTTTGGGAAATTCAAGGTTAATGACCGGGTTGATTTCGTACCAATGGAAAAACTCCATTTCCATATCCCGGCACAAGGTGAAATCATGGAGTCAAGACTCGAAATCACGATCGAGGAACCTTTTCCGGGCCGTTTCTTCTTGCGCTTTATTTATGAAGATTCTGCGGCAGAAGAAGGGCCTGAAGCGATGTATAACGATTTCCGACGTTCCGCTTACAAGGAAATGGACGTCGACTCGATGCGGCTCATTCGCCAGTTTGCGGCTCAGGGCCGTCTTGACGACCCCGAGACAGACGATAAAACGCTTTTGTCGTAAGAAGCATTACAAAACGTCCAGAGGCATCTTGTGATCCGGAGGCGGGAAAATCGCGTCCAGTTCGTCAAGGACACTCTGATCCAGAGTGATATCCCATGCCTTGCGGTTTTCCTCAACACGCTTGAGGCTTGACGACTTCGGAATAGGCACCGCCCCCTGGTGGAGCAACCACGCCAGCGCAAGCTGGGCTGGCGTGATGGACAGCTTTTCGGCAACCCGTTTCAGGCCAGAGCTTTTCAGAAGACGGGTCTGATAAAGGGGTGAATAGGCCATTACCGGAATATTCCGTTTTTTCTGCCATGACAACAAATCCCATTCGATGCCACGGGAAGCCAGATTGTACAAAACCTGATTGACGCAGAGGTTACCGTTATCGTATCGCGCCGCTTCTTCCATGTCGTCCAGATCGAAATTGGACACGCCATACGCACGGATTTTACCGGCATCGACCAGTTGTTCCATCGCCTCGAACGTTTCCGACAGGGGATAACCACCCCTCCAGTGAAGCAGATACAAGTCAAGATAATCCGTTTTCAACCTGGCAAGACTGCGTTCGAGCGCCGCGACTGTTCCCTTCCGGCTGGCATTGCCCGGCAACACTTTGCCGACCAGAAAAATTTTATCCCGTCTTCCGGCAATCGCTTCGCCGGTTACTTTTTCAGCGCCTCCGGAGGCATACATTTCCGCCGTATCGATCAACGTCATCCCCAGGTCGATCCCGTGCTGCAAGGCGGCTATTTCATCTTTTTTGGCAGAAGACGATTCTCCCATGAACCAGGTTCCCTGGCCCAATGTCGGCATCGTGATACCATTCGGCAATCTGACTACATGTTCAGGCATAATTGATTTCCCAAAAAACGATATGAAAATCCGGGTCTGGCAAGATCATGATCCATTTTCGATACCAGCACCGGCTGAAGATATGGCATGCATTATTGCACCGGATACAAGCAGTGGACAAGAAGCTTTAAAATACCGGAGCGATGAAAAACATTGAAAAAGACCTTTTTCAGAGAGAGGCCAGGAACAAAACGATCAGCATAAAACCTGTCGAATCTCCCGTTTTATCTGAGGACAAATCATTCACGGATACTCCTGCTTTTTCTTCAGGCTGGCTGGCCCGATTCGGTATTGCCATGAAACGTCACCCGAAAACGATTTCGTTCATTCAATGCCTGTTTGCCATTCTGTATCTTTTGTTGCTGCTGGTACCGGTATTGACCCTTAATTTTGCCGATGAACACCTTTATGCCAGCGTTTCAGATTTTTCCCGATTGATGTTCTGGGGGATCGGCTGGCCCCTGATCATGTTAAGCATGATGGTCACCGGACGAATCTGGTGCGGTCTATTCTGCCCCGACGGGACGTTGACCGAATTCATCAGCCGTCACGGGCAAAAACGTTCAATACCGCGCTGGATTCGCTGGAAAGGGTGGCCATGTTCCGTTCTGGTCGGTACGGTTTTGTATGGACAGCTGATTGGCGTGTACGACAACTTTCCTGCGACTCTGGTCCTGCTCGGCATTCCAACGGGTCTGGCTCTGGTAACCGGTTTTTTATACGGCAACGGCAAACGCATCTGGTGTATGTATCTGTGCCCCGGCAAAGGAATATTCGGCCTGCTTGCCAGACTTTCACCCATTTATTACAAAGTCGACCGTGAAAAATGGGAACGATACTCCGGACAGCAGGAACGCCTCGATTGCCCCACGCTAATCAATGTCCGCCAAATGCAGGGCATGTCTGACTGCCATGCCTGTGGACGCTGCATCGGACACCGAAATGCCGTTGAACTTGGATTCAGAGCGCCTTCTTCTGAAATTGTGACGACGCCCGAAAACAAAATATCCGGTTCCGAATTGTTTTTGCTTCTCTGGGGAGTGACCGGAATCTGTACAGCGGCACTGACATGGCGTGGAAACGTTCTTTACAGCCATTTCATTCATCTTTTTTCACAACTGAACATTTTACCTGCCAGCGATTTACCCTGGTGGCTGTCTGCCAACCCATCAAGTCCGGCCCTCCTGATTTTCATCGTCGCCAGCGGCTCTGTTCTCGCTCTGGTGACGTATGCGCTGCTTCGTGTGGCCGCCTTTGTTTCAGGCAATAACGGACTGTGGAAACAACTGGCATTTTGCCTGATACCCGTCGTTGGTTCCGGTATTTTTCTGGGTATCAGCCGGATCGGTTTTTCACTTTGGGAGGCGGAAGGCCTTCCTGCCGGATGGTTACCCGTCCTGCAATTCACGGTTCTGGCTGCTGCGTCGCTGTTTTCGGTATGGCTGGGCATTAAAATTATTTTCGGTCGTATCACTCTTGCCAATCTGGTCGCGCTTTTCGTTTACTGCCTTCCGGTCTCACTGCTTTTTGCTGTCTGGTCAAATTGTTTTCTGTCATAAAAAAGCCTGCTCTTCAGAGCAGGCTTGTTGAAGGGATTTCAGATCAGTCCAGTTCCAGCGCTTTGCTTTCCGGTAACCGGAATTTGTCCGATACACCTGTATTTTCCGGAAACTCCAGCCTGATCTCTTCCTTGTCGTCCAGATCGACGATAACGGAACCACCGGCCACCAGTTTGCCGAAGAGCAGTTCGTCTGCCAGCGCCTTGCGGATCAGATCCTGAATCAGGCGCAACATCGGACGGGCACCCATCAATGGATCGAATCCTTTCTTCGCCAGGAACTTGCGCAAGGCTTCGGTAAAGATGGCTTCGACTTTCTTTTCGTGCAACTGTTCTTCCAGCTGCATCAGGAATTTGTCGACGACCCGCAGAATGATTTCCTCATTCAGGGAGGAGAAACTGATGATACCGTCCAGCCGGTTCCTGAACTCAGGTGTGAACATCCGTTTGATATCGACCATTTCGTCACCTTTTTCCTTCTGGTTGGTGAAACCGATGGACGATTTCTGCAGACTTTCAGCACCCGCATTGGTGGTCATGATGATGACGACATTGCGGAAATCGGCTTTACGACCGTTATTGTCTGTCAAGGTACCATGATCCATGACCTGCAAGAGGATACTGAAAATGTCCGGGTGGGCTTTTTCAATTTCATCGAGCAACAGAACCGCATGCGGTTTTTTCGTAATGGCTTCCGTCAGGAGCCCCCCCTGATCAAAACCGACATATCCCGGAGGCGCACCGATCATGCGACTGACGGCATGGCGCTCCATGTATTCCGACATGTCGAAACGGATCAGATCGATTCCCAATGTGAAAGCGAGCTGTTTTGCCACTTCGGTTTTGCCCACGCCTGTCGGTCCCGAGAAGAGGAACGCTCCGATCGGCTTGTCGGTCTTGCCCAGACCGGCACGTGCCATCTTGATGCTGGCCGCCAATGCGTCGATAGCGGCATCCTGACCGAAAACCACACTTTTCAGATCGCGATCCAGATTCTGCAATTTGCTCCGGTCGTCCTGATTGACCGATTGCGCAGGAATACGGGCAATCTTCGAGATGATTTCCTCGATTTCCGCCTTGCCTATCGTTTTCTTCTGTTTCGATTTCGGCAAAATACGCTGGGCGGCACCGGCTTCATCGATCACGTCGATTGCCTTGTCCGGCAACTGGCGGTCGTTGATGAAACGTGCGGACAGTTCAGCCGCCGATATCAGTGCGGATACCGAATATTTCACCTTGTGGTGTTCCTCGAAACGGGATTTCAGGCCACGCAATATCTGTACCGTCTGTTCGACGGTCGGTTCGTTCACGTCGATTTTCTGGAATCGACGTGCCAGGGCATGATCTTTTTCGAAAACGCCACGGTATTCGGTAAAGGTCGTTGCGCCGATACATTTCAGCTGGCCGCCCGACAAGGCCGGTTTCAACAGGTTGGATGCATCCAGCGTACCGCCTGAAGCCGAACCGGCCCCGATGATGGTATGGATTTCGTCAATGAACAGAATCGAGTTCGGATTGTCGCTCAACTGTTTCAACACCGCTTTCAGGCGTTGTTCGAAATCACCCCTATATTTTGTACCGGCCAGAAGTGCGCCCATATCGAGTGCATAAACAACAGCATCGTGCAAAACGTCCGGAACCGAATTCTGCGTGATTCGCCATGCGAGTCCCTCAGCCAGCGCCGTCTTGCCGACACCGGCTTCACCGACGAGCAGTGGATTGTTCTTGCGTCTGCGGCAGAGAACCTGAATGACGCGGTCGATTTCTTCTTCACGACCGATCAGCGGATCGATTTTTCCCGAAGCCGCCTGTTTGTTCAGGTTCAGGGTATAGAGATCCAGAGGCGAATCCTTGCCGACAACGCCAGCTTCGCCCTGCATGTCGTCGGCACCCTCAGCCTGTTTGGGTGTTTCAGGCTGGACATTTTTCCTCACGCCGTGGGAAATGTAATTGACCACATCCAGACGGGTAACCCCCTGCTGGTGCAGGTAGTAAACGGCATGTGAATCCTTTTCGCCGAAAATGGCGACCAGAACGTTTGCGCCGGTTACCTCTTTCTTGCCGTTCGATGCGGACTGGACATGCATGATCGCCCGCTGGATAACACGCTGGAATCCGAGCGTCGGCTGGGTGTCCACTTCCGCGGTACCCGGGACGATCGGTGTGTTATCGCTCACAAAGTCGCTGAGCATTTTTTTCAGCTCGGGAATATTGGCATTGCATGCTTTCAATACTTCAGACGCAGAAGGATTGTCCAGCAGTGCCAGAAGCAAATGCTCAACAGTTATAAATTCATATCGTGCCTGACGCGCCTCTACAAAGGCCATATGCAAGCTGACTTCCAATTCTTGCGCAATCATGCTTCCTCCGTCGTACATTGCAATGGATGCCCTTCGCCACGGGCATGTTTCAAAACCAGTTCCACTTTCGTGTTCGCGATGTCCTTCGGGAAAATTCCGCAAACTCCCTTTCCCTCGTGATGCACTTCGAGCATTATCCGGGTGGCGGTTTCCCTGTCCTTGAAAAAATATTCCTGCAAAACGGAAATCACGAATTCCATTGGTGTGAAATCATCGTTTAACAAAACTACCTTATACATCGGAGGCGCTTTTAAAATGCTTGCCTCTTTTTCCAGTAGTGCCTCTTTTTCCTGCTGTGTAACCATTGCTTTTACTTTATACCGAATTAAAAGTTTCTGCTTGTGCGCGAACGCAAAGTTCACATTTGATGATACGTGTTTTTGCCTCTTCGTGCAGCCCGACGCCGCGTGACGGTTGCAGCGTTGCCATCAAATTTTTAGCCTACATCAAAAATCCGCCGTTTTTTGGGAAAATCGCTTGACTTTGACTATCTTTGCGCCAACAATGAAACGGTTGACAGGCGCATGGTCCAGTGCCTGGCGATAGCAACATTATAAAAAAGGACTGGTTCGGATCAAACTCGTTTTTTCCGTTGGTTTCATAAGCATAATGCGTTTTTATAGAAAGACCCTCTTTTATGGCAACTGGTACAGTCAAGTGGTTTAACGATTCTAAAGGTTTCGGTTTTATTACCCCGGAAGACGGTGGTGAAGATTTGTTCGCACACTTCTCCGCAATTAACATGAATGGCTTCAAAACCTTGAAAGAAGGACAAAAGGTTCAATTTGAAGTCACTCAGGGCCCAAAAGGCAAACAGGCTTCCAACATTCAATCCGTATAATTACCGATTGGATGAGACCTTGGAAACCCCGCGTCATCGTGGGGTTTTTTATTGCCCCTGGCACATATAATGACATAAAAACGATTTTCGCGTTTTTATGCAGGAATTCTTTTACAATGCCGCTATGGAAATGTCATTGGAAAAGATTCTTCAACGCCAGGGCTTCGGCAGCAGAAAACTGTGCCGCACTCTTGTGGTACAGGGTCGCGTTCACGCAGAAAATGCCGTTTGCACTGATCCGGGCCGCCGTTTCGAAACGAACGCCTTCCATTTTTCAGTTGACGGTCAACAGTGGCTATACAGGGAGCACCTGTATCTCGTCCTGAACAAGCCGGCAGGCTTTGAATGTTCCCATCAGCCACAGCACCATTCCAGTGTTTTTACTCTTTTACCCATGCAATTCATCCAGCGGGGACTGCAATGTGTGGGTCGGCTGGATCAGGACACGACTGGCCTGCTTCTCCTGTCCGATGACGGCGATTTCATCCATCGCTATACGTCCCCGAAAAAGAAAGTGCCGAAAGTTTACGATATCTCAACAAATGCAGAGATCGATGAACTTCAGATCGAAAAACTGAAAAACGGCGTCCAGTTGAAAGACGAAACCGCCATAACAAAAGCACTCTCCTGCGAAAGTTTCGCTGAATGCCGGATGAGGCTCGTCATTACCGAAGGAAAATACCACCAGGTCAAACGCATGGTTGCCGCTGCAGGCAATCGTGTGGAAAAACTTCACCGCTCAGCCATAGGCGGATTAGTCCTTGATGATTCGCTCCCATCCGGTCAGTGGCGGTATCTGGACGATAACGATCTGAAAAAGCTGAACGGGCCGACTGGTTTATAAGCACCCCGACATCATTGCTTTCAAAGGCATCGGAATTCAATCATCGCATTATTTTTTCTTCGGAAAATACAGGTCTGTAATCGTCCCAAGCCCGATTTCGGCCGCGAACATGACTGTTTCCGACAATGATGGATGCGGATGGATCGTCAGGGCAATATCTTCCATATCGGCGCCCATTTCAAACGCCAGCGTCATTTCGGATAAAAGTTCACCTGCATGGGTTCCGGCAATTGCGGCGCCCAGCAGGCGTTTCGAGGATTTGTCCCACAACAGTTTGGTCATCCCGTCTCGCCGTCCCATCGTCAGGTTCCGTCCCGAAGCACTCCAGGGGAATACCGATTTTTCGACAGGGATTCCTTTCTTTTTCGCTTCCTTTTCCGTCAGGCCCATCCAGGCGATTTCGGGATCGGTATAAGCGACAGACGGGACTGTCATGGCGTCGTATTCTCCTTTAAGACCCGCAATGGCTTCAGCCGCTATTTTTCCCTCATAACTGGCCTTGTGTGCCAGCATGGGCTCGCCACAAATGTCGCCGATGGCATAAATATGCGGCACGTTCGTCTGCTGTTTACGGTTGACCGGTATGAAACCGTGCTCGTCGACCTGAACACCCGCTTTTTCCGCCCCGATCAGTTTTCCGTTAGGACGACGGCCTACCGCAACCAGTACAAGATCGTATTGCCCGGATTCCTTCGGTGCCCCCTGACCTTCAAAACTCGCCGTCAGGCGATCGCCGCTCGCTTCCAGTTTCGACACTCTGGTATTGGAATAAACGGCTTCATAGCGCTGTTTGATCCGTTCCAGAAGCGGCTGGACGACATCCCGGTCTGCTGAAGGAATCAGGCCATCCGAAAACTCGGCAATCGTGACTTTCGTGCCCAGTGCGTCATATACGCAAGCCATCTCGAGTCCGATAATTCCGCCACCGATAACCAGCATTCTTTCAGGGATTTTTTTCAGTTCAAGCGCCCCCGTCGAATCGACAAGAGCCTGGTGCCCATCAGGGAAACCGGGCAATTTGGCAGCAGACGAACCGGCGGCAATGATCGCGTTTTTGAATCGCACTGACCAGTTTTCATTCAGGCCTGTCACTTCCATGTCGTTCGGGCTGGTAAACCGGCCGTTTCCCTGAAGAACCTGAATCCTGCGGGCTTTGGCCAGTGCCGCCAATCCACCGGTCAGTTTGTCCACGACACTCTGCTTCCACTGGTTCAGTTTCCCCGGATCGATTTCCGGTTTGGCGAAACGGACTCCGGCCTCATTCATTTCTTCCGCTTCCGTGATTACCTTTGCGGCATGCAAAAGTGCCTTGGATGGAATACATCCGACATTCAGGCAAACCCCGCCCAGAACGGGATAACGTTCGACAATGACAACCTTCTGGCCCAGATCGGCTGCCCGAAACGCCGCCGTATACCCTCCGGGCCCAGCTCCCAGCACCAGCGTATCGCATTCAATGGTGTTTTCTGCGTCACCTCCCGGTGAAACGACAGGAACGGCTTCTTTCGGATGGTCGTTTTGTACACTATCGTCCTTCGGCGCTTCGTCAGAAGAAAGCGGTTTGTTTTCAGTATCCAGTACAAGCAATACCG
>CDZQ01021001.1_pt1 | contig 14202 bp, 12 predicted proteins | sample 554831 | NCBI WGS metagenome assembly CDZQ01 (sample SAMEA3182112, study PRJEB8094) | gut metagenome | biome: human; feature: gut; material: Stool; isolation source: human stools | place: Canada | collected 2013-05-06
CTGGGGGTAGCTCATGCCGTCGCCGATAAACAGGAACACATACTTGGGGGCTGTAACCCCCGTTTCAGATTCAACCGGGGCGGGGGAAGCGGCAGCTTCTGCCTGAGTGGGCGTGGCGGAGGGAGCCTCTGCTCCGGCGGAACAGCCGGCAAGGGCGGTGATGAGGCAGGCCGTTGCCAGCAGCAGCGCCGGCAGCTTTTTGTGCTTCATGGGGATCATTCTCTCCTTTTCATTTTTGATTTTCAGGTGCGGCGCCAGAATACCACGGAATCTTGTGCCCTGTCTGTCACCTTTCGGAAAATAAAAGTTAAATCTTTGTGAATCGCTTTTCCTGCCACGCGCGGAAATGGGTCCGATACAGATCCAGGCACTCTATAAGCACATCGGTGGAGGGCATCCGAATCGGGGAGAGCACCCGGTCCGGCTGGGTGCCCAAGCCGGATCGGAACACATCGGCGTTTTCCGATGACACTCCTTTATAGCCAGTGCGGTGACCGGTACGCTGGATCTCTTGCTGTACCGTGTCGGAGAGCAAGTACTCCTGATATCTTGATTTTTTGTTTGGGCTGTCAGAAACTGCGCCCCATACAATCGCTCCCAACCGATGCCTGCCAGCATCTGCGTTCAGCATAGCAGCCCCGCCCGGCGCCCGCGACCCCATTTCGGTAAAGCGCCTGTCAAATCTCCGTGAAGACTAGGGGAACCAGACCCGGCCAAAGAGAAACGCGTACCCAGCCCCCTTTCTCTTGGCAGTATCCTGGTTTGCCTTCGAGGCGAGCTCAATTTTGGGGCTGGTCACAGTAACCTTGTCTTTGCCGTTGCTGTTGAAGTTGCCGGTGCCAATCTTGGGCTCCCTGTAAGTATTCCAGTTTCTTGAACGTCCAGACGGCAGGCACGGCGGACGCCATGCGTCTCTGCGTATTGCACTGTGCCGCGAATGGCAGGAAACTCTGGTTGCATGTACATGCTGCGTTTGGTATAATAGAAAATATAAAAATTTGCAGAAATTGGTAATTACTGGAATAAGACACAGGAAACCGATAGGTCTTTCCTGCGCAGGCCCTTCTCAATGGCCCGCCGGCCGGCGCTCGATCAAAGGAGACAGAGATGCATTTACAAAACAAAAACCATCAGCGCAAGCAAGTTATGCGTAAACTCATCACTGCAACTGAGCAGATCATCGACAGTGAGGGCCTTGACGCGGTCACGGTTCGAAAAGTAGCGCAGCAATCCGGCATGAACAGTGCTTTGATTTATAATTATTTTGATGACCTGAATCACTTGATTTACTACACGCTCATTCGCTATTTGAAGGATTATAACTCTGCGCTGGCAGAGAATGTAAAGCCAGAAGACGATCCTAGACAACAGATCATCCAAGTCTTTGAAGTGTTCTGCCATTATGCGTTTCAGACCAACCCCTATGTGTACTACACCCTGTTTTTCTCCAAATACAGCCGACACCTCTCCGAAATCCAGTGGGAGTATTACGACATCTTCCAGCTGGATCTGCCTTTGCACGGCAACTCCACCATTGACAAGATGATCCGCAGCGAGTCCGTGTTCAGCCGCAACGCCGTGCTGCTGGAGGAGCTGGTGACCTCCGGGGAGTTTTCCGGAGAGCAGGCTAAAATCATCAACAACACCATTTTGTATGTGCAGCAGTCGCTGCTTTACAACAAGCTGGTGGGCGTCAACCGGGACACGGTCCAGGAGTCCACCCGAGAACTCATGTCCATTATCCGCTATCTCCTGGGAATGCAATAGAGCCCCAGAATCCATTTTTCACGCCGCCGGGATGTGCTCAAACGCATCCCGGCGGCGTTTTTTGCTGTCTGGCGGGATGCTTTTCCCCAAACATGATTTTTCATAACGGGAAAAGTCGCGCTTCATTTTTATGGCATTATGCATAAAAAATAATCGTGTTATAATCATGGTTTTTAGAAAATTTACGGATTTTATGAAAGAAAATCTGCAATTATTGAGATATAGACATTTAAAGGAACGATGGTATAACTAAAAGTAGAAGCTCGGTCCCCTCGGGAGGGGATGGAGCGAAAAACCACAAACAAAAGGAATTGGAGGAACCTTACAATGATGGAGTATCTGAAGGATATGCCCATCGCCGTGCTGGGCGGTGGCAACGTTGCCAAGGCCATCGCAGGCGACTGCGCCCTGGGCGGCAAAAAAGTGCGCATCTGCGACGTGATGCCCTTCGCCAAGAATTCCCTGCGGAATCTGGACAAAGCCGGCATCAAGTTCTACGGCGAGCAGATGAACCTCTACGGCTTCCAGCGGGAAGGCCTGGCCATGATGGAAAAGGTCACCACCGATGTGGGTGAGGCCGTCAAGGGCGCCGGCATCATCGTCATCGGCACCACGGTGTTCGGCCACCGGCCCATGTTTGAGCGCCTGATCCCCCATCTGGAGGACGGCCAGGTGGTCATGATCTTCCCCGACAACTTTGGCTCCATCCTTCTGCACAAGATGATGAAGGAAGCCGGCTGCACCAAAAAAGTCATCATCGGCGGCTGGTCCAGCTCCACCTACGGCAGCCGGATCGACATGGCCGGCAAGCTCCCCACCAACCGGGTGAAGGTCTACTACCGTGCTATCACTCTCCGCGGTGCGGCCATGCCCAACTGTGACACTCCTGCCTTCATCGAGGCTTCCAAATATCTGCCCTCCTTTGACGCCGTCACCTACGGCGACGGCCCCGTGGCCGCGGAGACCGCCCTGGACACCGCGCTGTCCAACGTCAACCCGGTGCTCCACTGCCCTGGCACTATCCTGGGCGTGTCCACCATGCAGAACTATGGCCGCGTCTTCGGCGAGGCCGGCGACCAGAAAAAGTTCTCCATCTACTCCCACGCCTACTGCGAAGGCATTTCCGAAGTGCAGTACAGCTTCTACCAGGAAGAAGTGGCCCTGGCCGAGGCCATGGGCATCAGCATCCAGCCCTATGAGAAGGAACACTTCTTCTCTCGGGAGAACGTCTTGGGCCAGGAGTACATGGGCCTGGACTATGTGATCCCCTTCGATGAGCAGGATCCCATCCAGTTCGGCACCGGCCCGTTCTCCATGGAGAACCGCTACATCACCGAGGACATCCCCATCGGCTGCAACGTGTACAGCCAGCTGGGCCGCCAGTACGGCGTGAAGACCCCGGTCATCGACTCCATGATCATCCTGGCAGAAGCCATCCTCAAACGCGACCTGGTGAGCACCGGCTACACCCTGGCCGACCTGGGCATTGCCGGCATGAGCAAGGACGAGCTCAACCAGTACCTCCGGGAGGATAAGAGATAAGCCCCTTTCAAGGAGAGAAGGAGAGTTCCATGAACAGATACGAGATCGCCTGCATCGACTCCCATGTGGCCGGCGAGCCCCTGCGCCTCCTGGTGGGCGGCCCCCGGCTCAAAGGCAAGACCATGTACGAAAAGCAGTGCTTTATGCAGGAGCACTTCGACTTCATCCGTACCGCCACCATGCTGGAGCCCCGGGGCCATGCGGATATGTTCGGCGCCGTGCTCACGGAGCCCTGCGACCCGGAAGCGGATCTGGGCATATTGTTTATCAACGGCGGCTGCTATGACAACATGTGCGGGCACGGCTCCATCGCCGTGGGCTGCATCGCCGTGGACGCGGGCCTGGTGAAAGTGACGGAGCCGGTGACCAACGTGAAGATCGACACCATCGCCGGCATGGTCACCATCAAAGTCGAGGTGCAGGACGGGCACTCTGTGGCCGCCACATTGCAGGGCATTCCCTCCTTCCTGTACAAGCAGGACGTGGAGCTGGACGTCTTTGGCAAGAAGGTCGTCATCGACATCGCCTATGGCGGGAACTTCTTCGCCATCGTGGACTTCCAGCAGCTGGGCCTCACCCACTCCATTCAGGATGTGGACAGCTTCATCCGTTATGGCAAGGAGATCCGGGACCAGGTCAACCACAACATCAAGATCCAGCACCCCATCTATCCCTACATCAACTGGGTCAACGACATCCTTTTCACCGGAAACCCCGCGTTTCCGGGGGACACCTACAAGAGCCTGGTGTTCCTGGGCGAGGCCCAGATCGACCGCTCCCCCTGTGGCACCGGCACTTCCGCCCGGATGGGCATGCTCTATCGGAAGGGCCTGCTCAAGCGGGGCGAGGTTTTCCGCCACGAGAGCGTTCTGGGTACCGTGTTCGAGGGCTCCGTGGGACCGGATGTGAAGGTGGGGGACTACGACGCCATCATCCCTCTGGTGAAGAGCCGCGGCTTTATCATCGGCACCAGCAATCTCATTATTGATGAAGCGGATCCCGTGAAATACGGCTTTCTGCTCCGCTGAATCATAAACCATGGGGACGGCCGCCCCTCCGCCCCCGGACGAGAGGCCGAAACGTTGGGCGTTTCGGCCTCTTTTTCCAAAGCTTTCCTTTTGTTCCCGGCTGAAATCTCGGTCCTGGCCTCCGGCACTGGCTTGAACGGTGCAAAGCTTGCTCCGACACTGTGCAGGGCGGCGGGGCCTCGATCCATAGAAGCAAAGGAAATATGAGAAACGGAGGAGATCAAATGAAAAAGATCAAAAAATGGCTCAGCCTCGTTCTGGCCTGCGGTATGATCCTTGCCCTGTGCGCCTGCGGCGGTGGGGGCAGCACGGAAGCGCCTGCTTCCCAAAATCCTGAGGATTTCACCCCGGTGGAGTGGCGTATGGCCAATATGCATCCTGCAGATTCCTTTGTCACGGAGATGGACCAAAAGCTCTGCGATGACATTTATGAGGCCACTGAGGGCCGGGTGAAGATCACCCTGTACGCCGACTCCCAACTGGGCGACTACCTGAGCGTGTTCGACGAAGTCATGGTCGGCAGCATCGAAATGTCCCATACCACCCCTGTGGAATCCTATGACAGCCGCTTGATCGGCGCGTATTTGCCGTACCTTTCCTTTAACTATGAGGATATGAAAACCGTCCTCTCTCCGGACAACTATTTGTTCCAGACCTGCTCGGAAATTTACAAGGGGCTGGGTATGGAGCTGCTGGGCTTCTTTATCGAAGGCTTTAACGGCATCGGCTCCGCCATTGAGATCACTGACCCGGCTGTTCCCGGCGCCAACAAGCATACCATGGTGCGTGTGGCGAATATGAACACCTATGTCACCAGCAGCGAGGCTCTGGGCTTCCAGACTGCGAACATCCCCTACAGTGACACTTACACCGCCATCCAGACCAATCTGGCAGACGGTTGGACTGGCGGCCCGCCGAACCTGAACTATCTGTACTTCCGGGATGTGATTAACTACTTCTATGATTACCGTCAATGTGCGGAGGTCAACAATTATCAGGTCAATGCAGCGGCGTTTAATTCCTTGCTCCCGCAGGATCAAGAGGCGATCCGGGAGCTGTGCGCCGCCGCCTGCGAGGAGAGCTTTGCCCGTGCAGAGGCAGATGGCGAAACCTATAAACAGATGCTCCGGGATTACGGCGTGGAGGTCGTAGAATTCACTGACGAGGAGTACGCTGCTATGGCCGCGTATGTGCAAGAAAATGCCTGGCCTCAACTGGCAGACAGCTTTACGCAAGAGTTCCTGGACGGTGTCGAAGCAAGCCTCCCCGCTGCAGAATGAGTTTTCCTGGAAGCGGTTAGCCTGTTTTAGGCAACCGCTTCCTTACCTCGCTGGAGTTTAATGATACAGGAGGGATCCGAATGCTGAAAGTTCTGAAAAGAATAGATAATATGCTGGAATTTATCAATGAATACATCTTGATCATTTCGGGAGCGGCCATCACGCTTCTGATCATGGCCGGCGCATTCCTTCGCTATATCTTTGCGATCAATTTCAAAGGTTCGGAAGAGATCATCATGATGATCGGCTTTTGGCTGTATTTCGTCGGGAGTATCTCGGCCGCACGGGAAAAGAGCCATTTGAGCGCAGATATGATGACGCTTTTTACGCGCAACCAGAAAATCCTTTCTTGCGCCGCGCTGGTGCGCGATGTGCTGAGTCTTGCAGTGTGCGCGCTGGCAATTAAATGGTGCTATGATTATTGGTGCTGGACGTTTCCGCTGCACCCGGTTACCAGCGTGTACAAGATTCCCATGTGGATCCAGCAGTTTCCCATGGTGATCTCTTTTGTGATATGGGGGATTTACCTGGTGCGGGACTGCTGCTGCTCCTTTCTCCAGCTCAAGAACGCTTCGCGCCTGAAGCAAAATCCGGATGAGGAGGTACAGAAATGATCGTACTGCTGGCGTTACTGCTTTTAGTGCTTTGCATGGTGGTGGGGATCCCCATTCCCCTGTCCTTCCTTGCTTCAGCCGCGCTGGTTTGTCTGGTGGATGGCAGCAGCCCAATTATGCTGTTTTCCTATGGGTTCAATAACATGAACAGTGTTTTGTTATTGAGCATCCCTCTATTTGTTCTGGCAGGTTCCCTGATTGACAAGGGCGGCCTCGGCGAAAAACTGATCGGCGGCCTATATAAACTATGTAGAGGCTCAAAAGCTGCGCTGGGAACGGTCACGATTATTGCCTGCGCTGTGTTTGGCGCGGTATCCGGCAGTTCTTCCGCTACCCTCAGCTGCATTGGTTCTATCATGGAGCCCAGACTCCGGGAAGCGGGTTACAAGCCCGGCCTGATCGGCGGCGTACTGGCGTCCTCTGGCGTGCTGGGGATCATGATCCCGCCCAGTATTCTTATGATCCTCTATGCCTGGGGCACCGGCGCCTCCGTGCTGGCCTGCTTCCTGTCCACCATCATCCCCGGCATCATCCTGGTCGTCCTGTTCAGCTTGGTCAATGCCTATTTTGTCAAAAAGACAATCCCTGCTACCGCCAGCGCCGGTCCCGCTCCGGCGGCAGCAGCAGTGAACACAGCGCTGGATGGCAAGAAGAAAAAGGAAAAAAGCGCGATTCCCGCTATCCTCATGCCTATCCTGCTGTTGGGCAGCATCTATACCGGCGTCCTCACCGCTACGGAAGGCGCGGCTTTCACCGTGCTGTACTCCGCCGTGGTTGGCGCGCTGTTCTACCGGCGGCTGGATCGCGCCTCCTTTAAGGAAGCGATGATTGCAGCGGGACGTACTTCCGGCGTTATTATGACTATGCTCTTCTCTGTGGGTATCCTCAGCCGGCTCTATCTCACAGAGGATCTTCCTGATCTGGTGCTGGGTTTCCTGACCTCCATTTCCGACAACCGGGTCGTTATCCTGCTGATGGTTAACCTTTTCATGGTCTTTATCGGTATGCTTATGGATGACTGCAGCGGTACCACCCTTTGCGGCCCCCTGCTCCTGCCGATCATGATGGCGCTGGATGTGACGCCGGTTCATTTTGCGGCTATTTTGAGCGTGAATATTGGTATGGGCAATGTTACCCCGCCCACGGCGCCCCTGCTCTATCTGGGTGGACGAATTGCCAATGCCGAAGTGAAAGATATGCTTAAGCCCACATTTGCCCTGATCCTTTTTGCGTGGCTGCCAACGCTGCTCCTTACTACATTCATTCCGCAGCTTTCCCTGTTCCTGCCCCAGCTGTTCGGTTATGTTTAAACCTATGATCACACATAGTATCCTCAATGATGTGGTGGGCCCCGTGATGACGGGGCCCTCCAGCTCTCACACCGCAGCGCCCTGCCGCATCGGCAAGGCTGTGTCCCTCCTGTGGGGGGAGCGGGTGCAGCGGGCAGACGTGGTGTTTGACGCCGCCGGATCCTATCCCAGCACCTATATAGGGCAGGGGTCGGATATGGGCTTTACAGGGGGACTGATGGGATTTCTTCCGGAAGACCCGAATCTGCGCTGTGCCCTGGATTTCGCGCGGCAGCAAAAACGGGATATCCGTTTTACCACGGGGAAGCTGTCCTCCCGTCATCCCAATGAAGCCCGACTGGACATTTGGGAAAACGATGGCCGCTGCGCCATGTCCGTGCTGTCTTTTTCCACCGGCGGAGGGAGTTTCCGCCTGGTAGAGCTGGATGGGTTTCCCATCTCCTATGACGGCTGTTCGGACAGGTTTTATCTGGCGGTAAGCCCGGGGCTTGGTACCACAGCCGCCCGTGCAACGCTGCAAACAGCGGGCGTTGACTTTTGTGTGTTGCGCGCAGATCCGTGTGCCACTACGTTTCCCTGTTTTCCAGCCGCCTCCGTGGAGGAGGCTGTACTCCTGGAAGTGGAGGGGTCTGCTCTGACACCAGAGCTTCGCGCGTCGCTGGCGGCCGGGCCGGAAGTGTTCTGGGCCCGGGATCTGCCCCATATTTCCCCGGTAGTCCATCGTGCCGGCGCAGGTCTGCCCTTTACCGATGCCGCCGGCGCTCTGGCCCGGGCAAAAGACACGGGAGAAGATATGTCCGCCCTGGCTCTGGCGTATGAGTGTGCCTGGGGCTTGATTTGCCCGGATGAGGTGCGCCGGCAGATGGCCGGGGTCCTGGAAGTGATGCGGCAATCTGCGTCTCCTGTTCCAGCCGGCTACGAAAGCCACTTTCGTATGGTTATACCCAAGGGCGGAGATTTGCTGTACAAAGCTGTAGAAGCGCCCGTGCTGGACTTGGGGGCGATGGAAAAAAGCGCAGCCATGGCAGTGTCTGTCCTGGAAAACAGCAGTGCCCGGCGGCGCATCGTGGCCGCGCCCACAGCGGGCTCCAGCGGCGTCCTTCCTGGGACAGTAGTGTGCCTAGGTGACGCTCTGGGCTGCTCTGACGATGCTATGATCGACGCCCTCCTTGCAGCGGGGTTGGTAGGGAGCTTCATTTCCAACAACGCCACTTTTGCCGCCGAGTCCGCCGGCTGTCAGGCGGAAATAGGCTCTGCAGCGTGTATGGCCGCCGCTGGCGTGGTGCAGCTTTTGGGCGGCACGATAGACCAGGGATTTGCGGCAGCCAGCTTGGCCATGCAGCACTACTTGGGACTGATTTGCGATCCTGTGGCCGGCTGCGCCGAGGTACCCTGTATCGCCCGGAATGCCCTTGCGGCCTCCGCAGCAGTCACCGCCGCAGTGATCGCCATGCACGGCTTTGATGCGATTATCCCTCTGGACGAGGCCGTCACCGCCATGGCCCAGGTGGGGCGGACGCTGCCAGACAGCCTGCGCTGCACCTGCCGAGGCGGCCTGTGCCTCACCCCAACAGGCCAGCAGATTCAAAAGCGGGTTTCCCTTGCAAACGCAGCCGATGGCGTGGCATCTTCGAACATACATAACATTTGAAAAGCCATCCTTAAACGGTATTTGCGCTATGGTGGCTCTCTTGCGGCGATGGGAATAACCGGCTGTGGAGCCGGTATGAGGCTGCCGCAGCGCAGCGCCAAACGGTAAAATGGGGTAGCCAGCTCTCAGAAACAGTAGGAAACCGGCATCTTTCAGATGGAACGACCTGAAAGATGCCGGTTCTGCGTTTGCGCTGCGGGCACGGTAGGGTTCGGGATCCTGCTCAGCGGGTGATGTATTCCGTGCGGCGGGAGGTGGTCTCCGCGCCGCCGCAGGTTTTGGGATGCGGTCATCCACTTGGATAAAGCGAGTTACCAGGCGCGTTTCGCAGCCCTGAAAAGCGGCTGGAAATTGGCAGCGGCGGCTACGGCAAAGCAGAAGCAGGACCACAACGCCAAGCCGTATTCCATAAAAATGCATTGGAGCATCAGCAGCAGACTGCAGAAAAAGAATCTGGGGGCATCCCACCGGATGCGGAGCATGGTCCGGGTATGGACGGCCCGCACGCCGAAAACCAGCATATAGCTGAGCAGCGTGGAGATGGCCGCGCCCATGGGGCCCCAGAGCTGAATCAGGAAAAAATTCCCCACTACATTGACAGCCGCGCCCAGCATTGTTGTAAGCAGCGTGGCGCTGCTGCGCTGCTCCACCATATAGATGGAAGAGAGAAAGGTTCCCAGGCAGGCAAAGGTAGTGGCCAGCGTCAGCACCGGGACATATCGCCACGCCCCGTAGTACTCCGGGGCCGCCAGCAGGCGGGTGGAGATCTGCGCGGTCAGAATAACGCCGGAGGCTGCAACAAAGGCAATGGAGGAATAGACGGAAAACACGTTGGAGAAAAACCGCTCTTTTTCCGCCTTTGGCTGCTCCGCGAGGGCGGAAATCTGCCAGGCGGAAGAAAACAAGCCAGAGATCGTTATGAGTATGTTGGGGACCTTGTTGCCGATGGCGTAGATGCCGTTGGCGGCGCTGCCTATCAGCAGAGCGATCAGATAACGGTCGGAAATATTGATGACCCAGCTGCATAGATTGCTGGGGACCAGAGGGGCGCTGTACCGGAGCATCCGGGAGGCATCGGCTTTCGACAGGGCGGACAGGCGGACATAGCGCCACTGCTTGGCATGGAGGAATACGAACAGCGCCGCGATGCCGTCCGCCAGGACATTGGCCAGCACATAGCCGGTGATCCCTATCCGAAAAACGGCCAAAAACAGGATGTCAAACCCGATGACCAACAGCGTACAGAGGACGCCGTCCAGCGCAAACAGCTGCACATGGCCCATGGCCCGGGCAAATTGGTTGCACAGGGCGTGGAGATTCGCCATCAGCACGTAGAGCAGGAGCAGCCACAGATAACCGGAGAGAAATTCGATCTCTCCCAACAGTGGGGAAAACGCGAGCAGCGCCAGAAAACCTCCCAGCATAGTCAAAAGGCCGGTGGTGAAAACACTGCTTTTGTCGCTGTTCCGCTCCAGCCCGAACCGGATGACTCCATTGGCGATGCCGATGGAGGCCAATGGGATGATCAGGTTCCCTGTCTGGATGAGCAGATCTGTCACGCCATATTCCGCACTGGAAAGGATGCGGGTATAAAAGGGCGTCAGCAGAAAGGAAAGGAACTTCGAACCAAACGTGCTGACGCCAAACAGAACGGTGTTGGAGATCAGTTTTCGATATGGATTCATAGGCGGTGTCCCTCCCAGCCGGCGCTGTACCGAGGATAGATGTATCGGGCATACAAAGCGGCCAGTTGCTGGCTGGCCGCTTTGCGATCCAAAATCGGGGTATATGTGTGACCCGGCGCGTCTCAGATCCAAATTCCCCTTACAGGCACTCCATCAGAAGATCATAGATTTCATCCCGGTTCAGCCGGCGGGGGCCGCTGGGGATCAGGTTGCTGGTGTCCGCCACCTTCCGCAGCACCTCGGGGGTGATCTCCACTTTGGAGCGCAGCTGGGAGAGCTTTGTGGGCAGGCCGCACTCTTTGATAAAATCGGCCAGCGCCTCCACAGCGGCCTCCGCGCCCTCCACGCCGAAGACCTCCTTGCCGAAGCGGGTGAATTTCTCCGACCCATCCTTGACGATGCGGCGGTAGTAGGCCGGATGGATCACCGCCAGTCCCTGGCCGTGGTTGCAGTCGGTGAAGGCCCCCAGCTGGTGCTCGATCTGGTGGGCCTGGAAGTCGGTGAGGCGTCCCACCTTTAAGATGCCGTTCTCCGCCATGGCAGAGTCCCACATGAGGTTCCCCCGGGCCTGCATATCGTTGATATCGGTCAGCAGACGGCGCATATTCACCACCGTGTTTTTCATGATGGCCAGGGCTACGTCGTCGGACACATTGTCCGGGTCCGACTGGCCCAGATAGGTCTCCATGGCGTGGCTTAAAGTGTCAAAAGCGCCGGAAAGCACCTGCATCGGAGGAACGGAGGCGGTGTAGGCCGGATCCAGGATGGCAAACTTGGCGGCGATGCCGACGATGGGCCCCTTCCAGTTCTTGTCCTCGCAGGTGATGACCGCGCCGGCGTTCATCTCCGCGCCGGTGCCGGAGGCGGTGACCACCGCGCCCATGGGGATGCCGTCAGCGGGGAACTTGCCGGACTGGTACTCCATGGACCAGATGTCCTCGTCCAGGAGCGCCTGGGCGGAGATCACCTTACAGCAGTCCACCACGCTGCCGCCGCCCACAGCCAGAATAAAATCCACATGGCGCTCCCGCACCAGCCGGGCGCCCTCCTGGACCTTGGCGTAGGTGGGGTTGGACATGATCCCGGAAAAGTCCACCACGTCCTTGCCGGCTTCAATGAGCAGACCCTTCAGTTCGTCGTAGACGCCGTTTTTCTTGACAGACCCGCCGCCGCAGGCCAGCAGGACGGTTTTGCCATGTTGACGCATAAGGGGCTGCAAGTGCTTTTTCGCCGCGCCCTCGCCAAAGTAGACGGCGGTGGGATAGGTATATACAAATTCCTGCATGATCATTTCCTCCTCGAAATCAGGATTGCTGGTTGGCGTGGATCAGCTCCGACAGTTTGACATGCTCGTTGCGGTACCGGGCGTTGGGGTTCTTCTCTGGAACGGTCAGGGCGATGGCCTTCTCAGGACAGTTGTGGACGCAGGACAGGCAGGTCTGACAGCTGCCGGGGGTATGCGCCGCTTTCCCGTTTACGACCCGAATGGAACCGGAGGGACAGACCTTTTCGCAAATGCCGCAGCCTACGCAGCGGTCCGTCACCCGGATGAGGTGCTGCCAGGCGTCCGGGGGCAGCTTTGCCATCCTGTCCAAAAACTCCCGGTGAGCCGCCCGGTCCATGTCAGTTACCGGGGCGATCCAGCGCTTTCGGGCGGAAATGTCCGCCGCGATCTGCTCCAGATGGGCATCCACGCCCTTATCCAGCTTCTCTTGCACAGCCATGTCAAAGCTGGGTAGCCAGTTGTCCACCATCTGCAGGACATTGATATAGGCGGGTTGGATGCCGCAGTCTTGGCAGAGCTTCTGCGCCAGCTCCGCCGCGCCGCCATGGCGGTTGCCATAGGTCAAGACCATGTAAAAATAGTCGGTGTGGAACTTGCTTTTCTGCAAGAACTCCCGCACCATTTGCGGGACCTCGTGCCCATAGACCGGGCACACGACCCCGATGGCGTCGGCTGTGAAGTCCAGCGGTTCCCAATGAATGGCCTGGGGGATACTGACGGGATTGGGTTCGATCCCTCTGGCCGCATACAGGCTGTTGCCCGTTCCTGTAAAATAAAACAGCATATCCGTTCGCCTCTCACAATGTTTTCAGCTCTGCGAGCCATGATTCCACTTCACGCTGGGGTGTCATCAGCTTTCCAAACTGCTGGGGGCTGAAGTGGATCTTCTTGGGATATCGAACCACCGCGCCCCGACAGACCCGTTCCATGTCCTCCAGACAGTGTCCCGGCCAGCCGGCGTGGGTCTGGAAGGGGACCAAGGTTTTCTCCCACCAATCCACCATGGATAGGAAACTGAGGACCGGGGAGGCCATAGTGTACCACCAGGTGGGCGTCCCCACCAGGAAGGTATCGTATGCGGCCAGGTCAACGTCCAGAGGCTTCAATGGGGGCTTGTAGCCCCGGTTGACCTCTTCCTGCCCCTGGGCGATGATCTCCGCATCCGTCCCGGTATAGGGCTCCGCCGTATCCAGCTGGATACAGGGGAAACCGGTTGCCGCCTGGATCCGCTCCGCGATCTGCCTGGTGTTTCCATCCATGGAATAATAGACGATCAGTTCCTTACCCATTGTCTCTCACGCTTTGCACTTGACATACCTCCATATGTGCCACATAATTGACTTATGCTTTTTAATAGGCTTGTGTATATTGTAATGCGAGGAAAAACGCAAAACAATGGTAGCCCCGGCTCACTTTGCCGAATATGCGGCACTTTCGCGGGAAATGCCCAGAATGTCACAAAAAATTCAAAGAGGTCCATGCCATGGAACAGAAGAAAACCGACCTGCGGGTGATCCGTACAAAGAAAGCTATCCGGGACGCCTTCTGCTCCATGATCATGGAGATGGATTATCCGGACATCACCATCAAGGAGCTGACCCGGCGGGCCATGATCAACCGGAACACTTTTTACCTCCACTATGACTCTATGGATGCGCTGCTCCGGGAGCTTCAGGATGAGATCGCCGGGGAATTTATCGAAAAGCAGGTGTCCTATACGAAGATTGCAGACATCCGCCGGATGATCCGGGTATTTTTCGAGTATATGTCCACCCAATCCCCTCTCCATGACAGGTTGTTGTGCAGCGGCAGCTATCAGTTCCTCTACGACCGCATCAACGCGCAGGTGATGGGGCACCGGAAGCTGATGAACCGGGGGGCCTTTGGCATGGACGAGGCCGCTGAGAATATTATTTTCGCCTATTACGGCAGTATCACCGCTATCCTCTACCGCCAGTGGGTCGCGGATGGCAAGAAGCTCTCTCTGGAAGAGGTGATCGCGCTGGCCACGAAGCTGATCTGCGAGGGGATGTCCAGCGT
>CDZQ01058404.1_pt1 | contig 14199 bp, 10 predicted proteins | sample 554831 | NCBI WGS metagenome assembly CDZQ01 (sample SAMEA3182112, study PRJEB8094) | gut metagenome | biome: human; feature: gut; material: Stool; isolation source: human stools | place: Canada | collected 2013-05-06
GTTTTCCACCTTGTCCCAAAGCATCGAAAGAGCTATCGCCGCTCTTTCTCGGGGAGAGCGTATTTTTCGTATGAAATCGCTTTCAAAGGCTGATCGTCCCCCTCCTTTTGCAAATCCTTCGATACGCTGCACTACGTGCTGGATTTCGTGCATTAAAACGGTGCGTTTATCTCTGGATCGTTCACTGATCACGATAATATTGTCGTTATGACTGTACCCGCCAAGATTCCCATCCCCGAGTTTGTCTGTCACCATCACCCTGACGTTTTTCAGGTCTGGATAGGCATCAAACAATTCCGGGTAGTCCAGCACTTCAGACAGTATTGCATTTTCTTTGGGAGAAAAAGTAGAGCGACTATCATCAATCTCGTACCGCCATTTCCCGTCTGCACCTCTTTCCCATCCTGTTGCCAGTTTAATAGCCTTGGCGTCTTTCCCTGCCGTTTCCATGTCACGTGCGACCGACAGATTATCCATGCGGATTGTGGCTTCCTGTGCCCTGTCCAGTCTGGATGCACCTCTTTCACCAATAAACTGATAGAGGATATGCGGATTTTCCGAAAAAGTGCCGATGTTGCCGATGGCTGACTTGATCTGGTTCGGTGTGAAAGCGACGATTGTGTCTCCAGTCTCTTGTAAATCACCATCACCAAAAGGCCCCTCGTCGGCTACATGATGAAATATGACTCCGTCATGCTTTCCTTCTTTCCTGACCTTTCTGGAAATATTGTCTAAATCGGTTTCTTCCTCTCCATCATAGAGGCTGCTCCAGCTTGCCGCTTCTGCGTCGAATCTGAAGGGATTCCTGATGTTCAGAAATGCCTGATAGATTTCTGGAGACATATTCAGTGAAGTTAATTCATTTTTAATCGCACTGACGGCCTCTTCCTCACTGAAGTAAGACTCTTCTGTATCTCTGTTCCGGTAAACGACCGTTGCGGTTTCGCCTGATTCCTTGTCCGCATCACTCTCCGCCTCTTCCAGGCTGCCATAACCGTCATAAACAATTTCCCCGTCTTCATCAATCACCGCATAATCACGCGATAATTGAGGAAAATCATCCGCTTTTTCTCCAACGCCGCCTGAATAGGTCTTGGACACATATTTGCTTGTCGTGAAAAAAGCACCTGTTCCGCTTGTTTTGTCACGTCCGTCCGTCAGGAAAACATTAAACCCTCCATCTACTGTCCCGTGATACACCACCATCGGTTCACCATTCTCATCAACAACTTTCGATACCGATTCATTGTCAGTGGAATAGATATCCTGTAAAATGGATTTGTAAAGGTCAGTATTTCGCAAACTTTCCCGAACTGGGTTGTTCAGTCTCCGGTTGGTTTCGGAACTGGCCTTTTGTTTTATGTCGTCCTCAACAAACACATCATGAACATAGAGCTGGTTGTTTCGTCCTTCTGATTTTCTTACACGCAAAAATACCAGCTTCGTCTTTCCAGCATGTTCAATCCGCGTAGCAAAATAATGGTTCAGGATAGCTTTTCCACCAAAGTCGTTTAACGTGTCCAGATATTCCGCCTGTTCCAGTATTTCCCTAAGATAAGGAATGACATCCAGCTTGGCTGCATTCCGGCTATGACCGATACTTTCACGAATACCGTTTTTCGTCACAAAAACTTCGCCGATATTCTTTTTGACGCTAAACGGTTCTTTCAATAACGCTGCCGCTTCGGACTTTTTGATCTTGGCTGTTTCTTCTGTAAATTCTGACTGGACCAGTATCGGTTCCTGTCCTTCCAGCCGTTCACGGATTCCCGCCTTTTCCCAGTCCCCGAACCACCGTTTGAAGTTCGGTGTACGAACCTGCACCCACTGACGCTCGGTCAGTTTCGTCGGTTCCCCATTCGGTGCCTTCATCCACAACGGGGTTTCCTTGTATTTCTTTTCTATTTCGTCGTATTGTCTATTGGCTTCGGCTCGCTCTTCTGCTGTGGGTTCTTCTGATTCTGTGAAACCCCGTTGTTCGTACCGTTCAGTTTCGGACGTTTCAGGTTCTTCTCGGGTATTTTCTCCATTTTGTGCCTCATAATATTTTGATAATGCTTCCCGGACAGCGGCATTGTCCGTGTCGGTAGTAATGTCGATTCCGGCTGCTTTCAGGTCATTGGCCAAGTCATTCAATGTCTGTGCTTCGGACAACAATTCACCGTTGATCTGCGTATTCGAGTATCGTTTCTCTCCTGTGGTGTATTCATCGACCAGTGCATCCAGCAAAGCGTTGTCGCCCTGTGTTTGTTCATTACCGATTCCGAAGTCCAGTACTTCCTGCAGCGCAGCGAATTCATCGGCTCCCATGCCCTTTTCGTTCAGGATGGATCGAGGCAACTGTTTGTTTTTGACCAGATCGCGTGTTATGTCGTCCGGACGCAACCCACCTTTTTCCCGGATGTATTCCATCAGGGATTGTCCATACACATCGCGCTCTTTCGGCAATTCGTTCCGACGAAGTTTTTCAAGTTGCGAGTCGATGTACGGATCAATGTTCCTTCGGGTATTGACAGTGGTCGGGGTGGCATTGGCATTTACCGTCAATCCATATCGGGCAAACCAATCTCGGATTTTTCCGGCTATTTCATCCGATGACAGTTCTTTTCCTTCTTCTCTCGCACGTTCAACGATATCCTTGTGAACCGGATTGACGAAAGCTCTGGCTGCGATGGTTGCCTGTGTTCTGGCAGTCTTTTTGTCATACCTGCTTTCAAGCTGTACTGCCATTTCATCTGTCAACTCGGACAATATGTCATTGACTGCGCGGGCATTTTCGCTTTCTTTCCCAATTTTTTCCAACAGCTCTTCGGTTTCCCGGACCTGTTCTTCCAGCCGCTGCAAATAGGTTTCGCGTTCGTTGGCAGTCATGCCTTTTTCAGATAACTTGGTATCACGCACGAAATAGGGTGCATGATCTGACGCAGAAAAACCGGACTGATATTCCGGAAACGGAATCGTCAGGTCTGTTCCGGTTGTGACCGCTTCATCATAATTGGTCACGCCATAACGTTCGGCCTGTTCTTTCGGATCAAGTCCCTGTTTCTGGAAATAGGTCTGCCATGCTTCCGTATTGACATATGCGTTTTCAAGTGGTGTGCCTTCCGTCTGTGTCCTGACAAGTGTTTCGTATACGTCCTTCGCCCTGCCTCTTACCTTGGATGCTTTCGCACTGTCATTGAGCGCGGCAATACCTTTTTCTGTCGCCCGTGATGTCCTGATCTGGCTGATTCTTGCCGCACCGGAAAAACCGAGCGACATAGGAAGGGTGGCAATTATGGTTTCCAGTTCGTTTGTCGGTAACTCAGAAAACCATTCTAGGATGACATCGCCGAAATCCTGATCGTCCTTTTTGTCTGAAATTTTGTCAGACAATGTCTGTCCGGCCGTTGCCAGCATTTCGGATGGCGTTTCTCTAGCCCAGTTACGGAGAAGAGTTTTGATGAAAGGAGTTCCAGCAACAGCATCCTTGATTAAGCGAGAGATCGGGCCGAATTCAGTTCCGACTTCAATACCACCATTAACAAAGCCATGTGCTGTTGCCTGCGCGAAGCCCTTGTTTTTCAGCACATCTCCCATGAAGCTTTCGCCGCCTTCGGACAATCCAGCCCATGTCAATGCGAAAGCCGGATTGCGCGTGATGATCGAACCAAGTACCGCTGGTCCCATATTCCCAAGAGACTGCATACCAGACATCCATGCCCGGCTGGCAAACCCATATTCTTTCATTCCATCGCCAGCGATTGCCTCCGTTACTCTTTCGCCGATTCGGTATAACTCATCCGCGCCGGATACCTCTGCCAGTTTCTTGCCGGTTTTTTCCGCTTCACGATAACGCGCCGCCTGCTCATCACCATTCAATGGAACAGGGTTATAAAGGTCTGCCTCGGCATTTGTACCCAGTATCGGCAATGCTCTGGCAATATAAGATGAGACGCTTCCGCCTCCTTTGATGACGCCACCAATTGCACCAGCGGCAAGATTACGCACCGAGTCCATCGCAAAATCGATCGGGGCGAGTCTGGCCCCCGCCGCCCTGTCTCCGAAATCGCCTGCAATGGTGAAACCGTCAGGATTAGTGACAAGCGCCTCCAATTCCATAATGTTGTCGAGGTCATCGTGAGCGATCCTGGCATTGTTTGGATTAGACAGAAAATCGGCTGTTTTGGGAGGAAGTTTTGACAATTTCTGATCCCGTGCCTGTGCTTCGAATAATTGCCGGTAATTTCGTACCATTTCAGGCGGCGCATTGAACTGTCTGGCCAATGCATTGATTCGTGCCTCATCGTCAGGAACAGCATCAGCCGCCTGTGCCATATTCATTTTGACGATTCGATCCCGCCATTCATTGTGTCGTTTCTGGCTTTCCGCAAATTCTTTTTGCAGTTGTTCGACAGACCGTTTCGATTTTTCTTCCAGCGATTCTGGCATTGCCGCTTCCGGCACATGGTTTTTTTCTGTTTCATTCCATGCAGCACCGGCATCAATAGGATTTTTTTCAATGCCGGTATCTTCAAATGTTCGCATTGTTCCAATCACATCGATTTTCATAATGCCCCTTTCGATCTCAATACAGCCAATATCTTTTCATCTTCTGTCCCGCTGATCCCGGCCGCATCCGCCACCATGAGAATCTGCATCCTTTCCGGCGTGGACAGTGAATCGACAAATTGTTCTGGTGTTGCCTTGAATCGCCTGATATTCGTGTTCCATAACCCGAAGAAAGCAGGCACCACTATTTCACCCACCGCGTTTTTCAGCATGTCGAGCCGTTCCTTGTCATTCGGATAACGCTTGTATTCTGCATGGAATGATTCCAGTGACTTGATCATGTAGTCGTTTAACTGGGCACGTGTTTCAATGTCTTTCTTCTTGGTCGCATTGAGATTTATACCGCTTTGCAGCAGGACTGTTCGCATATCGAACGTCAACTTTTCCAGTACGTTTTTACCCTGTTCGGTTTTCCCGATAGCTTGCTTGCGTGCCAGCCGGTTGATATCCGACTTCGCCAATTTCCCACGAAGAGTACGCAAGTCTGTCTGTTGCAATTTGTCTGGATTGCTCTCAAGCTCTGCGAGTAGTTCAAAATCGTACTGTGTATTTTTCCGGATATAGCCGACAGCTGACCGATAGTTTTTATGGTCCAACTGGTAAAGTAAGCCGGACTGTTCGATTTCTGTCATGGTCTTGCCTTCATCGGCCATGTCATAAACCGTCATGAGTGTTTCTTCCTGATTGGCCTTGTCCTGTTCTACAAAAATCCGGTGACGATGGGAGTAGGAATCAATGGCTGCCTGATACGCCTGTTTGTTGTTTCCGAACGCCTCTTTCGCTTTCTCGGCAAATTCGGCAACCGACATCATCTTGACTGGCGCATTCCGCTGTTTCTGGTAAGCGGCAATATTCTTGCTGACATAATCCTGCGTTTCTTTCGGTGCATGGGACAACCAGTCATCACCATATTGCCTAATCAGTTTATCCACGGTACCCGGTCCAGCGTTATAGGCTCCCCACATCCTGCCCAGATCACCACCATAGCGTTTCAGCATTTTGTCGAGATATTCCTGACCGACACGGGCCAGTTCCTCCGGCGAAGCATCTTTGGCAGGAGTAATGCCGAATCCTGGATTTTTGGCCGTCTCTGGCATGACCTGATATTCACCCAGCGCACCCCTGTCCGATTCGATCAGTTTTCCATTCCGACCGTAGCGTTTTCCGTCTGATTCAGATTGAACCGTAATGCCGTAAATGACAGACATATCTCCACCGCCATAATGCGTGGCTCCGACAGAAAATACCCTGTCTGCATAATCTTCTCCGATCCTGATATTTTCCTGCCGATGAATCCTGTTATTGGCATGAATCAGATCATCTGCTGTCATGATCTTGCCGTAGCGTTCCTGATATGCCTGCGCTGTTTTCAAATCGCCTTTTTCGATGGCATCGTCAATAATTCCTTTCACAATGCCTGACACCTTATTATTGGCTATGCTGTCGGCCAGCGCTTCATCTGCACCATCTCTCACAGCCTGATATCGTGCGACCCCATGAAAATCATTCAATGCCTGATGCGCCACCTCTGGATCAGACGCATAATTCACAAACGCCATTTTTCCGTACTGGGCCTCCGTATTTTTCAACGTCGCTTTCTCATAGTCCCTGTGTTCATCTTGAATATATTTCGTTGTGCTTCGGTTGAAACTCCTCTGGAATGGCAAAACCATCATGTCGAATTTTTCACGTTTGCTGGCTGACATGCCGGATCGCATACGTCCAAGCTCATCTTCAATGTTCTGTTTCAATGTGTCACTGACAAATGTCCCGTCCTCATTGCGATATGCGTTGATTCCCTTCCGTTCAGACAGCGCAGCCTGTTGTTTGTCGAGAAATTGCGCAAAGGCATTGGCATCAGCGGCCGCATCAATTCGTTCATGCTCATCACGGATTTTGTCGAATGCCATCAGCCCTTGTGCGAGAACTCTCGTATTGCGTGTCACATCTGCCGGTTTCGGCCCACCATCGAACCGGACGCCGGGCCCTGCCGGCATGATTTCGAAATTATCTTTGGTCGGGATGATTGCCATTATCCATTCCCCCACAAACTACCCATTTTTGACTTGAATGCATTGTTCAATGCGGTTGATTGCCATGAACTCTTTGTCGCCGTTCCAAGAAGCGTGCCTCTTGAATTCGAGTTGAACATCCCGCTGAACTTGTCCGTCAAATCAGAAATCCCCTCCTGCGCTCCCTTGCTGCTCAGAAGCCCCCCAACCGCCGTTGATAGTGCCGCCCCCCAAGGGCTTTGCCGCTGGCTATTCAGGATATTGGCGTTGTTTTCAAAGTTCGTTGCCTGCAAGCGGTAATCCCATGCCTTGGTCAGCGCATTGGCTGCCGCCTGATTCTTGTCCACTTCGCCGAAGTAATCCGTTTCGTTCATGACGTTCTGGACACTGCGGCTTTTCAGGTCGATCCCGTTTGCTGCATAGCCTGTCTTCTGCGCGCCTTTCAGTTTTGCGGTTTGCGTCATGATCTGCTGTTGCTGTTTTTCTCCCTGCCGCAACGCTGATTCCGCGCCCATGTTCGCCAGCCGTGCATTGATCCGGTTCATTGACGCCTGATATTTCAGGTAAGCATTTTGCGTTTTTTGCTGGTTATAGCTGCCCAGCGCATTCAACCCGGTACCGGCCAAAGCCCATAAACTCATCTCACCCTCCTATGGATACTTCAGTCGTGATGGAGACAATCGTCAACGGTAACGGATCGTCCTGCACGACCGTCAATTGCCCGCCATCCGTCCAGTGCCCGTCAATTACAACAGGCACTTCCTCACTTCTCATCTCCGGTGGAGACCCCGGCTGTTCATCCCTGCGCTGCTTATACTCCCGCAAATGATCCTCATCGAATCCCACGAAAATCCCTGAACTGCGATAAACACGCAATGAACACTTGTTGATGTTTTTCGGACGGGCAGAGCCGTAAGCTGAATCGATCTGCATCAATAAAGGCAGGGTCTGGAAAATGGAGCGGATCGGCAAGCCGACATGCACGACACGGGCTTCAACTTCCAGGTCGATCTTTCCATTGGTGACGACTTGCTGCGGATACACAGCACCGTCTGCCAGAATGGAAACGGTTCTTCCTTCAAGATGATCCAGACCGGATACTGCCGTGACCGGTTCGTCGAATTCCCCGGTCAGCCCGGAATCGACAAAAAACGCATCCGACAGGTCATCGAACAGCATGTCACTCATGCATTCGATGTACTGTTTCTTTTCTCCGTTGATTTCCCGTTCGACGATGACGTAAAGACGATCATCATTGTTTTCCGTGACAACACAACAGGACTTGAATTGCCCGTCCGTCTCATGCACATGCCAGCCGCCGATGTTTTCTTCAGGAATATAAGTAAGTCCAAGCAATTCACCGGTATTCATGACAAACCACGCAACCGGGTATGGTGACGCGGAAAAAGCCATATCGACAATTTGCTCGCCATCAAACAAATGCGGCGCACGCAGGGACAGATCACCTGTGATGAAGCCGTTTGCCGTGTAGTTGTATCCCAGTTCCCTGACATGATTACCGCGTGCCGCCACATACAGCATGATATTGTTGACAATGGCCGGTTGCACATCGCTGGAACCGACATAGGCCTGCGGTTTGACCATTATGTTTCTCTGTGATATTGCGGATGACGAATTGGATGTGCAGATCATTTCCGCAGAAGACGTCAACAGCACCAGAGAAGATAGCGGCACCAGATGAAGAATCGTATTGGCATCCCGTGTCGCCACCCTGATTTCAATCGCATCGTCGTCCGCTGTCACAACCGGCATTGACATGTTGGATTCCGTACCCGTTTTGGTCATCCAGAGTGTCTGCGGCGAATTTGCGGTTCTTGCGAAACAACGGCGCTGCTCGAAGTACGTCACAGCTCCGGGGTAATTGCCTGCTTCTGAAAACGTCACGTCATATTCCGGGGGAACCTTGGAAGTATTGGCCGTAATGAGATCGTCTTTCAGTTCCAGATTTTTCGTCACGCCGATATATCCGAAGACCCCCGACGATTTCTTGTACACCTTGTATTTGACGGCGCCTTTCACTGCCTGCCACGAAACCGTATTGCTGGCACCTGTCTCGTACAGATTGCCCTGAATGGATACCTCTTCCGATGGCGCGCTTTCCCAGTCATCTTCACTGATGGCTGTGACGACATAGGAATAAGTATAGGTTGTGGACGAATTTTGTCTGGTTACGGTTACGCCGGTTGGAGCGGATATCGGCGGCGTGAAACTGACCGGGATGAACCGCCAGTCCAATGCGGCATACCGCCTCAACTCCATAGGTGGATAGTTCGGATGTACAAGTGTCAGGATATCGCCCGACTGGACGTATTTGACTGAAAACAGATCGTCCTCTCCATACGAATTGGCGACTTCATAGGGAGTGCCGTCATCTTTCACCAATGTGGCCCCATCCGCATGGAAACGGAAATAACCCGCTCCCATTTCGATGACCATTGTTTGCGTTGTCGAGAATGTGAACCGGAGCAATCGGGTCTTTTGGGCGGAATCCCTGACTTCAGAAACGAACCGAAACCCCGGGCGGTTTCTGGCCGGGCCGTGCGGCAACGCCAGAAAATTGCGCAGCTTCGCTACTCCCGACTGGAATTTTTCATCATCAAGACGCCCGAAAAATTCAGGGGTGACCTCGCCTCCCGAAAACGAGCCTCTGAACTGTCTGATAGTAGCCATAATTAACGCCTCGCAATCCAGTCCGGAACCGATTCACGAAATTCCCGATGCTGCGCCGCATCCAGACTGATCGCCTTTTCGATCCAGTATGCATACGTCTTTTCGCAAGTGACAGTCATTTGAGCGCCGGAATCTCCCTTGATGAGTGGCCCTGCCAGCATCCCGGCCAGTTTCCACGACAGCGCCATAACGAAATTCGCCGGGAAAAGATATTCGTCTATATCCGCGATGTAACGGATACAGGCATTGTCGAGATTGGTATAAATGCATCGCCGCCCGTTGTCATTCAATCCGATTTCGTAGTCGTAATGGCATTTGGCGAATTCAGGCGGTTTTTGCGGAAACGGACCATCATTCAGATCGATCACACGGATGCATTTGGCAGGCTGCGCGTAACAGAACCGCCAGTTATTCCGGTTGTTTTCCGAATAGCGCACAAGGGTTTCGCGGACTGTTGCGAATCCCCATTCGTACGATTCGAGCAATGTCGAGACAGCCAGTGAATAGAACTGTGCGCACCGCTCGGCCTGTGCCGATCCTTCCGGGGGATCGAGTGACGTGATGTCCGCAACGTCCCCCAGATTGGCCAATGCCAGATTGCAGATATCCACCGCATTCGCCATAGTTCACCCTTTATTTGCCGGGATAAATATGGTGCGCCGGTGCATTGTTCAGCACATATGCATTGACAGCACCCCCATCCGTTACGGCGGTGCCGTTGTTCAGGACAAGATACTGTCCGCTCGCCTCCGGAATGGTCGGCATGATCCCGGAAAACAGGACTTCGCCATCCTCGGAAGCGGCAAACGGAATAGACATCAAAACGTCTCCTGCCGTTGTGCCATCTGTCGATGTACACAGCTGGAGGGTTCCGGCCGCCTTGATTTCTGTGGCAGCCACGATATGCAGCACAGGAGGGCGGTTCGCCCCGGCCCCGATGTTGTAGGCGGCCCCCAGATCAATCGCATTACCGATCACTTCGGCCGACTCAAGAGACAGGTTTTCTCCCAAGGTTGAATATTTGTCGATCAACATATTTTGTCTCCTTATGCGGTTTTGACTTTGGTTTCGGTGTCGGTGATTGCTTCGCATGTGCGGATCGGAATCCCGGCATAGGATGTCACCTGACGGCCAGCCACTGTTTCACGGGTCAGCTGGTATTTGGCGTTATCTTTCAGCTGCAGGCGCAACATTTCCCGGCTGGTCTTGTTCATGTACCAGCCCAGTCGGCCCTTGGAGAGCGACTTGATCCGCTCCATTGCAATTTCCATCAGCTGGCAGATATCGGCGCCGGTCGATCTGTCTGCTTTCAGATTGGTGGTGTCGAAAATGATCCGGACGGCATATCGCCAGTCACGAACTGTCAGTCCGGGTTTCCATGTGTACCGAGACGCATATGCACGGTACGGATTGCGGTTTTCATCGAACGCATCGATTTCCCCGAGATTGTCAGCCGAGAACCCGGCTTTCGTGCCTTTCGGATAGATTCCATGCACGGTGGAATCGTCCCATGCGATCAACCAGATGGATGTGTTTGTCGCTTTTGTCGTGTTCTGGTATTCGCAAAGTATGTTCCTGCCGTTTGGTGCAGTCGCGTCCGAATAACGGGGCGCAAGACCGGTGAACGTTTCGGGACGTTTGACTTCAGCTCCGTAGAAAAGGCAATTGGCGAACGCCTGTGTCATTCCTTCCAGATGAGCCATGTCTTCCCGCAGGCGGAATGATTCCGCATTGCCGTTCAGATCAGCCAGATCCTTGTCGATTTCCGAGCGTGCTTCCATCATGGCACACGTGTCCTGAATGACTGCGGTCGTGCCTTTGGACGGCGGAACACCCTGATACATCTTGCGCCAGATCGGCTCCGGCAAGCCGGTGCGTATCGATGTCTTGTGCGTGTCCGCGCTGTTACACTCGATCCAGGCAATATCGTCCAGAATTTCGTTTTCTTCGCTCAGCAATTCAATGACAATCGGCAGTTTGCCGTTGGCATCGGTTTCTTTCGCCACATCGAGCAGCGTCTTGTTGTTTGAGGCCAGTACGCCCATGCTTGTCTCCTATCAAAAAAAGAGATCGGCTCGAAGGCCGTAGCATTGGCTCAATGGCCATATCATGCGCTCAGGGGCGCTGCATCTTTTACAGAGTGCCGTACAGTTTCCGGGCAGCCTCGTCGAATGTTTTGACTCTATTGCCGCCTGTCTGCCGTGTTACCACCCCGTCTTCCGTCAGTGTTTTTCCAACACGATAAAAAAAACGGATCAGTTCCGGATTGTTTCCCAGACCGGTCTCCTCCAGCAATTGCATAATTTCCGGTGTGCCGTAGGTATCCAATGCCTTTTTGGCAATCGCCAGATTGGCATTTAAGGCCGTACCGCCGAATTCCCTATCGTTTCGGGACGCCTCGATCCATTCGCTGGTCTGACGCGTCACATTCTCTACATCCATTCTGCTCAGGATTCCGGTTGCATCTTTCAGCAATGCTGTGGCATTCTCCTGATTCATGCCGTACTTTTTGGCCAGACCGGAATAACTGTCGATAAAGGCCGGATCGATGTCCGATCCTTCAAAGGTTTTCGGATCAATCTTCCAGTCCGTATCCGGCAACGTACCATTCGTCCCCTTGTCCGGTCCCTGTACCGGCATACCGCCTGCCGGATCAGCCGTCTGTGTCGCGGTATCCGTTTCCTGAACGCAACCCGCCGTGGTATCCGTCATCGTTTCGTTTCCTGTTTCGTTCATCGGTTTTCAGTCTCCATTTTCAAAAACACCTGTTTGTCGAAATCCAGCAAGGCCGACTGGATATCCAACCCGATATCCCGCCTCCCCTGCGCATACGAGAGCATCATGGTGTCACTGGAAAAATTGCTGGCATCGATGGCGCATACCTGATGTAACAACCGCCATACGAAACGTCTGCCCAGCGCATGTCCCATGACATAGGCCAGCTCGTCATCCCGCCGCTTCTTCACCTCGGCCAGTTCAACTTGCATCTCTTCATCCATTCATGCCTCCATAGCCCTGTAATTGCTGCATGACCTCGCCAAGATTCTGAGTGTCGATCTGCGACATGTCTTTCGTGGTTTGTGCTTGTGCCGCCTGTGCCATCATGTCTTGCTGCTGGGCCTGCTGTTCAGCCCGTTGTTGTCTGATCATCGCGACGTCCCGCCCGGACACAATGGTTTTCGGGTTGACGCCCAATGCATCGGCCAGATCATCAACCGCCGCATCGGCGTCGAATTTATCCAGCACGTCCGGTTTCAGCTGGGCCATGACCCCCAGTGAATTCAGAAAACGGCTCTGACTGTTGGCGGATGTCATTTTCTGAGCCTGTGCCAGTACTGACGTGTATTCAATGACGATTTCCTGCCCGTGCAGTTCGTCCGGCAATGGCGGGACAATGCCTGCTTCCAACATCTTGTCGAATGTCATTTCGATCAGTGGCGACAACAGTTCGTTGTCCAGCCGTTCCAGAACCGGCCCCAGCATCAGCATTTTTTCTGACTGTCGTTCCGCTACCTCGGTCGCTGTCATCTGTCCCGTCTGCTGGTCAAACATCATGAACAGGTCGGTATAAAATGACGCATTGATCCGTTCCCTTACGTCCGCGATATCTGCCAGCAAGCCAGACAGATCGGGACGGATTTCATAAGCACTTCTGATCGCTGCCATTTCCGCAGGATTGGCATGGATAACCCCTCCTGGCAACAGAGCCGATCCGGCATTTTTCAGGCTGGCAGGGATCAGGCGTGTCGGATTGTTCTGCTGGTCGATGCCTTGCCCTTTCCGCAATTGCTCGATTTGTAACTGCTTGATATCAGGTAATGCCCACATGGAGGGGGATATACCGTAATCGTCCAGTACATCCCAGCGTGGCGCCAGTACCGGAAAGCGCTTGTACCCGGATTCCCGCAGGACTTCACCAGACGCCATCACGTACACCGACCGGAAAGGCATGTCCGTATTTTTGCGACTGCTTGCATTCCTTTCCGTCCGGGGTTCGATGGCGTGGATTACGGTAAACAATGTGTCATAGTTTCCGTTCTCATACTGGTTCATGACTTGCGATGGACAGCTTTTGCCGAACATTTCAACCAATGCTTTCACTGTCATCTGGAATTCCCTGTACAGGGTATCTACGACACCATACATATCGGTAGCAATGCAGTATTCCCCGGCAGTCAGCGGATAGCCATGCACGATATTGTCATAGTGTCCATTCAGTATCGCGGGACCTGTCCCGAACAGTCCCAGTTCGTCGTATATCGTATGCAGGACACGATAAATGTTGGACTTCGAGAACACGCGCCGCATGATCGTCGCCACGTCATAACACCATGACTTGACTTGCATGTTTTTCGCCAGATCGGGATCGGCTGTTGTTAAGCCAAACCAGGGACGCGCCGGAGACGTCATGCCTGACATCAGCCCGGCAGACAGAATCCGTTGTGATCTTGCCGGAGTCGAGTCAAGAATCTTTTTAGTATTCGTTCCACGCAAATTCCGGTTCGCAACGAAATACCTGCCGCGGAACGGATTGACGTAATCGGTCACATCCTGCCAGATCGGCAAGATGTGCGAGCGTTCATTTTTGAGCGCCTGCCAACGTTTGGTGATTTGCCGCGACAGTTCCATCTCAACCACCCAACAGGGTTTTCTTTTTCTTTTGGCTGCTGCTTAGCGTGACACCATCCGCGCCAGTCAACATGGTCGATCCCAACCCGGATATATTTTCAGACTTGATCGTGTCGATGTCCGGATTTTTTGCATTGGCCGCATTGATTTGCTGTTGCGCCAGATTCGCCTGTTGTTGTGCTATGGCATTAGCCTCACGCATGGCTCTTTCCTGTTTTTTTGCTGCGCTTGAACCCGTTAAAATTCCGGTTACACTTTTTACGACTCCACCCATCATCCTCTCCCATCTCAACCACCCAACAGGGTTTTCTTTTTC
>CDZQ01032944.1_pt1 | contig 14194 bp, 10 predicted proteins | sample 554831 | NCBI WGS metagenome assembly CDZQ01 (sample SAMEA3182112, study PRJEB8094) | gut metagenome | biome: human; feature: gut; material: Stool; isolation source: human stools | place: Canada | collected 2013-05-06
ACTTAATACTTTCGGGATATTGAGTGCATCCACCACTGACGTCCCGGTCATCAACGCATTGGTTAAACCAATCCCGATGATCGCGCCAATCAGCGTATGAGAGCTGGATGCAGGTAAACCAAAGTACCAGGTACCCAGGTTCCAGATAATCGCCGCCAGCAACATAGAGAACACCATGGCAAGGCCATGAGACGATCCCATATTAAGCAGCAGATCCGTCGGCAGCATATGCACAATGGCATAGGCAACACTCAGACCACCCAGCAAAACACCCAAAAAGTTGAATACCGCCGCCATAACCACGGCGAGCTGAGAACGCATCGCGCGGGTATAGATAACGGTTGCCACGGCGTTGGCTGTGTCATGGAAACCATTGATGGCTTCGTAGAACAGCACAAAAGCCAGTGCAAGCAATAATAACAGCCCGGTATGCAAATCCAGGCCAGCAAACAAATGTAGCATAGGACGTTACGCCATTTTGAGGACATGAACGCGGCGCATTATCAGTGACTTTCGCGGCGCGGGCAAAGTGAAATATAGACTTTTTTTGATTTGCCTCCTGTATGGATTCCACTCAAAAAATAATTATCTTATATAATTCAGGCAAATACTTCCTTTTAGTAATATTGATGCTGGTGCGACCACTGAGGAATCTTTACAATTCACGCCCGTTTTTTCTTAGAGGAGCGCAACGTGGAAAGGTTTGATGCCATTATTATAGGCGCTGGTGCGGCAGGTATGTTCTGTTCTGCGCTGGCAGGTCAGGCAGGACGCCGGGTTCTGCTGATCGATAATGGTAAAAAACCAGGGCGCAAAATCCTCATGTCTGGCGGTGGGCGCTGCAACTTTACCAACCTTTATGTCGAACCGGGCGCTTATCTGAGCCAAAATCCGCATTTTTGTAAGTCTGCACTCGCGCGTTTTACCCAGTGGGATTTCATTGATCTGGTCAATAAACACGGCATCGCCTGGCACGAGAAAACGTTAGGGCAGCTCTTCTGCGATGACTCCGCGCAGCAGATTGTCGACATGCTGGTGGATGAGTGCGAGAAGGGCAATGTGGCCTTCAGATTGCGTAGCGAAGTGCTGAGCGTGGCGAAGGATGATACAGGCTTCACGCTTGAACTGAACGGCATGACTGTCGGTTGCGAAAAGCTGGTCATTGCGACCGGTGGACTGTCAATGCCGGGGCTGGGCGCATCGCCGTTTGGTTATAAGATTGCCGAACAATTCGGCCTCAACGTGCTGCCGACCCGTGCGGGTCTGGTGCCATTCACTCTGCATAAACCGTTGCTTGAAGAGTTACAGGTGCTGGCGGGCGTGGTGGTGCCTTCCGTGATTACCGCTGAAAACGGTACCGTTTTCCGTGAGAACTTACTCTTCACCCACCGCGGCTTATCTGGACCGGCGGTGTTGCAGATTTCCAGCTACTGGCAACCGGGTGAATTTGTCAGCATCAATCTGCTACCGGATGTGGACCTCGAAACCTTCCTGAATGAGCAGCGTAATGCACATCCGAATCAAAGCCTGAAAAACACGCTGGCGGTTCATCTGCCGAAGCGGTTGGTTGAACGGTTACAACAACTCGGGCAAATCCCGGATCTCTCGCTAAAACAGCTCAACGTGCGTGACCAACAGACACTGATTAGCACATTGACTGACTGGCGCGTACAACCCAACGGCACTGAAGGCTATCGCACTGCCGAAGTGACGCTCGGCGGCGTGGACACCAACGAACTCTCTTCACGGACGATGGAAGCGCGCAAAGTGCCTGGGCTGTACTTCATCGGCGAAGTGATGGACGTCACCGGCTGGCTGGGGGGCTATAACTTCCAGTGGGCGTGGTCGAGTGCATGGGCTTGTGCGCAGGATTTGGTGGCAGAATAAGAAGCAAAATGCGCTCTCGATACCAGAGGGATTAACCTGAATAAAACCAGATAAGGCGCTCAACGCCTTATCTGAAGCCTTTTTTATTATTTTTTCGCTGAACCCGCTTCTAATATAGAAACGATGGAAAACAGTGTAAAACAAACTGCACCTAAGCCAACCAGAACTCGCGAAGGAATAAAGTAAGCCATATCGGTTTGCGCAATTTCAGCCAGGAACGCAGCAAGGAACAGACAAAACAGACAGGTAAATACCGGAATCATGGGTATTCTGTTGGCTAACGAACATGTGCGTCGCCATACCAGCGCTAACAACCACACTTTGGAGAAAATACTGTAGCAGATCATCCCCAGGCAAATGAGAATAATGCCGGGGGCCAGGCGGGCGCTTGCATCTGAACTGATTAATACGTAGATACCAAAAATAATGGTAAGTGAGCCAAGCAAAATAACCCAATAGCACCACAGCCAATGTTCTTTCACTGAGAACGTATTCCGCGTTTGATGGACAATAGTGGCGACAAGGCCAATAAGACAAGCGCAAATTGCCGTTAACCCCATTAGTACGTGACCTGCAACATAATGTGGTGTGATATCTGCACTACGTAACAGTATGACTGACCAAATGAAACCAAAGAGAGTAAGCAGAACGGGAACGGCAATTAAGCAATTACCGATTGTTGAAGAATAGGCCTGCAATGGCGTACCGTCACTCTTACTGCCCGAGGCGTTTTTGGGGATCAACAGAAAATGTCCGGAAGATGCCGCTACGGTTGATACACAAGCGGCAATCATGCCAACGCCGAAAATAACATGACCGGCGACAAATTCATCTGCCATCACATTATTGCTTGCCAACAGTGACCATCCCCAAATCATAGTTGTAGCAGAACCGGCATAACCAATAACAGGAAATAACCTGTTGTAGAATTTATTCATGCCGTGAGTTAACTGAGATATAATAATAAATGCGGTAGTGAACAATGCCAGACATATCGCAGAAAGAGAAATCAGAACATGCCCTGCAACGAAATATTCACTTTGCCCAGAACCGGTTAATACAAACTCACCTAATGCGATGCATATTATACCCATCAGTAAAGGAATTAATTTAAACAACCATCCGATATATATATTCATTTTAAACCCCATATATATTTTCTGCTACACTTCGAAAAACATATGATTCGTCTTTTCAGTTAGTTAAATATGTCTATAAGATGCCATTAATTAAAAAAAGTAACTTCACTATAATCGGATTTAGCGTTATGGGGATCAACTTTTAGCGGTGAGTTAATGCTATTAAATAAATATTTATCCTAAGATAAACTCTGAATTAATATCTTTATCTTATTTTGTTGTTTTAAATGAATCTTTTAGGGAATATTTTATTAAACCCACGAACCTTTATCATCTATCATCTTTTCAGAATAAATTATTTTATATTCGGTATTTATTCGCACATCAGGCGATAATAACGCTATGTGATAGTCATCAGGTTTCCCTGTTACGGAAACCTGTGCAACAGAATCTGTGAACCTGTACAGAATATTTTTGGAAAAAACACCAGCGAACGGAAGAACATCGCGATGTATCACAAGTTGATGGCAATCAAATAGACAACATGAATATAACTGTTAGTATTTAATTGATTTCACTTATGAGTATGCGTGTTTCATTTACGGCCAGGAATGCTGATGATGACAACATTACTACCCGTTTTCACTAAGCCTTCCCCATTGGCGCTCAATGCTCTGTGCGCTGGTCGTATTTGCCATTTCCTTCTTATCCCGGATGGAAGAATCCGCTGAACATCGTTCGGTGGCAGTTGTAACACGCGTCGATTGCTTACAGGGATTATGGCGGATCGATTATGGATAAGAGTAAGCGCCATCTGGCGTGGTGGGTTGTCGGGGCACTGGCGGTGGCTGCCGTCGTGGCGTGGTGGCTGTTGCGCCCGGCGGGTGTGCCGGAAGGCTTTGCTGTCAGCAATGGGCGCATTGAAGCGACGGAAGTGGATATCGCCAGCAAAATTGCCGGGCGTATCGACACCATTCTGGTGAAAGAAGGCCAGTTTGTTCAAGAAGGTGAAGTGCTGGCGAAGATGGATACTCGCGTGTTGCAGGAACAGCGACTGGAAGCCATCGCGCAAATCAAAGAAGCACAAAGTGCCGTTGCCGCCGCGCAGGCTTTGCTGGAGCAACGCCAAAGCGAAACTCGTGCCGCACAGTCGCTGGTTAATCAACGCCAGGCAGAACTGGACTCCGTAGCAAAACGTCATACGCGTTCCCGCTCACTGGCACAACGGGGGGCAATTTCTGCGCAACAGCTGGATGACGACCGCGCCGCCGCTGAGAGCGCCCGAGCTGCGCTGGAATCGGCAAAAGCTCAGGTTTCTGCTTCTAAAGCCGCTATAGAGGCGGCACGCACCAATATCATTCAGGCGCAAACTCGCGTCGAAGCGGCACAAGCCACTGAACGGCGCATTGCCGCAGATATCGATGACAGCGAACTGAAAGCCCCGCGTGACGGACGCGTGCAGTATCGGGTTGCCGAGCCAGGCGAAGTGCTGGCGGCAGGCGGTCGGGTGCTGAATATGGTCGATCTCAGCGACGTCTATATGACCTTCTTTCTGCCAACCGAACAGGCGGGCACGCTGAAACTGGGCGGTGAAGCACGTTTGATTCTTGATGCTGCACCAGATCTGCGTATTCCCGCGACCATCAGTTTTGTCGCCAGCGTCGCCCAGTTCACGCCAAAAACCGTCGAAACCAGCGATGAGCGGCTGAAATTGATGTTCCGTGTCAAAGCGCGTATCCCACCGGAATTACTCCAGCAGCATCTGGAATATGTCAAAACCGGATTGCCGGGCGTAGCGTGGGTGCGGGTGAATGAAGAACTTCCGTGGCCTGACGACCTGGTGGTGAGGTTGCCGCAATGACGCATCTGGAACTGGTTCCCGTCCCGCCTGTCGCGCAACTGGCGGGCGTGAGCCAGCATTATGGAAAAACCGTTGCGCTGAACAATATCACACTCGATATTCCGGCCCGTTGCATGGTCGGGCTGATTGGACCGGATGGTGTCGGTAAATCGAGCTTGTTGTCGTTGATTTCCGGTGCCCGCGTCATTGAGCAGGGCAATGTGATGGTGCTGGGCGGCGATATGCGCGATCCGAAGCATCGCCGTGACGTCTGCCCGCGCATCGCCTGGATGCCGCAGGGGCTGGGTAAAAACCTCTACCACACCTTGTCGGTGTATGAAAACGTCGATTTTTTCGCCCGCCTGTTCGGTCACGACAAAGCGGAGCGGGAAGTGCGAATTAATGAGCTGCTGACCAGCACCGGATTAGCACCGTTTCGCGATCGTCCGGCAGGGAAACTCTCCGGCGGGATGAAGCAAAAACTTGGGCTGTGCTGTGCGTTAATCCACGACCCGGAATTGTTGATTCTTGATGAGCCAACAACGGGGGTTGACCCGCTCTCCCGCGCCCAGTTCTGGGATCTGATCGACAGCATTCGCCTGCGGCAGAGCAATATGAGCGTGCTGGTTGCCACCGCCTATATGGAAGAGGCGGAACGCTTCGACTGGCTGGTAGCGATGAATGCCGGAGAAGTGCTGGCAACTGGCAGCGCCGAAGAGTTGCGGCAGCAAACGCAAAGCGCCACGCTGGAAGAAGCATTTATAAATCTGTTACCGCAAGCACAACGGCAGGCGCATCAGGCGGTAGTGATCCCACCGTATCAACCTGAAAACGCAGAGATTGCCATCGAAGCGCGCGATCTGACCATGCGTTTTGGTTCCTTCGTTGCCGTTGATCACGTCAATTTCCGCATTCCACGCGGGGAGATTTTTGGTTTTCTTGGTTCGAACGGCTGTGGTAAATCCACCACCATGAAAATGCTCACCGGACTGCTGCCCGCCAGCGAAGGTGAGGCGTGGCTGTTCGGGCAACCGGTTGATCCAAAAGATATCGATACTCGTCGCCGGGTGGGCTATATGTCGCAGGCGTTTTCGCTCTATAACGAACTCACCGTGCGGCAAAACCTGGAGTTACATGCTCGTCTGTTTCATATCCCGGAAGCGGAAATTCCCGCGCGAGTGGCTGAAATGAGCGAGCGTTTTAAGCTCAACGACGTCGAAGATGTATTGCCGGAGTCATTGCCGCTCGGCATTCGCCAGCGGCTATCGCTGGCGGTGGCGGTGATTCATCGCCCGGAGATGTTAATCCTTGATGAACCGACTTCTGGCGTCGATCCGGTGGCGAGGGATATGTTCTGGCAGTTGATGGTGGATCTCTCGCGCCAGGACAAAGTGACTATCTTCATCTCCACCCACTTTATGAACGAAGCGGAACGTTGTGACCGTATCTCACTGATGCACGCCGGAAAAGTGCTCGCCAGCGGTACACCGCCGGAACTGGTTGAGAAACGCGGAGCCGCCAGTCTGGAAGAGGCATTTATCGCTTATTTGCAGGAAGCGGCAGGGCAGAGCAACGAAGCTGAAGCGCCGCCTGTGGTACATGACACTACCCACGCGCCACGTCAGGGATTCAGCCTGCGCCGTCTGTTTAGCTACAGCCGCCGCGAAGCGCTGGAACTGCGACGCGATCCGGTACGTTCGACGCTGGCGCTGATGGGAACGGTGATCCTGATGCTGATAATGGGTTATGGCATCAGTATGGATGTGGAAAACCTGCGCTTTGCGGTGCTTGACCGCGATCAAACCGTCAGTAGCCAGGCGTGGACGCTCAATCTCTCCGGTTCCCGTTACTTTATCGAACAGCCGCCGCTCACCAGTTATGACGAGCTTGATCGTCGGATGCGTGCGGGCGATATCACGGTGGCAATTGAGATCCCTCCCAATTTCGGGCGCGATATCGCGCGTGGTACGCCCGTGGAACTCGGTGTCTGGATCGACGGTGCGATGCCGAGCCGCGCCGAAACGGTAAAAGGCTACGTGCAGGCCATGCACCAGAGCTGGCTACAGGATGTGGCGAGCCGACAGTCCACACCCGCCAGCCAAAGCGGGCTGATGAATATTGAGACGCGCTATCGCTATAACCCGGACGTAAAAAGCCTGCCGGCGATTGTTCCGGCGGTGATCCCGCTTCTGCTGATGATGATCCCGTCAATGCTAAGCGCCCTTAGCGTGGTGCGGGAAAAAGAGCTAGGGTCGATTATCAACCTTTACGTGACCCCCACCACCCGTAGCGAATTTTTACTTGGCAAACAGCTGCCATACATCGCGCTGGGGATGCTGAACTTTTTCCTGCTCTGCGCCCTGTCGGTATTTGTATTTGGCGTACCGCATAAAGGCAGTTTCCTGACTCTCACCCTGGCGGCGCTGCTGTATATCATCATCGCCACCGGAATGGGGCTGCTGATCTCCACCTTTATGAAAAGCCAGATTGCCGCCATTTTCGGTACGGCAATTATCACGTTGATCCCGGCGACACAGTTTTCCGGGATGATCGATCCGGTAGCTTCGCTGGAAGGTCCAGGACGTTGGATCGGCGAGGTTTACCCGACCAGTCATTTTCTGACTATCGCCCGCGGAACGTTCTCGAAAGCGCTGGATCTGACTGATTTGTGGCAACTTTTTATCCCGTTGCTGATAGCCATACCGCTGGTGATGGGCTTAAGCATCCTGCTGCTGAAAAAACAGGAGGGATGATGCGCCATTTACGTAATATTTTTAATCTGGGTATCAAAGAGTTGCGCAGTCTGCTCGGTGATAAAGCGATGCTGACGCTGATTGTCTTCTCGTTTACGGTGTCGGTGTATTCGTCAGCGACCGTTACGCCAGGATCGTTGAACCTCGCGCCGATCGCCATTGCCGATATGGATCAATCGCAGTTATCGAACCGGATCGTTAACAGCTTCTATCGCCCGTGGTTTTTGCCACCGGAGATGATCACCGCCGATGAGATGGATGCCGGGCTGGACGCCGGACGTTATACCTTCGCGATAAATATTCCGCCTAATTTTCAGCGTGATGTCCTCGCTGGACGCCAGCCGGATATTCAGGTGAACGTTGATGCCACGCGCATGAGCCAGGCATTTACCGGCAATGGGTATATCCAGAATATTATCAACGGTGAAGTGAACAGCTTTGTCGCGCGCTACCGTGATAACAGCGAACCGTTGGTATCGCTGGAAACACGGATGCGCTTTAACCCGAACCTTGATCCCGCGTGGTTTGGCGGGGTGATGGCGATCATCAACAACATTACCATGCTGGCGATTGTATTGACCGGATCGGCGCTGATCCGCGAGCGTGAACACGGCACGGTGGAACACTTACTGGTGATGCCGATAACGCCGTTTGAGATCATGATGGCAAAGGTCTGGTCGATGGGGCTGGTGGTGCTGGTGGTGTCGGGATTATCGCTGGTGCTGATGGTGAAAGGCGTGCTGGGCGTACCGATTGAAGGCTCGATCCCGCTGTTTATGCTGGGCGTGGCGCTCAGTTTGTTTGCCACCACGTCAATCGGCATTTTTATGGGGACGATAGCGCGTTCAATGCCGCAACTGGGGCTGCTGGTGATTCTGGTGTTGCTGCCGCTGCAAATGCTTTCCGGTGGTTCCACGCCGCGCGAAAGTATGCCGCAGATGGTGCAGGACATTATGCTGACCATGCCGACGACACACTTTGTTAGCCTCGCGCAGGCCATTCTCTACCGTGGTGCAGGATTCGAAATCGTCTGGCCGCAGTTCCTGACACTGATGGCAATTGGCGGCGCGTTTTTCACCATCGCACTGCTGCGATTCAGGAAGACGATTGGGACAATGGCGTAAATACAGTGCCCGATACGCAAGCTTATCGGGCCTACGCGGTGGTGCAATTTATTGAATTCTAGTGGTTTTGTAGGCCGGATAAGGCGTCACGCCCCATCCGGCGAAGATTTACTTACCCAACCGATGCCCCTCATTCATCATCAGGATTTTGCTATACACATCTTCCTCGACGGCGTTTTTTGCTGATGCCATCACCCGTGCCAGATTCGCCTCGTTGTGATTATTCACATACGCTTTGCCGACTGCGGTGATAAACGCTTTGCGCAGATCGCTGGCGATATTCACTTTAGCGACGCGATAATTAACGAAACTGCGTAATATCTCCGGGGCGATACCGGAGCCGCCGTGAATAACCAGCGGCACCGGGCTGACTTCGGCAATGCGCTTCAGCAGGGGGATATCGATCCGCGGTATATCGTCTAGGCCATGAACGTTACCAATAGAAACTGCCAGCATGTCGCAACCGGTGCGTTCGACAAAGGTCTTCACCTTTTCCGGTTCCGTTTTGCAATCGGCTTCGCTGACGTGATCGTCTTCTTTGCCGAGAATCGCCCCCAGCTCCGCTTCAACCGGTACGCCATAGGATTTACAGAAATCGACAGCTTCCTGGGTGAAAGCGATATTCTCTTCAAAAGAGAATGCGGCACCGTCAATCATGACCGAGGTAAAGCCCGCGCGCACCGCCTGTTTAACATCCTCCTGAGTTTTCCCGTGATCAAGATGAAGACTGACCGGAACATCCATTTTATCAGCGTGACGTTTCACGATTTCATAAATGTAATCGTATCCCGACAGTTGTGCATTGGTGGGCGCAATCTGAATGAAGTTGGGTAATCCTGAACGCTCAATGGCGTTTAAAATTGAAATCGTCGTCTCCAGATTGGTGGTATTAAACGCGCCCGCTAATACCCGTTTTTCCTGAATGCGGTCGAGCAGTATCCGTCCATTAACTAATGGCATATTGAAAACCTCATCTTTTAATATCAGTTAATTATTCAGCTTCACCGAAGCGGTCGCGAAATAAGGTAGTGAGAGTTTGTATTGCCTCGTTTTCATCATCACCTTCGCAGCGTATTTCCACCGTTTTTCCGCCTTTTATTCCGGCGCGCATAATATTCATCATGCTGGTGGCATTAATATCATTACCTTCATAATGCAGCGTCACTTTACAGCTATATTTTTTGGCGGCTTTCGCCAGACAGGCCGCCGGACGTGCATGCAGTCCAGTACTGTTTCTGACCTCCACGGTTTTACTCAACATAGTGCTCCTCCCGATGATGTAATGGCATCACGCCTTCTTGCTGTAATTTCAACTGATACCAGCTTTTCCATTTGTGCTGATAACGCTGTAATTGATGGTATCTCGCCCGATTCGGTAACAAACGTTGGGCTATGGTGACTTGCGGCGGTGGAATATCCGGTGCGGCGGTTAATAATGCTCCGACAGAAACCGCCTCGTTAAATGCAATTGCTTCAACCGGACGCTGTAAAATATCCGCCTTTAATTGCAGCCAAAGGGGATTATGGGTTGCCGGACCTATCACTTTTAACGCGCTGGTGCCGGGCACATTAAAACAGGCGAAGCAGTTGGCAAATTCCATGGTTAATCCCAGTGAGACGCTGGCAATTAACATATCGATATTTAACGTATCGCCAAGCCCATAAAATAATCCTCGGGTATGGCGATTTTTATAGGGCGAACCCGAACCGCGAAGATGCGGAATAAAAACGGGAATGTCATCGAGCGACCAGTTCCCCGCCAGGTAATCCGCATGTCCGCGAGTAAGTGATGCGGCGATCTCCTCATCGGTTAGCCGGAACGTGTTGCGCAGCCACTCCAGAGCGAAACCGCCCACCGGCAGCGACGCAAACAGGGTGAACTGGTTTGCAAGCGAATAACAGCCGTTTGCCAGCTTGTCACGTTTGGCCTGTTCATCCAGCGTCGGTTGTGTATCCAGTTGCAGAATGCCTTCTGTGGTGCCCGTCGAGTTAAGGATATCGCCCGGCGTCATCTGCAACGCCCGCGCACCCACCATATGGTCATGCCCGGCCAGCGTCACGCTGACCGGTTGCAAGAACCCAAGCGTTTTGCAGAGCGACTCGCTGACCCATCCGGCGTGCTCGCCTGGCTGCACCAATGGCGCAAATGCTGAACAGGGAACGTGTAACAACGCCGCCGCTTTCGCTGACCATTCGCCTTTACGCACGTCCAGACACAGCGTACGGCTGGCTAAGGTGATATCCGTACGCTGTTCGCCAGTCAGCCGCCAGAGCAGTACTTCCGGCGCATGTAGCCAACGCAGGCCGCGGCGATTACGCAGTGGATAATGCTCCAGCAACCAACGCATTTTGAAGGCAGAGTAATTGCTGTGCAGCGGTAGCCCGCAGATGTCATAAAGCGCCGCACTGTCTGCCTCACTAAGCGTTGCCAGGTACTCTTCACCGCGGCGGTCATACCATGCCAGCATTGGCGTCAGGATCTCGCCATGCTCGTCAAGAAACACCCCTGACTCGCCAAAACTGGCAATGCTTATCCGCCTGACCGGCAGCGGCGAAGCGGCGCTCAGTTGCGCTATTGCCTGGCGGACCTCCTGCCAGAGGGCGTCGATATTGAAATCGACATCGCCCTGTGGGGAGATCTGTTTTGCCGTCACGAATTTATGCGCGCCCAACGTCGTTGCATCCAGGCAGGAAAAGCAGGTGACTTTGCAATTGGTGGTGCCAATATCGATAACGATAGCTGCGCTGTTATCAGGCATAAACCGTGCTCCGCGTCATTCGGAAAATGCCATACAGTACCAGGGCGATAACCGGCACCAGACCAATGGCGATGAGATTGCCGTTGAAGATTTCCAGCAGCCAGAAGCGGAACGGGTTACCGCCATCAAGGAAACTGGAAACCTGGCCGCTGGAGCCTTCGGCAAATTTGAAGTTAACGTCTTTCGCCATTCCGGTAATAAACGGCGCGATTTTAGTGGCAATCCACAGGTCGGCAATAATCACCGGGATCGCCGCCAGAACGGTGCGGAAAATATTGCCACGGCTGGCTAAAGCAATCATCGACGCCATTACCGCCAGGTTGGCAAGGTCACCAAGCGGCAGGACTTCATTACCTGGGAGGACAAACGCGATAAAGACCGAGATTGGCGTCAGCAGCAGGGCGGTGGAGATAATCGCCGGGTTACCTACGGCAACGGCGATATCCAGGCCGATATAGAGATCGTCACGGTCAGGGTATTTGGCATTGAGATACTTTTTAATGGCTTCAGACAGCGGTAATAAACCTTCCATCAGGATGCGTACCATGCGTGGCAGGATGAACATCACACCGCCAATGCTGATGCCAAGCAGCAAGACTTTTTTGAAATCGTATCCGGCAATTACGCCGAGCAGAATGCCCAGAATAGTGCCAACCATCATCGGTTCGCCGAAGATGCCAAACTTTTTCTGTACGGTTTCCGGGTCGATATGAATACGATTGAGGCCAGGGATATGGTCGATGATTTTGTCGACCAACAGACCGACCGGAAAGAACACCACCGAAGAGAGCGTCGGCAAAGAGATCCCTTCTAGGCCAAAGTATTTTTGTACCAGTGGCGCAGACCAGTCGGCGAGTTTAAGTACTACCACCGCAGCAATCGCCGCTGCCAGCAAACCAAAGAACAGGCTGCCGGTGCTGTAATAAACCAGCGTACCGGCAAGGGCAAAATGCCAGTAGTTCCACATATCTACGTCAACGGTGCGGGTTTTATTTAACGCCAGCATCGCCACGTTAATCAGAATAGTCAGGGGAATAACAAACGGGGCAATTGGCGAACCCCATGTAATAGCGGAAAGCGGCGGCCAGCCTAAATCCACCACCGGTAAATTAATTCCGGTGCGTTCAACCATCGCCTGGGCCGCTGGCCCGACATTGCTGGTAAGAATATCGAAAATGGCATAAATACCGACAAAACCAATGCCGACCGTTAATGACGAACGTAAGGCTTTAGCGGGTTTTACTTTAAAAAAGAGAGCAAGAATAAATAACACCAACGGCAACATTACCGTGGGACCAAATCCCAATATATATTGCACAATATTATAGAGGGTATGCGCGATATCGTTCATAATAAACCTCTTTTTCAGGCGAGAGCGCACCTCGCGTTAGCGCCTGATGGAGTGGGTTGAAATTAATTATTATTAATTACTTTTTAAGGATCGAAACAATTTGCGCCAGTACTTTCTCTTCGCCAATACCGGTAATAATCGGCAAGCCGTTAACCACCGGGACGTCGAGTTCATAAGGCACTTTAGTCGTTGAGACTACCAGTGCTACGCCGTCAGTATTTCCAGGTAAAGAGGCAACGTTGGTTTGGGAATAATTGACGTTAAGACCGTGCTCTTTACAATATTCCATGACTTTTTCTGTTACCGCCGTGGATGTGGCAATACCCGTGGCGCAGACAAATAAAATGGTTTGACTCATATTTCACCTCGTTCTTTCATTTTGTTTAAGATTACTGTGTGTATTTCTGTTGTTTCCATCGTAAGCAGGGCGCGCATAAAGGGCGTATCCTGAATCATCTCCATAATCCAGCCCAGGGCATTTAATTGTTTATTACTTTCACTTAAGGCGAGCAAAAAAATCACCCTGACATGTACGGGGTCAGGATCGCCGCCCATATCGGCAAACTCTACCGGTTCCGGAAGGATGCCGACGGCAATTGCATTGTGCCTGACATATTTATGGTCCGTGTGCGGAATGGCGACGCACGGTGGTTCGGTAGGCAGCCCCGTTGGGTACGTCGCCTCACGTTTCAGTACGTGATCGGCAAAATCAGGGACCACCAGCTCAGCAGCAACCAACGGTTGCGCTAACTGACGGATGATCTGTTCAACGCTTAACCCTGCCGGAAGTCGTTGAATATAATTTTCCTGAAACTGTATGCCTTGCATTTTATTCCTCATAAAAAAGTGTATTTAACTCAATTCCCGCCGTTGCAGCACGGTGCCCAGATAATATTTATTTCCTTTTAACCAGACGTTGCCAAACTCAACGGGTAACTCTCGGGAGAAAAAGACTAATTGCTCCAGATGCAAAACGGGTACATCTTCACAGATATCTAAAAAATGACCGCGTTCATTACCAATTAATCGCGCGGCATAGCGACTTTCCGAGTAACGAATTTTTCTTTTCGACAAACTTTCTATTGTTGGAAATAAATTGTGTTGATTAAAATCGATTTCCACGATGCCGGGGCATAGCTCAATATTGATACGGTTCTCTATCAGCATCGCTTTTTCATCACCAATTGAACGTAAACGCTCAAGGTAAAGAATATCCTGACCGGGCGTTATTCTTAATTTCTCTGCCACATAACGATTAGCCGGTTCAATCCGTGACGTAATAACTTCAGTGGTAAAGTGTATTTTCTGGCTTTCCAGCGATTCCGCGAATGACAATAATCCTTCACCTAACGGATATGCCACGTTCTCTTTTTTGACAAATGTTCCCTTCCCCTGGACCTG
>CDZQ01020007.1_pt1 | contig 14181 bp, 9 predicted proteins | sample 554831 | NCBI WGS metagenome assembly CDZQ01 (sample SAMEA3182112, study PRJEB8094) | gut metagenome | biome: human; feature: gut; material: Stool; isolation source: human stools | place: Canada | collected 2013-05-06
GCGTTTATCTGGAGTCCGCTGGAGCTTTCGTTGCGCGTGGCGGGGGCGGCTACGGCTGTTTCCTTTGTTATGGCAACGCTGGCGGCCTGGCGGCTGGCCCGCAAAAAAGGCCCCATGCCCGCCCTGCTGGACGCCCTGTGTTCGCTGCCGCTGGTGCTGCCCCCAACGGTGCTGGGCTATTATCTCATCTTGCTGGTGGGGCGGCGTGGCGTTTTTGGACATGGGCTGGCGGAACTGGGCATCAACCTGATTTTTTCCTGGCAGGGGGCTGTGGTTGCAGCCACTGTTGTGGTTTTTCCGCTTATCTACAAGTCAGCCCGCGCGGCGCTGGAGCAGGTGGACAAACATCTGGAAGACGCGGCCCGCACCCTTGGGGCCTCGGAATGGCGGGTGTTTATCAGCGTATCGCTGCCATTGGCCTGGAAGGGCATTTTTGCGGGCATCATGCTGGCCTTCGCGCGCGGCATGGGCGAATTTGGCGCAACCCTGATGATTGCGGGCAATATTCCCGGCAAGACCCAGACCCTGGCCCTCGCCATCTACGATGCCTTTCAGGCGGGCAATGACCTCCAGGCCTCCTGGCTTGTGTTTGTTACCTCCGCCGTGTGCGTGACCCTGCTGATGGCGGCGGAACTGCTTGTGAAACTCAAGAGGCGGCGCTGATGATTTCGTTGCGGCTTGTAAAAAGTTTCAGGAACGGGGTTACGCCCTTCAATCTGGATGTGCGCTACGATATCGGCGACGAGCACAAGTGCGCGGTGCTTTTTGGCCCTTCCGGTTCCGGCAAGTCGCTGACCATGCAGTGTCTGGCGGGGCTGACAAGGCCCGACGCAGGCCACATCCGCATTGGCGACTGCACGTTGTACGATGATGCGCAGGGCGTGTTTGTTTCTGTGCAGAAGCGGCGTATCGGCTACATGTTTCAGGATTACGCCCTGTTTCCCCACCTGAGCCTGTTGCAGAACGTGGCCTATCCGCGCACGGGCTGCTGGCCCTGGAAGGTGCGCGGCGAGGAGCGCGACAAGGCGCAGGCCATGCTGGAACGTTTGGGCATCGGGCATCTGGCTGCCCACCTGCCCTCGCAGATATCCGGCGGGCAGCGGCAGCGCGCGGCTCTGGCGCGGGCGCTCAATGCCGACCCTTTGCTCCTGTTGCTTGATGAGCCTTTTTCCGCGCTTGACCCCCTGCTGCGCGAGCGCCTGCGTGAAGAACTACTCGAACTGATGGCCGACCTGACCATTCCCGCCGTGATTATCAGTCATGACCCGGATGATGTGGATACTTTTGCGGGCGGGCTTGTGCTCTATGACCGGGGCGGCGCGCGCACGGTGCCGGATTATGCCGATCTGCGCAGGAATTTTTCCACAGCGGGCAAATGCCTGCGGCATTTGCAGGAGCAGGACGGGGTCTGACATCTAAGGGGAGTGCAGAAAGAAATATCCGGTGAGGATAGCCTGCAGGAGCAAAGGGGGGCGTGATGTCCGCAGCAGCTCCTACAACACTTCCTGCGAGGCTTTTGACATCCGTTTGGCCATGTAAAGTTCGCTGTCTGCGCGCTTGAGCGCATCTTCGACAGATTCATTCGCACAGTGCCATGTGGCGTGCCCTATGCTGATGCCGATGCGCAGCATGAGGCCGTCAATGGAAATGGGCGCTCCCACATCCTCACGGATGCGGTTTATGGTGCGCAGTATGTCTGGCGTGCCCCTGGTATGGCCGAGCAGGGCCAGAAATTCATCGCCTCCCAGCCGCACCAGCACATCATCCTTGCGCAGGCACCGCGTAAGGCGCTGCCCCAGAATGGTCAGCACGGCATCGCCCACATGGTGCCCGTGCGCGTCGTTGATTGGTTTGAAGCCGTCCAGATCCATATACAACAGCTCGACCAACCCCTGGTTTTGCGTCAGGCTGGGCATGGCCTCGTCAATGCGCGCAGCCAGACCGTGCCTGTTCAGCAGGCCTGTGAGGGCATCGCGTTCTGCGGCATGCTGGATGCGGTTCCGGTCTTTTTCTGTGCGGGTGAGGTTTTCAACCAGGGTGGACAAAGAGGCTGAAAGCACTTCAATTTCGCGTATGCCCCGGTTGCGCGGAATGGTGACGCGCTCGCCCCGGCTGAGTCTGTCGGCCGCTGCGGTAAGCGCCTTGAGGGGGGCAATGGTGCGCTGGGCGATGTATCCGGCAACCAGCGCAAACAGCACAGCAAGCAAGAGGCCAGCCACAAGAATGCGCGCCACAAGACGACGCACGGGTTCGTATGCGGCATCCAGCGATTGCCGCGCCACCACGCTCCACTGCAAGCCATCGTAGTCTTTAAATCCCGTGCAGCTTACTGCCGCGGTGAGGTAGGCAATGCCATCGGGCCATGTTTCCACGGCCCAGGCTGAAGTGGAGTGTTCAAGTTCTTGCAGCAGGGGCAAGGCCAGCGGTTTTTCATTGTTGTCGCCGCCCAGGATGACACTGCCGTCTGCACCGAGAACCATGATCTTGGTGTTGGTATCCGAGCCTTCGCCCGAAAGGATGTATTCCTCCACCTCTCTGGCCCATGCCCAGCTCAGATGGGCTACCAGCACCCAATCTTTCAGTTCGCCCTCGCCAATGGGCATGCTGATGTCCACAAATTTCAGCGGGCCGTTTTCCGGGTGGGGCAGCAGTTGGGCAAGCAGGGAGGCCTTGCGTACATCGCCCACAAAGAGGCCGTTTTTGCCCTGGCGGAAAATGGCGCAGATGGAAAGGTCTGTTCCTTCCAGCACGCCATCGGTGGCGACCAGAACCTTGCCCTGGGGATTCATGAGTCCGATCCAGGCAAAGGCGGGCATGGTGTCCTGTAATCGGTTCACGGCGATGGATAGTTTTTTCATATCGCCGCCGAGCAGCCCGACCGTGTGGCGCAGGGTGCCCACCTCCTTGATCCAGAACCACATGGACTGATCAAGGGCCTTGGCAAGGGATTGCACGCGGTTGGTCAACAGCAGGCCGCGTTCGTAGCGGGCCTCGCTGCTGGCTTCGCGCCCGGTTATGGCCGCAAGAAAGCATGATGACAGCAGGATAAGCAGCGTGAATGCCTCAATAAACTGCGTCTTGAGGCTGCGCGTGAATATGCGCATGGCTCCTCCTGCGAAGGGATGGCAGAAAAGCTGACAAGGTATGATGGTAATTTTGAAACCATACAGAAAATCAGGAAATAGGCAATGGGTCTAACTGTCCGCGCACTGCCTTTGACAGAAAAATAAAAGGGGGGTGCAGACGCAATGCACCCCCCTTTTGCTATAGGGTTTGAGGAGAAGATGTTATTGGGGTTTGTTTATGAGAGATGCTTCAGACCGCGCTGCCCAGCGCCGCTTCCTTGCGGTTGCGTTTTTGCCCGCGCCACATGCCGCCAAGGATCATGCCCGCGCCAACGAGCAATCCGGCGCACATGGTTATGAAGCTCACGACCTTGAGCAGATAGAGAATCCCCGGGCCCATCTGGATAAGCCCCAGCGCGCTGAGGTAGCCCGGCAGGGCGACAATGCGGCTTGCGGCAACAATAAGCATGATGGCGGCCATGACGTACTTGATCATGATGGGCTTGACGTATGTGGTGCCGATGGCCCCAAGCTGCACGCCAAGCAGCGAACCCGCCAGAATGATAAAGACGAGACGGATGTCTATCATGCCGTGCATGGCCCAGTTGACCGAGCCGCACAGGCCCATGACAAAGGCAGTGACCAGTTCCGTGCCGGATGCAATCAGTCCGGGTACGCCGATCACATAGATAAGCCCCGGCACGCCAACGAATCCGCCCACGGCAATGGTCGCGGCCAGCATGCCCGTGGCTATGCCCACGGGCAGGGTAAACCACAGCGAAATGCGCAATCCGGATTTGGGAAAGGACATCATGGGCGGCAGGTTGATGGCCTGCAACTTTTTGGCAAGAGGAGGCGTGCTTTCGTCATCTTCCTTGCCGGAGTGGCTGGAGTGCAGGGCATCCTTGAGAATATAGCTGCCCACCACAACGAGCACCACCACAAAGGAAACGCTGACGTAAAGATCAGACCCGGCCTGCCCCCATTTTTCCAGAATAAAACGCTGAACGCGGATGCCAATCTGTACGCCTATGCCAGCGGTTGCAGCGATAACCAGACCCAGTTTTACATCCACCTGACCGAAGCGGTAGCGTTTGATGGCGCCCACCATGGCCTTGGGGAACTTGTGGCACATGTTGCTGGCAACAGCCACGGTGCCGGGCACACCCAGGCCCATCATGCCCGGCGTGAGAATAAAGGCCCCGCCGGAACCGATAAAGCCGCTCACAAGCCCGCCCACAAATCCCACGGCCAGCAGAAAGGCCACGGAAACGGGCGTGAGTGTGATAAACTGGGACGGGTCAAGACTGAGCAGATCCATGTTACCTCCGGCTGGCAGGCTGCCTGGCGTACTGTTATGCGCTGGCGCAAGGCCAGACATGCCGCTGCTGAACAAAAAATTTGAGCCGGGCGGCGTAGCCCGGACTTGTGAAGAAAACTCGGTTAGCCGTGAACCACGGCAGTGTTGCCCAGCCGGGGGGCAGGTGCGGCGCTCTGACGGGTCGCAGCCCTTGCAGTGGTTTGCGCGCTCTTCTTTTGCACGCCGGTAATGCCGCACAGTTCCCAGAGTGCTCCGGCAAAGTGACCGTGCACGTAAGAGAGCAGCAGCACCGAGGCGATGGGCAGGGCAGTCCACAGGCCACCCTTGGCGCACAGGGCGGCAAAGGCATCGGCATTGGCAAAAGCCAGCGCGTAAATGACAATGCTGCCCGCGCCGTACAGCAGGGTCTGCTTCAACGCCGCGCTTTCGCGCTTGCCGTTCAGAGTCCACAAATCGTCTGTCCAGCCGGATTGCCCGGCATCGGCATATGCCACAGCGGTAAACCAGTTTTCCATCGTTTTTTGCAGGGTGTTCATGTCGGCCTCCTGCGCTTGTGACTACAACTATTGTGCCAAAAAGTTCAATCTGTAACATGCTGAATTTATATTAATTTATTTGTTACGCACTGTGTGGCATGCTGCCCCGTTACTGTTTCATTCTGACATGCTCAGGCGGGCAAAGGCCGCAACTTGTTGCAGGCCAAGGCTTGTCAGCTTTGTTTTATTTTTATACGCTGTTGCAAATTGAAACAGCGTCGGGCGCAGGTGTAACTCTTGCGCCTGCGGGGGTGAGGCATGCTTCCGCATTTTTCTGTCTGGCATACCATTCGCGGCAAGATTGCCGTGGGCACGGGCCTTTTTCTGGTCATGCTGCTGCTTTTGGGCGGCATTGCCTGTTATGATCTGGGGCGCATCGACAGGGCGGCCCGCCTGATCGACATGGTGGACGACCTGCGCAGCGATGTGCTCGAGATGCGCAGGTACGAAAAAAACCTGCAACTTTTTCCCGGCAGAAAGGGCGACCTGCTTGCCCTGCGCAGTTTTGTGGAACTGGCGCGGGAGCGGGCCACATCCGTGGGGCAGGATTATAACGCCGCCATGGGCCGCCGGGTGGGCGACGGCGCGCACCATAATCTCGACCTGCTGCTGGAAGGCATCGGCACCTATGAGGCCCTGCTGGAGGATCAGCCCACAGACGGCGCCGCGCTCACCGATCAGGGGCAGCGCCTGAGCGAGCTGGCTGATTCGGCGGTGCGCCGCATGCGTCAGGGCATTTTTACCGCCGTGGGGGATCTGCGCACCCAGATGCTGGGGGCCATTGCGGCCCTGCTGGCCTGCGGGGTGGCTTTTGCATGGCTTATCGGCAGGCACATCATGCGCGCCCTTGGGGCCATTGAAAGCGCCGCGCGCAGCGTTGGCGCGGGCATGCCCCTGCCGTCGCCCCCGCCGCAGCTTGAAGAAGAAGCGCGCCATGTCCTCCAGACGCTTGACGGCATGGCGGCGGAGCTGGAAAAGCGCCACGCCCTTCTGTTGCAGGAAAAGAAGCTGGCTTCTCTTGGTGTGCTGACCTCCGGCGTGGCCCACCAGCTGAATAATCCCCTCAATAATATTTCCGTTGGCTGTCAGCTGCTCGGCGAGGATGTCAACGATGCCCGGCAGGGGCTGCGCCCCATGCCCACGGCGGAAGACGTGACGGCGCAGCTGGATGAAATCCAGGCCGAGGTTGTTCGCGCCCGCGATATTGTGCGCGGGCTGCTGGATTTTGCGCGTGACCGGCCCTTTACTGTTGCCCTGCATGATCTGTCCGGCCTTGTGCGCAGGGCAGTTGCACTGGTGCGGCACGACATGGGCGCTGCGGTGCGCATAACGGTGGACGTGCCAGAAGGGCTGCAACTGCCCGTGGACGCCCAGCGCATGCAGGAGGTGCTGATCAACCTGCTGCTCAACGCGGCTCAGGCCATGAACGGCAGGGGCGAAGTGAATATCACCGCCTCTGTGGACGAACCGGCGGGTATGGCGGAGCTGCGAGTGCGCGACTCCGGCAAGGGTATTGAACCCGAGAACCTTGGCCGGGTGTTTGATCCCTTTTTCAGCCTCAAGCCCGTGGGCGAGGGGACGGGGCTTGGGCTGTCCATAGCCTTTGGCATTGTGGGCAAGCATGATGGAACGCTTGAAGTACAGAGCCAACCGGGGCAAGGGGCCTGTTTTACCGTGCGGCTGCCCCTTACGGAACGGCATGAAGCAAACGGTTCAGGAGCAGCGGCATGACTACGGAACGGTTCCGGCTTTCGGAACAATCACCTGCACCGGCTACCCCCGGCGAGCCTCGGCACAGCGGGCACGGGCTTGACGCCGCGCAACGGGCTGGCGGCGGTGGCCGTTTGCTGATCATTGACGATGAGCGGATGGCCCGGGCCAACCTCGCGCGCGCCCTGGAGCGCGGCGGGCACGAATCGGCTCAGGCGGGCAGTGGCGAAGAAGGCCTGAAACTGCTGGCCGAGCAGGATTTTGACGTGGTCATTACCGATATCGCCATGGCGGGCATGAACGGCATGGAAGTGCTCAAGGCGGTACGCTCCAGCAAACCGGATGTGGAAGTCATCATGGTCACGGGCTACCCCATGATTGAAAGCGCCGTGGAGGCCATGCGGCTGGGGGCTTTTCATTATCTGGCAAAGCCCTATTCGCTGGAAGAAGCGCGCATGCTGGTGGCGCGGGCGCTGGAAAAACGTCGTCTGCGGCAACAGGTCGCCCAGATGCGGGCTCAGCTTGAGGCAAGCGGCTCCGTGCCGGAAATGGTTGGCATGTCGCCGGCCATGTGCGGCCTGCGGCAGGCGCTCATGCGTCTGGCCCCCACGGATGTGGCCGTGCTGCTGCAAGGTGAAACAGGTACCGGCAAGGAGTTGGCTGCCCGCACCATGCATGCCCAGAGCCAGCGGGCGCGTCGGCGCTTTCTGGCGATCAACTGCGGCGCGCTCTCGCCGGAATTGCTAGAAAGCGAGCTTTTCGGACATGAGCAGGGGGCGTTTTCAGGCGCGGTACGGCGCAAGGAAGGTCTGTTTGAAGCTGCCAGTGGCGGCACGCTGTTTCTGGACGAGATGGGTGAAATGCCACCGGGCATGCAGGTCAAGCTGCTGCGCGTCCTGCAGGAGCAGAATCTGCGCCGTGTGGGGGGCACTGTAGACATACCCGTGGACGTGCGCATTATCGCCGCCACCAACCGCAACCTCAAGGAAGAGGTGGAGGCCGGGCGCTTCCGGCGCGATCTGTATTACCGCGTGGCCGTGGTAACGCAGGAACTGCCGCCCCTGCGCAGCAGAGCTGAGGACATTCCCCTGCTGGCGCGGTTTTTTCTCGCACGGCTGGCGGAGCAGGGCGGGGCCGTGCCGCTGGATATTGAAGATGACGCCCTTGATGCGCTGCGGCAGTATCCCTTCCCCGGCAATGTGCGCGAACTTGCCAATATTCTTGAGCGGGCGGCGGTGTTTTGCCCGCCGGGCGGCAGCATCGGGCTGGCGCATTTGCCTCCGGAAGTCTCCGAGGTTGCCGCTCACCTGTCCGTCCGCAATCCCGATTCTTCTTCTGCCGCCGTCCGGCAGGAGGATGCCGCCGCTGCACCCTCTGCTTGCCCGCAGGCAGCAACGCCGCTTGTTCCGCTTGCCGAAATGGAAAAGCAGCACATCCTGCACGCACTTGAACTGGCGGGCGACAACCGTACTCTGGCCGCCGACATGCTGGGCATCAGCCGATCATCCCTGTGGCGGAAGCTGCGGGAATACGGCGTGTAGCTCTGAGGCAGCGCGACAGCCCGATGCGTATTATGCAAGCCGCGCACCTTCATGATTTTGCCTGTGATAATCCTGTACGTGAATAAATATACTTGCCCGGTGCGCAGTATTTCACTTTGAAAGGCAACAGAACTGAAATATAGTGATTCTTTGGAGAGAGTGAGTGAGCGAAAAGTTTTTTGATTCTGCACCGAGCAAGTGCATATTTCCAGCACTCGCAGCACGATGCAGGCAAGGTCTCTCACACTGCGCTTTCTGTATCTGTTTACCTTGGAGGAACCATGCAGGCACGTATGAAAGAACACCCCTTGACCACTGAACAGATAGATTCCCTGTTGGGCTCTGTTCAGGTTGGGCATCTGGGCACTCTGGGCGAAAATGGTTTCCCTTACGTAACACCAGTACATTTTGTGTTTATGAACGGGCATATCTACTTTCACGGGTTGGCAGCGGGGCAAAAGCTGAAAAATCTACGCGCCGACTCCAGGGTCTGCTTTGAAGTTGAAGGGCAGCATTCATTTATTCAGGCAGATGTCCCCTGCGACACCAATACCGCCTATCAGAGCGTGATCATTACAGGTAACGCCGCTGTAGTGAATGACCGGGCCGTAAAAATCGCCGCCCTTGACGCCATTGTGGGCAAGCACACGCCCCAGCACGCAGGTGCGGCTTACCCTGAAAATATGCTTAAAATGACGGCAGTGGTTGAGATTAAGATTCAGGAAATCACTGGCAAGTATTATTCCTGACGCGGCTATTGGCTATGCGGAAATAAAAACAGCCCAATGCATCAGCATTGGGCTGTTTTTATACTAGATGTGGGCTTGTTGCAGATGTTGCCTTGCCAGAGTGCTCGTGGCAGTCCGGCAACGCAGTTTCGCGCCGAAGGCCAGGCAGCTTCCTCAAGGCTCTTGCGGGAGGTGCCGCGCGTATTCCGTTACAGCTTGCGTCTACAGTTTTTTGGCAATGATGTAGCGGGGCCTCTGGCGCACTTCGGTAAAGACTTTGGCAAGGTATTCACCCACCAGCGCCATGCAGAAAAGCTGCACAGAGCCCAGCAGCAAGACTACAATAATCAGTGATGTCCAGCCCTGAATGGTTTCACCCATCGCGTATTTGAGCAGGGAAACGCCGCTGAAGGCCAGCGCCGCCAGCATGCAGAGCATGCTCATAAGGCCCGCAATGCGCAGGGGCGCAACGCTGCATGCCGTAATGCCCTTCCAGGCAAAAGACACCATCTTCCAGAAAGGATATTTGCTTTCTCCGGCCATGCGGCATTGGCGCATGTAGAAGACCTGCGCGCTTTTAAAGCCGAGAGCCGGAAAAATTCCGCGCAGAAAAAGTGAATGCTCGTGAATTTCGTCCAGCGCTTCCAGCACTGGGCGGGCCACAAGGCGGTAGTCGGCATGATCGGGGATCAGCGGCACCTTGAGCCAGCGCATGAATCCGTAAAACATGTGTGCAGTGCGCCGCTTGAAAGGCGTATCCGTGCTGCGGTCGTTGCGCACGCCGTAGACAATGTCGTTGCCTTCCATGTACTTGGCGATCATGTCGGGGATGGCGGCAATGTCGTCCTGCAAATCCGCATCAAGGCTGATGATGCAGTCCACGCCCATGTCGCGCGCCGTGACCATGCCCGCCCATACGGCGTTCTGGTGGCCTGCATTGGCGGCAAAGCTTGCACCCCGGCAAAAGGGGTCGATCGCGTGTCGTTCTTCAAGCAGTTCCCAAGTGCGGTCACGGCTGCCATCGTTCACATAGAGGGCAAAGCTCTCCGCATGCACACGGCCCTGTTTTTTGAGGTCGGTCAACAGGCCGGCCAGGGCATCAAGGGTGCGGGGCAGGGTTTCCTCTTCATTATAGCAGGGTACAACCAGTGCCAACAATGGGGCGGTGCGGGACAAGGCTTATTCCTCCATGCGGAGAGTACGTTGGGTGCGATCAGTTTTGCGAATGAGACGCACTTGCTCTGCGCCACACAAGGGGCGCGCCAAGCTGTTCTACAGCGATATAGGCAATGTCGTCCACAGATTTGATGCCGGGAATAAACACCGCTGCCTTGCCATCGTCCGTAACAGTGGCGGATGCGGGAAAATACCGCAGAGCAACTGTTTGGGCTGAAATGATCCCTTCATCAGGGCTTTCAAACAAGGCCCTTGCTGCCTGTTGCAACAGGCTTGCAGTGGTGGCTGTACGTATCCTGGCTGCCACATGGACTTTGCCCTGGGGCAGGTTGTCGAAAAACGCAATATTGCATGCCACCAGCGCGAGGGCATCGGGCGCTTCAAAGACGCGTAACGTGTGCGACTCGTTCCACGGCACAAGACCACGCCAATCCGTTGAAAAAAGGTTTACCTCGCGGATGTCGTAGCCGGGGAAGAAATATTTGTCTGTTTCCGGGTAGTCTATGCTGCGCAGGGTGCTTTGGTGGTGCGTGGCAATGACCGGCTGCGCCATAAGGAAAACGCGCGCCTCAATCAGCACGCTTGAGAGCAGCAGGGTGCAGAATATGATAAAAAGAGCCTTGGCCTTGATGCTTGAGGGGTTCAGGACTGCAAGCAGAGAAAAAGGGCAGAGCGCGGTGAAAAAGAATGTGGCGCTCATGGCCCGATAGGGTGTTGAGGGGCTGGCAATAAATGCTGCAAGGCTGGCCTGGGCCATGAGAAAGAAAATCACCGGAGGGATCCACGCGGCAGGCTTTAAAAGCCCCCGGCGGCGCAACAGCCATGCAAGCGCCATAGCTGCAAGAAAATAAGGCAGCATTTCAAGTTGTTGCGTGCCCCAGAATTCCAAAAAACGCAGAAAAGCTGGCAGGGACAGCAGCGGAATTTTTTCCGCGCCGCCCACGGCTGCGAGGCGCACGGCATTGCCCGGCGCGGCCATCATCATGCCCCAGCCAAAGGCTGCCCCCGCAATGCCCGAGAGTGCCCATGCAGGTACGCTGCGAGATGTACGCCAGCGAAACAGCGTCACGCCCAGAGCTGCAAGCAGAACCAGCATGCCGACATTTTCGTTGCTCCAGCCTGCAAGAACACCCACAAGCGCATAAAGCAGGCCGCCCGGCATGCGGAAGTCTGCTTTGTCGGCCCAGATGCGGTACGGCACCAGAAAAAGAACGCCCCACACGAGGCTGTAGCCGTAATCACCCGTGCCGGTGCGCCAGAAAAAAACTGTCCCAAATGCGGGCAGTGCAATCCATACAAGCCCGGCCATGACAGCGAGGTGCCAGGCGCTCAGGCGCTCACGCCACTGTGCGCCCAAGGCCAGCAGCGAGCCGCTGACAACGAGCAGCAGAAACATGGCTGGAGTGAGCAGGGGGTGCAGCCAGGCTGGCCCGCGCAGCAGCACGCGAGACATGAAATGCCCGATAAATTTTCCACTCCATTCGTGGTATTCGAGCACCTGCATGTCCCACAGGCCGGTGCAGCCAGGATAAATGCTCGAAAAGGCATGATCATCGCTGACCCACGGCGTCATGGCGCAGAACCATGACATGATGGTTATAATGAGCAGGCCTGTGAAAATAAGGCGATTGCGACGTAAGTGTGTGGATTTTTGAGCCGCCTGCGCGGCGGAATTTAATTCTGTGTGTTGCATTTCGTAAAAGTCCTGGCCCATGCTGTCAGGGAAAAGGGCTGAAAGCCCGAGATGCGTTTCTGTAGCTGGTATCTATTAGTAAATATATTTCGGTGTCAATGTGTTTATCTGCAGCACCAGGGGGGCGTTCTGCTGATGCCGGGAGCAGGGTGTTGTTCTAATGTTTTAGCAGGTATTGTCGTTAAGAAGCAATACTGATAGAAATTAACGTGAAAATGTCTGTCAGCGTACAGCCCCGAACCCCCTGTAGGGAACCACGGCCACCTCTGCTTTCCGGAGTTTACCATGCGCCAGATCAGCATCAATACTATCTGCACATTGTCCGTAACGGCAGCGGTTGTTGCCGTGATTACCGTGCTTGTCATCTACGTGTCCACCTCGTCCTACCGCATGGTTGCCGGTGTGCAGACCGAGGCCCTCAACGAAGCCAGCAAAACTGTGGCGCGTTCGGCTGAAATATACATCCAGCAGTCTGTGGATGTGGCCACCATTCTTTCCCGGCAGGAGCCAGTGCTGAAAGCATTTGCCGGTCAGCCCCAGGAAGCGCAGGAATTGTTGACAAGCTATGTCAAATCCTTGCCGGGGTATTGGTCATTTCTGCTTTTTGACCTCAAGGGGCGTATAGTTGCCGGGGTCAATTCTGACATGGGCGACCTGACCGGGGGCAACAGGGCTGATCGGGATTATGCCCGCCAGATATTCAGCGGCAAGGATGTGGCCCTGAGTGAAAGCGTCATGAAAGCCGCATCGGGCGATGTGTTGATCTACGTGGCGGCCAAAGCTGTGCGCGGCAAGGACGGCACTGTGCTCGGCGCTGTGGCCGTGTGCCCCCGCTGGACGGACTTTACGGAAAAGACCATTGACCCCATCCGGCTGGGGCGGCGCGGATACGGCTTTACCATCGACCAGAGCGGCCGTTTCATTTCCCACAGCATGGACAAAAAGCTGCTGCTTCAGGATTATTCGAAGGAAAAATTCATTCAGGACGCGCTCGCAAAGGGCAGCGGAACCTTCAGCTATGAATGGAAAGGCGAGGACAAGTTCATGTCAGTAGCCAAAGTTCCGGCTACAGGGTGGCTTGTGTGCATGAGCGCCTATGATTCCGAGCTTACAGCACCAGCGGCGGATCAGCGGTCAGTGCTGTACATGGTGGGCTTGGGCGCGGTTATTCTGCTGACGCTGGTGATACGCGTTGTGAACCGCAAGCTTGTGTTCGCTCCCCTGCAGCAACTCACAGATTTTACAGAAGCCGTGGCGCGGGGCGATTTCAAGGCTGTGCTCACAGGCAAATACCGTGCAGAGATGAAACGTTTTGCCGGGCACCTCTGCACCATGGTGGACGAGCTGAAAAAACGTCTTGGTTTTGCCCAGGGCGTGCTCAACGGCATTCCCACGCCATGCTACATCGTGGGCAGCGATTTCAAGGTGACCTGGCTGAATGAGCAGGTGTGCAGTTTGCTGGGCAAGCCGGATCCCAAGGATACGTATCTGGGCCAGCGCTCCGGGCTTTTCTCGAGGGGGGATGCCAACCATGAGACGCTGTCTGACCGGGCCATCAAGGAACGCAAGGCTCTGAACCGTGAGTTTGACTATACGACGCAGTCTGGAAAGCAATTGCGCGTTTCCGTGCAGACAACGCCATTTTTTGATCTGGACGGCGGCATGCTGGGTTCGATTACATTCTGGACGGATCTGACGGAAATTTACGGTCAGAAAACGCGCATTGAAGCGCAGAATGCGGCCATTGCCCAGACTGCCGTTGAGGTTTCGCAAGTGGCGGAAAATATCGCCACTGCCTCGCAACAGCTTTCGCAGCAGATCGCGCATTCGAGCGAGGGCGCTCGCGAGCAGAGTGGCCGCGTGAGCGACACCGCCAATGCCGTGGAAGAGATGAACGCCACAATCCTTGAGGTAGCCAGAAGCGCCTCTGCCACATCGGAAAGCGCCGAAAAGGCCAAGCTGAAGGCGCAGGATGGCGCCCGGCTGGTGGAGGAAGTCAGCGCCGCAGTGCAGAGCATCCGCAATGAAGCAGGGCATATGACCGACAGCATGCGCAGCCTGGGCGAGCAGGCGCAAGGCATCGGAGCCATCATGGGCGTTATTTCAGATATCGCCGATCAGACCAATCTTCTGGCGCTCAATGCAGCCATTGAGGCGGCGCGCGCTGGCGAGGCCGGGCGTGGTTTTGCCGTGGTGGCGGACGAAGTGCGCAAGCTGGCGGAAAAAACCGCCCACGCCACCACCGAGGTGCGCACGGCCATTGGCGGCATACAAAGCGGCACCAATACCGCTGCCGCGCAGATGGATGCCGCCGTGGAGCGCGTAACCCAGGCCACTGGTCTGGCCCAACGCTCTGGCGAGGCCCTGGCTGAAATTGTGGAAATGGTTGAATCTGCGGGGGATCAGGTGCG
>CDZQ01047499.1_pt1 | contig 14168 bp, 10 predicted proteins | sample 554831 | NCBI WGS metagenome assembly CDZQ01 (sample SAMEA3182112, study PRJEB8094) | gut metagenome | biome: human; feature: gut; material: Stool; isolation source: human stools | place: Canada | collected 2013-05-06
TGCAAAGCAAGACTTTCTGCGTATATTATACCATGAAACAAAAATGCTTGCTTGCAAGGGCATTTTTGCGAAGCCGTCAATAGCGCAGGCGCATGAAATGCGCACCGGGCGAATGCCCTAAGGCTTGCAAAGCAAGACTTTCTGCGTATATTATACCATAATTTTCCAAAATTAGCAAGTCGGTTTACCGGGGTTTTCTTTTTTCAGAATCGGTTTCATCGTCTGATTTTGACTTTTTTCAAAGGTTTTTCAGAACACAGAGTATCCTATAAAAATAATCAATGAAAAAACAGGGGACGTTTATTGGAGATAACGTCCCCTGTTTTTATATGGTTGATATTTTATAAAAGGATCACAAAGGCCGAATCTGTTGTCCAGATTATTGTAAAATATCTTTTTTTAATTGTACGGGAACCTTTGTGCTGTTAAGATGCCGGAGCCTCTTTTTCAGTTTTCCAATTGTTCATGTCAAAAATATTGTCATGAACGGTAATCCATGTGCCGGGTAAAAAGGTATTTCCGTTATTGATGTTGACGTCGTAGACGTCAGAGAAAAAAATACGATGTGGTTGATTATATTTCGCTTCGTTGTTGAGTGGTTTTTCAGTAAACGGATTTTTCGGATTTTCAACCAGTCCGTTTGTTGCAATCGTTGGAACATCTGCTACGGTCATAAACTGATTGTCCGTTTTAAACTCGGTGCTGTTAAAATCCTTTACCAGCAGCAGTGAGTTAAAGAACATCACATTTTCACATGCATTTGGGCCAAACTGCATGTTGTCAAACTGATTCAGTCCTCTTCCATGATCCGAAACAATAATGATTCGGGTATTGTCATAGACATCGTTCTCGCGCATATAATCAAACCATTTGCCCAGTTGGATGAGGCTTGCCATATTGGCATGGTAATGAACAATTTGTTCTTGGTTGTCCATGTGCAGCCGTTTCCCGTTTAAGACAAATCTGTCGGTATGCTCGGCATCATAAGCTGTGTTATCAACATGGAGTGCCGGTTCATATTCCGGTTCCTGAAGCAGCATCGGTTCATGTGCGGTGTCATTGCTGAGCATGATAAACGTATTTTGTGTGGAATCCGTAATATTTGAAAAATCCGATAATTTTTTTAATACCGAATAAGAATCCATAAATCCGCTTTTTAAGCCGTCTGCTTTAGATGCATTTCGGAAAATCTGTTCCGTCGGGGTGTTGGATGCATTATAGGTTCCGCCGTTGTAAATACTGGGTTGAACCGCCATCGGAACAATTTTAAAAATACTGTAACAGAAAAAGTTGTGATATCTGCTTTCATCTGTTGTGGCCGCAGCCTGTTGCGGATCGTCCGGATGTCTGCCGATGGTGATATATTTATTGATCTCCGGATACTCATCATAGATAGAAAGGTCCGGAATCCAACTATATCCGGCATAAGAGGGATCGCATACGGTTGTTTCGAATCCATGATTCCGGAACAGCACCGGCATCACTTTCAGCGCCTCGTTATGTTTGCTTTCCAATGATTCCTGATCGCGTTTATTCATTTCTGTGGGCGTGTATTCATATCCGCCATAGAGGGACGGAGCTGCGATATTGGTAACAGGCCCGTATGAAATGGTGTTCGGGTAATAGGTGAATCCGGAAAATTGTTGTTGAAGTTCAGGCTTTTCATTAAATATGTACGGCACATATCCGCTAATTGCTCGGTCCAGCATGATTACAATGACATTTTTCCCATTTTTGTTGAGCGGAATCTGAACAGCATTCGCATCCGTTGCTTTCAATTGTTCAATCTTTTCAGATGTTACCGTATGAATCTGGATGATATTAAAAACAGACATGCCAACCACTGCAATACACACGGCAAAATAAACAATTTTGACCAGGTCTTGTTTCTTTTTCCAGATCAGATATAAAACAGCAATAGCTATCAGCATAACCAGTAAGTTGATCATCTGCTGTTTTACAGAAAATACCGGGGCTGTTGTAAATTGGAGATTTGCAGACAGCGTTCCGTAATTTTTTCCAAAAAACATATAGTTGATGATCGCTGTTCCGGATAAGGCCCAAATGGCAAACCCCATCCATCTCTTCCCGAGCGGACGTGCCAACTTGTAAAAAATACTAAACCAAATTACAAAAGTGCCTACTGCCAATAAAGCGGTATTAAGCACGTATAACAGGGGACTGGAGTAGGTGACTGTGTTGATGAATTCTTCCGGAGAAGCATGGATCACTGCCGACGGAATCAGCACGCCCACCAACAGCGCCATCAATACGGTTCCCAGATAAAAAATGGTTTTTTCTTTTTTTGAGATCGTTTGAGGCTTTTTGATCTGAACTTTTTTTCCGATAAAATAAAGAATTAGCGGCAATTGTAAAAGTAGTAATACGCCAAGCAGCAGCACCTGTTTGCGCAGGGAGGAAGCCGGACGTACAAAGAGTACAGCAAAGAACAACACGGCGCCCAGCACCGAAGAAGAACCGTACAGAGCTACCTTGGGTATTTTCATTTTTACAAATAAGTTTTTAACCAGTGAAAAGACATTGTTCAGCGTCCAATATAGAACCAGTCCGGCTGGAGACTGATACAGTAAGATTAAAAACAGAGCTGCCATGCCGTATAGTTGGATTTTGCTTCTCAGAGGCAAGCCTTTGGTATAGATCACGCTGGATATCAGATTCACTACCGTCATCAAAATGGGCAAAACATTAATAGAGACGCCGGCAATCACCAACATGCCGTCCGGAGTTCCCAGATTTTGAATCGGACCGAAAGAACATCCGTTTAATAATTGTAAATCGGATAAAAAGTTATAGGCGGCAATAAAGAAAGGAATCTCCAATAAAAGAGAGATAGAACCTTTCAGTACATCGGTCTGCTTATAATGATTCTGGCGATAATAGGTCTGCAGCATCATAAACCGTTCGTCGCCTTTAAATGTCTTTTTAATATGTGTAACCCAGTGTTTGAGTTTGTTTTCGGTTTCACGCTCCTGGTCCTGGATTGCGTCTGCCTGTTTATAAAGAGGCAGCAGTAAAAAGTTCATAACCAAACTCAAAAAAACAATCGAGATGCCGGGGTTCTGGGATATCCGGTTTGCAAAAGAAAAGATCACTTCAAAAAACAGTTCCAGAGGCCCTACCAGCAAATTGTACAAGGCAGTAAATACAGACATGTCATTCTCCTTCAGAATAAATCCCTTGATGATGTTGGCGTATTTGAAAAACGAAAACGCTTCCCAGCAGGATTACGCCTAAAATACCTATGATATAAATCGCAGCGGGCAGTCGATACAGACCGTCCCAAAACGACAGCGCATTCAGTCCCATATGGGCCAAAACGGCTGCAAACAGCGAATTGACACGCAGGACAATCAGGCATAACAGCATGCCCACAACGATCGCCGTGCCGATTTGGATCCCGCCTCGGTGTGCCGCGCCAAACAGGAGCGCACAAAGCATAACCGCTCCCAGCGGTCTTAGTACTTTTCGGCTTTGTTCTAAAACAAATCCACGATAAATCAGTTCTTCATTGATCGGTCCGGAAATTACAACGGCAAAGATTTCGATCACAGAATTCATGTGGTCGTCCGGCCCGGTGTGTGTCGTTTGTATTTGCACAAAAGCGCTCGCCAGCGCAATGCAAAAAACAAAAATCATCCACAGTATCCAGAAAACTACTTTCTGCCGGGTAACGGTAAAAGAGCATTTCTTTTTTGCAGGTTTTGTTTTGAAATACCCAAACAGAATCACCGGAGTCAGTAAACAGGAACTAGCCGCGCCGGGCACTCCCGGGAAAGCCGAGGTGTATTCCGGCCATAGGGTGGAAAAAAGAATCGATAAAACTTGTTGTAATAAAATTTGGCCGACCATAAACAGCAATGCCGGAAGAAGGATTTTCCCCCAGTCCTTGGCCGTTTGGGATTGTGTTTTGCTTTGATGTTTCATCCGGCTTTATGCTCTTCATCCGCAGCCGGCTGCAGCTGTTTATATTTTTCCATCAGATAGTCTACCGTGCGTGTCGTCGCTTGTCCGATATGCGCCCAGGTTTCTGCACGGGCCGCGTCTCTTTGAGCCTGATATTGCTCATCGTGCATACACTGATCAATCAGTTGTTTGAGCTGGGGCAAATGTTCTTCTTTTAATTGCTGGCCGATCTTCGGCAGCGTTGAAAATGTCCACATTTCTTCCTCCAGCCAGCATGCATCATACGGAGCCTTGTCGTAGGCGGTGTCTGCATAAAGAACCGGCTTGTCAAACACCAGCGCAAAGTCAAAAATAACCCCCGAAAAGTCAGAGATTAAAAGATCTGCGCGCTTCAGAACTTCAAAATTGTCGTTGTCGCGGTTCCATTCCAGTTGGTCGCTTTCGGGGTACTGATCCATCAGTTCCTGCAGCATTTTTTGTTCGGACGTATAAGACTGCGGGTGCGGACGCACAATGATGTGATATCCGGTTTGCAGCAGCGCGTTAATGATTTTTCCGCCGTAACGGTTAAAAATACTGTTGATTCCCCAGGACGGAGCCAGTAAAATCGTGGTCGGGTGATCCGGTACCGGCGGGGAAGATTGCAGTCGTTGATATAATTGATCCATATAGGTCAGTCCAACAATCGGCAATTCTTTAGCGGGAAGATCCCGCAATTTTTCAAGCTGCCGCTGCTGCTGCACCTGATATTCACCAGAAAGCAGCACTGCGTCAAAATAATCCAGCCCGAACATTCTGTACGCAGTCGGGTCGTTGGCTGCATGCAGCACATGCGCGTAGTATGCCACGTTTTTGGAGCGTTTCCATTGGTACACGTCAAGCCCCGGTGTACTGGATAAGACGATATCGGCATTGAGCAAATTTAACTTGGCAAACGCCTTGTTGCCCTCTCCGATAAATTCGCATTTTACATATTTAAACTCACGCTGCAGTGCCGGGTCATCCGGCGAAGCCGTCATATAAACCAGTTTTTGCTTGCGCTTTTCAAACTCTTCGCAGATCGGCGCAAAAATATTCCAGTATCTTTTACTGTCTGTAAAAATAACAAACGGCACCTTATTGGCGTTCATCTTTTCGTGAGAACCGCCGCTTAAAACAAAGCGGAATTTGACCCATACATTTCTTAACGCATAGATACCTGCTCCGAGAACACCGATCAGAATGGTAAATAACATACTTCCCGTGCCCGGATCTATATAAAATCGCATCGTTGTATACTCCTTGATCCAATCTGTTTTTGATGTCTGTCAAACAATTCTTTTTCATCACAGACTTTTTTATGATTCATTTTTTTGTTTGATTAAGATTTTTCTTGTTTGAGGCGTGTTTTGGCCTCCAAACCTTGTTGAGTTCAATATCATTCCCCACTCGGTTTCGGGCAGACAGAAGGGAATACCGGTTCCGACAACGTCGCAACAGCACGATATTCCCCGGCCGTTTTTTAGCCTATAACAAACACTGTGGTTTTCCATGGGCTTTTGCAAAGACCTCTTCTTTGCCTTTTATAAGTCTAGATGTTTTTGTCTGAATCTGTTTATGGATTATTGATCCGTTTTCTTTTTAATAAAGACCAAGTCTTTAAAGTCCGCGGCTGCAAGAATACCAAATACGAGGACGATAATAGAACAAATAATCGTAATCGGCGTCAAAACGCTGAAGTCGCGCAGAATCAGGACTGTAAACAAAATAGCCCATGCCGCGTAGGTAACGTTAAGCGCCATTGATTTGGACGCGCCGATTTGTGTAATCGCTCGATAATAGCAAAGATAGGAGATGGTGGCAAACAAAGCAGCTACGGCGATCAACGGCAGCAGCCAACCGGTTGAAGATGTAAACAGGTCGATCGTAAAGCCCCATCCTTTTAACAGCGGCAGAATAATAATGCCGTAAACCAGTGCGGAAGTCGTTTGCCGTAACTGAAGGGCATATTCGTCCTTTACTTCCGGATCCTGCATGGATTTTGCCAGAATGACCGCCTCGATTCCCCAGCCGAAAGCGCACATAAAGGTCCCCAAAAGGCCTACCCAGAAGTTTTTGATATCGAGGTCCGGCGAATAACTTAATCCATACACGCCCAATAGGGTGATGATCAAAAAGATCCACCGATACCACTGCATTTTTTCTTTTAAAAAGATATACGCCAAAATCGCCCCGACTGCCGGAAAGATAGCGCTGGCAACCGCTCCGATAGAGGCCCCCATGGAGTTGATCGACAACACATATCCCGTCATGCCCACCGGGCCGCCGATCACAGCCGCTAATAATACAAATTTCCCGCTTCGGGTTTTAAAAGCCTTCCAGACGTTTTTGAGATTGCCGCGCACGCCGTTATAAATCATCGCCCAAATCGCCGAGCAGGCGTCGTGTAAAAACGTGCTTACAAACGGAGCCAGAAAAATAGCTTGTTCTGTTGAGATAAACGGGGTCATGGACATCGCGATGCCCAAAATAACGGTTTCGATGGCCCACGTTACACCGGCCATAATGCCAAAAAACATAAGTATGCCTCCCTTATTGAATCGATTGATAGGTTGTTAAATTCTCTTTCAGTCGGGCATACCGTTCTTCTGCCCAGTCTTCCATGGGTTTTCCGTCGTACGGAACTCGGGTCTTGGCCCACAACGTCCACAGATAATCTACGTAGATTTTATTGGCTAAAAAGTGTTTCCACTCCGTATTGTCCAGCACGGGCGTGTTCAAATAACTTTGAAGCAGTTCCTGTTCCTGTTCACGACTATAACCGGCCTCGATGGAAACATCGGCCAGATCCCACAGCGGATCGTTCATTCCGGCATATTCCCAGTCGATCAGATACATTTTACCGTCGCCCAAAATCCAGTTTTCGCACAGTGGGTCGTTGTGACAAGGCACTTTGGCCGGATTACACAACCGGTCAATTTCTTGCTTAATCTGCATCACCTGTTGTTTTGTCTGCGCATAGTCGTCAAAAAGAAAGACGTTATTTTGTTCAATGATTTTTTCGTATCCGGCAGCCATATCAAACACTTCAAACGCAACGCCGGTATTCACACCGCATCCGTGCAATTTTTGAAACACCTGGGCCACTTGCTTGATTTGTTCGGGTTGCTTTAATGTTTGCGCCGACATGGTCACCGCATTGCAAATATATTCGGCCACTTTTGACCCGTCATCGCCAAAGTATAACGTTTTGGCATCAATGCCTAAATTACAGGCTAATTGTGTGCTGATCTTTTCGTCCTTGCGCACAATTAGTTCCTCGGTTCCGTCGCCCGGTATCCGGATTGCGTACAGTTTTCCGGTTTCTACACGGACTTTATATGTATGATTGGTCAGCCCGCCCATGCGTTCGATGTCCAGCGGACCGTCAAGCCCCAACACATCAGCAACAAGTTTTTGTATTTTTTGTACGTCTTCTTTTACGATCGGCCTAGCCATATTACGCCCTCCTGCATTTTTTTTCTGTATAATGATATTGGTATGGAATATGATCTACTTCAAAAGTAAAGCCCGCTGCGGCGAGGTTGGTATCTTTAAAAGCCTGCACATGGGTGATATCTTCTTCCGTGCAGTGCAGCTGTCGGGAAACTTCTTTTAAAATCAACGATTGCGAGTCGGTTTTATAGCTGCTGTCAAACTGACGCAGCTCGTCCAAGCTGTCAAATTCAAAAATAATGCCCGGTTGATACTTCCTGATTTTTAATTTCAGTTGCTGCAAATGCTGCATAAAGATGCTTTCCCAAAGCAGGTTTGCCGTTTGAGGTCTGTCATAGACTTCCTCTAAAATCTCCACAAATTTTTTGCTGAACGGCTCAGACCAAAATACATGCCCCAGCATATACCAGGCGTTCTGTCCGCCGATTTGCACGTCGGAAATATAGCCGTGCTGATCTTCCTGCATACACCATTCTTCGGTGGGACCTGGCGCGTAGACGGCGGCATAGTACGCCTCGTCCACTTCTTTTTCAAAAACGTTTTGTGTAAAATAATTATCCGAAGAGCAGATATACGTGTTTTTCAGCTTGTCCCGAACCACGTAGATACTTGCATGATTATTGCGTGTTAAGTATTCTTTGTTTTCAATCAGCGAAACGCCGAATTTTTTTTCGAGATATTCAAACTTTTCTTTTTGGTACCCTACCACAATCAGAATCTCTTGGATACCGGCTTCTTTTAATTGTCGGATTTGCCGTTCGATCAAAACTTCACCCCGTACGGTGATCAGCCCTTTAGGTTTTTCGTAAGACAACGGTGCAAACCTGCTGGAGGTTCCGGCCGCTAATATTACGGCGTTATCAACTGGATACATGGGATATTCCTTTCTGGCCGCCGAACTGTTTGCCGACAGCCTTTTGAAATATGTTTTTTATACAATATTTTAAAGCAAGAAAATCTTGAGTCCAACAAGAATGAGCTCAACGTATTTGTTTTATCCATGGCAGAAACTTGTTCGTATTGGTTTCTTTTTAGCAAGAACGGATAGGCCGCAAACAATAAAAAAATACAAAATACGGATTCTATGTTGGAATTTCTGCATGCAAACAATATATTATATTGTCAAAAATCAAAAACACAGCTCCGGCGTTTTGTGTGCCGTGCTGTGTGCTGCTTTCTTCATAAATAAGTAAAAATCGTCGTGTTTTTAACATGTAAAATCTATTTCAAATACAGCATTTTCAATTTTTAAGAAAGTTTTTTCGTTCCTTTCATGCAAGTGCTTTATATTTCATGCTTCTGCCTGGTCTATTTGACATCACGAGCTAAAAGTCAACGTTCCACACTCTTCTTAGAAAAACAGACCGAGATTTAACATGGATTTAACATCTTTCTTTTATTATACAATTTATTTTGCCGACTGTCAACGTTTTTCCGCTATTTTTTGACGTTTTTGTATGAGAAATGTGTTTTTTAGAAGAAAATTATTTATTTGCTCTTTTTTGTTGCCTTTTGATGCACGCAACATTGATGTTCATATGTATCTTTCGAATATTCAATCAACCAAAAAACTCGACTTCTTTATGGCAGCTATTCTTATGGCAGCTATTCTATCGTACCGGGAGAGATAAAATTGTGTATTGCATATATTATATTGACAATTGAGTTTAAATATGATATGCTAAAAATATCTTAATAACAGGAGGGCTTTTTTATGAAAAAGGTTTTGGCAATCACTTTGGCGGCAGTTTGTTGTTTGACTCTTGTTTTTTCGTTGGCGGCGTGCAAAGGCGGGTCTGGAAAATATGCAACGATGCAGGAGTATGTTCGGTCGGCTGAGATGCAGGCACAGGTTGCTTCTTTGCAACAGACGATGGAGGAACAAGGGCTTAATATGACCATAACGGGAGATGGAAACAAGTTAATTTATACTTATACATATCCCTCCGAAGTTCCTGATGTGATGGGGGATGCTTTGGAGTCTGCTTTGCAGGCGCAGTCTTCTACCTTTGAATCTATAGCCGAAACGCTGAAACAGGCAGTCGATGTCGACAATCCCATCGTGGTTGTTCGATATCTTTCCAGCGACGGAACGGAGATTTGCAGCATGGAGTTTGGTGCATAATCGGATAGATTATTTTAATTTGATAAAAGTATGAGATAACAAGCGGCAGGTTGATCCTGCCGCTTGCTGTTTTTTATAGAATCGGAAAACTGCACAAAATACGGTCTTCTTTTTTTTGGGAAAAGTGCTTTTGAAAAAGAATTTGTTTTGTGATATAATAAAAATAAAGGTGAATGGCGTTGGGGCGTCTTGGTGGAAAACTCAAAGGAGAATCTATATGTTTTGTAAAAATGATTATGTAAATTATCGGACGCAGGGTGTCTGTAAAATTGAAGAAATTCGTTTTATTCAATTTGATCCAGCTTGTCCGGGACATCGTTATTACATTTTAAAACCTATTTTGCCTCACAGCGCCGATATTTTTGTTCCGGTTGACAATCCTCAATTAACTCAATGTATCCGTCCGATTTTATCTGCGCAAGAAGTTGATAATATTATTTTAAGTATCAAAGATCAAAAACTCTCTTGGGAAAAGGACCGAAAACGAAGAACGACAGCATTCAAGAATATTTTATTAAAGCATGATGAGCGGGAACTGCTCTTGTTAATTGATTGTCTTTACGTAAAATGGAAAGAAGATGCCAAAGGGGTTTCTTCTACGGATTTGCAGTTTTTAAAAACGGCGGAAAACATGATAGAACAAGAATTTTCTTTTTCGCTTCAGATGGCAGCTAAAGATGTCGGTCCGTATATCCGAAATAAATTGGGACTGAACGAATCCGCCTAATCATGTTGTCTTTTAGGCTAAATAATTTTTGCGTTAGTTATTTAAATGGAAAACAATACCGTTCATGCCCGTACGATATTAAAAATTTTAAATTATTGGAGAACAAGCATCTCGTTTCCAAAATTTTGAGGCGTTTTGTTGTATTTTTAACCGCAATCATTTTTTTGTTTCATACGATAAAGTGAAAGGCGACTGAAAAAATCAGTCGCCTTTCATCTTGTTCTTTTTATTCTCACTGAATGGCTATCTTTGCAATCGCGATAACGTCGGCAAATTCAATTTGTCCCGTTTGATTGAGGTCCCCTTTTTCATTTTGCCAATCGAAGGGTATTTGTATCCTTGCCGCAAATTGAGCCGCCAGCAACGTGTCGCTGAGCGTTACACTGCCGTCTCCGGTTACATCGCCGAGCGTCGGCCCCGCAAAGAAATCATCTGTAAACATAAAATACCAGAAATCATAGTTCTCGTTTACAAATTCCTCGTTCGGAATCGGGGATTCAGGAATGGTTCCATAATCCGGGTAGTCTCCCGTAGCAGCAAACGAAATTTTTTCGCCGCTTGCCAAGGTAAAGGAGTCTAATGCCCCGATGTATACATAAGGCAAAAGCGTCCAGCCATGCTCTAAAACCCGAGATTGGAAGTATTCTTTGGGGATATAAATCTCGCCTTTTTCCAAGTCGTACGTAAAACGGGTTTGCGGAGGGGCAAAGCCTGGGACCTCTCCGTTTTCGGGAGTCCCCATCATGCAAATAAATGAGATTTTTGATATTTCGGTGATGCGGCTGCCGCCGGTCCCGTTTTGAAAATGCAGCACAATATCCGATCCCCAGTCAATTTCAACCACTTGGTTGAGGGTGTGCGAGCCCGTCACATCTTCTTCAACGATGAGTTTTACCTGATGGTTGACAACCTGTTTGCCGCTTTGAGAATTGGCAAAGGTGATTGTTGTTGCATAGGTTCCTGTGGTCAGATCTACATCCCATGGCAGAACCAGTTCCAGTGTCTTGGTTTCAAAATCCAAAGAACAACTGGTTTTTTTATCCTGTCCGTCAATTTGGAAGATGGAAAAGCCGGCTCCGTGCCAATCCTCACCAAATTCATCAAGAGGAATTTGGATTTTACGGCCCGGAACATAGGTCACTTCATAGCAATCACTTCCGGCCGCCCACGTACTGATCGGCAGCAGTGAGATGGTGATCACCGCAGTTAATAAGAAAGATAACCATTTTTTTCTTTTTCATGATAAGCCTCCTGGAGATGAAAATATCTTTCACTAATTTTTAATCATACTCCTTTTGATGATTTATGTCAATGCCTTTGGTTCAGGTGTAACCGTTTATTTTATTTGTGTTTGTCAGAAAACTCATCCAGGATTTAGTCTTTGACCCCTGTCAGAACCTGGTCGGGGAATTATGGTGCAGGATATTCATCGGTTGATTTTAATATGTAAAACTTATTTGCAGTACGAGTTTGTATTTTATTAAGAAAAGATTTATTGCACTTTTTTGTATTGATCTGCATTTCTTTATGCAAAGCGCTATAAAGCAGAGCGTTCTTATTGTTCGGTGCACGCATGGTGATTGGATTGTGCAGCAATTTTCTAACAGAACAATATATCGTTCTGCATGGGAAAGGCAGCCGAGATTTTCGGCTGCCTTTATGGGTTCGTTTTTTATTTGGCCTATTGGACTGCAATTTTTGCAATGGCAAGTACGTCGGCAAATTCAATGGATCCTGTCATGTTGATATCACCTTTCTGAATTTGCTTTGGAGTTGGTGTTTTGATCCTTGCGGCAAATTGAACTGCCAACAACACATCGTCCAAACGCACTTGTCCGTCCTCAGTAACATCTCCGGTTGCCGGATTTTGGACAAAAGGATCCGTAAACATAAAGTACCAGAAATTCCGACCGTCGTTTACAAAGTCTTTGTTGGGGATGGGATCATGTTCGACTCCGAAATCGGGATATCTTTCTTGAGCAGCAAATTCTATCTCTGCGCCGCTGGCCAGTTTGAAATGTTGCAGACTGCCGATGTAGACGTAGGGAAGAAGGGCCCACCCAAATTCCTCAACCCGGGACTGGAAGAATTCTTTCGGAATATAAATTTCTCCCCGATCTAAATCATGTGTAAAATAGCCTTCCGGTACATAGAAAGAGGTAATATATTCTTCGTCTAACCCGTCCTGAAAAGGTTTTGCATAAAATACAAATTCGATAATCTCCGTAATGCGGCTGCTGCCGGTTCCGTTTTGGAATTTTAATACAATATCAGAGTCCCAGTTTACCTCGATAACCTGATTGATTACGTGCGAGCCGATGAAGTCGTTTTCGACTGCAAGCTTCACTTTTCGGCTGACTGTTTGTTTCCCTGTTGTCGTATTAACAAAGGTAATTGTGGTCGAATAAGTCCCTGCCGTGATATCAATATCCCAGGGCATGGTAATTTCCAGTAGTTCATTGTAATGGTTCAGATCGCATAAAGATTTTTTATCCAGCCCATCAATCTGAAAAATGACCTCGTCTGCTCCCAGCCATGCATCCCCAAATTCATCAAATGGGATTTTAGCGGTATGTCCTGGGGTGTACGGCACTGTATAAGAATCACTTCCGGCCGCCCATGTACTGATCGGCAGCAGAGAGATGGTGATCACAGCAGTTAATAAAAAAGAGAACCATTTTTTCTTTTTCATGATAAGCCTCCGGATTTAATAACATTTTTTATTGAGTTTAATTATACATCTTTTCTCTGATAATGTCAATGTTTTTTGCTGTAAAACAATCCGTTTTACCGTATCTCAAAAATAAATCTGCGCCGCCTGTTTTTGTTTTTAAAAAGGGGAAGAGGGGATTGTCTTTATCCGTATGCCGGTGCTTGATATTTGTTGTTTCAGATGGCATGAAAGAATTTTCTGTACCGGTCCCCGATCATTCGACATCTCTCAAAAAACAAAAAACTTCTTGCTTTTTGAAAAGTACGGTCGACATAAAAGGTTGAAATCGTTTGATGATGTTACAGAGAGATGCTCTGAACAGGTAAGACTATGATATGTATGGATAAAGGCAGCCGAAATTTTCGACTGCCTTTGTTGATTTTATTTAGAGAACTTACTGGATTGCAATTTTTGCAATGGCAAATACAGCTGCAGGACTTTTTTCATTTTTCCCTATTTCTGTTTGATGCGTTTGGTTGATATTTTAACGGATCTTCTTCGGGAAGAAAAGATAAAGAGAAGCCTCTAGGAGCCTTCTCTGTTTGCTTCATATCGGGTAAAGTCCTGTTCCGCTAAGACTTTTCTGAGCAGAAATAACAAAATCGTACGGTAAAGGAGTTGTTCTGCCATCCTTTACTTGTCGAACGTAATGTAGACCGCTCAATGGACAAAAGAATCGCCTGGCTGCAAGGTCTCTTCTTGTGTTGGCTACTCCTGCTGTGGCGGAGTATGCCTCGGTCATAATGTTCTTTCTTTGCCAAACGTGGGGCTTGTTCTGTCTTAATAATTTTTTTAATCAAAATTTTTTAACCGCGGTGCACCTTGGCTAAAGAATGATTTGATTTAACGATCCTCTAAAACGACAAAACTCTCAAACAAGACAACACCTGCCCCGAAGGTGAAAACTTCTTTACCATCTAAAAGAACAATCTCTCAAACATTCTGACTGTCATTGCCATTTGGGCAGCAATTTATTTTTTCTTCAAACCAATGTGTTGTTTGCCTCCCTGCGTGGGAGAAAACGTTGTTTATCACTATTGATTTACCATCTAAAACAACACGACTCTCAAACTTCAAGCATTTGATTGAGCATTTCGCAAAAGTTTGATTACCATCTAAAACAACACGACTCTCAAACAAGAACTCGGCATACCAACGGAGGCAAACGGTTTGATTACCATCTAAAACAACACGACTCTCAAACC
>CDZQ01014587.1_pt1 | contig 14160 bp, 13 predicted proteins | sample 554831 | NCBI WGS metagenome assembly CDZQ01 (sample SAMEA3182112, study PRJEB8094) | gut metagenome | biome: human; feature: gut; material: Stool; isolation source: human stools | place: Canada | collected 2013-05-06
CGAAAGGGCTCGGTAAAAAACTGTATGCCATTCTGATTGAGATGCTGAAATGTCAGGGAATCAGGACAGTATATGGAGGCGTGACCGTCCCGAATGAAAAGAGCGAATCTCTTCACAGGGCAATGAGCTTTTCGGTGGTGGGTACTTACCATCATGCCGGTTTCAAAAACGGGAAGTGGCATGACGTGATCTGGTTCGAAAAGGCCATTGCGCCGTATGATTTATTTCCGGCGCCCGTCGTTTCCATCAAGAGCATTCCGGAATCGCAAATCCGCGAAATCATCTCTTCATTCCGGCAGGCGGATTGAAATTTTTCCGGAAGAGATCATTTGATTATGCTGTTCTATGGTGGCGTTGCACAGGCCAGCGATATTGACAATCCCCTTTCAATCCCCGAGACTTCATATTCTTTGAAAACAAATAGAACATCTAGCTGCATCAGCCACGCTACATTCACTGAATAACGCATTCATGAAATCACTGACATCCAAAGACAACCCGCAATACCGTGAATTGAAGCAACTGGCTTCCAGTTCTGCTGCAAGGCGTAAAAGCGGGCAATCGGTTCTGGATGGTATTCATCTTTGCCAGTCCTATCTGGAACATATCGATGTTCCACTTTTGTGTGCTGTGAGCGAAACATCACGCCATCATCCGGAAGTGGCCGCCATTATTGCGGAGTGCGAGGAAAGAGGTGGAAAGTGTGTACTGTTGACGGACAGTCTTTTCCGCCCGTTAAGTCAGGTGGAAAATGGCATCGACATCCTTTTTCTGATTGTCACACCGGTTCATGAGGATTGTCCTGAACTGACACAAACGGCGGTTTTGCTGGACAGGATTCAGGATCCCGGCAATTTGGGGTCAATTATGAGGAGTGCGGCAGCAGCCGGAATCCGGCAGATATTTTGCAGTCCGGGAACAGCGGCAGTCTGGTCGCCCCGTGTTTTGCGCGCAGGAATGGGCGCGCATTTTCTTCTTGAGGTATTTGAAGACGTTTCACTTGAAAAACTGATTGAAACCACCAGAATCCCCGTGATAGCCACGACGCCGTACACGACAAAAACGATATACGATTTTGACCTGAACCGTCCTGTTGGATGGTTATTGGGACATGAAGGCCGGGGAGTTGATGAAAACCTGATGGCGCTTGCCAGCGACAAACTGGTCATTCCACATTTGGGAACGATGGAATCATTAAATGTGGCTGCCTGCGCTGCCGTCTGTTTTTTTGAACAGGTCAGGCAATGCCGGTAGTTTTTCTGAACACTCTTACCTGATCGAAGCAAATAAAGCCTGCCATTTTCATGGCAGGCTTTATTGTTTGAGGGAGAAAAAAGTTTCCTTTCCGTGATGTTTCCGTGAATATTACAAAATCATCAGGGTAGAATGAATAAAAAGGTCTGCTATTTTCTTTCGAACATATTTTTGACAGGTGATTTATGAACAAGACAATGAAAGCAGCAGTAGTACATGAATTCGGTAAACCGCTTGTAATTGAAGAAGTACCGATCCCGGTTCCGGGGAATGGACAGATACTGGTGAAAGTCGAGGCATGCGGCGTATGTCATACCGATTTGCATGCTGCCAATGGCGACTGGCCTGTCAAACCCAATCCTCCCTTCATTCCCGGCCACGAAGGCGTGGGCTACGTTGTTGCCGTCGGTCCCAATGTGGAACATATCAAGGAAGGTGACAGGGTGGGTGTTCCCTGGCTGTATTCGGCTTGCGGTCATTGTGAATATTGTCTGGACGCATGGGAAACACTCTGCCTGAAACAGCAGAATACGGGTTATTCCGTTAACGGCAGTTTTGCCGAATATGTCGTTGCCGATGCAAATTATGTCGGTATTTTGCCTGACAATGTCGGATTTGTTGAAATCGCGCCGGTTCTGTGTGCCGGTGTGACGGTCTATAAAGGCCTCAAGATGACGGATACCAAACCGGGTGACTGGGTCGTCATTTCAGGGATTGGCGGGCTGGGGCATATGGCGGTGCAGTATGCCAAAGCGATGGGGTTGAATGTGGCTGCCGTCGACATTGATGACGCCAAACTCGATCTCGCGAAACGTCTTGGGGCTTCAGTTACCGTCAATGCGATGAAGACCGATCCGGCAGCGGCTTTGCAGAAAGAAATCGGTGGTGCTCATGGTGTTCTGGTCACCGCTGTTTCACCCAGGGCGTTTGAGCAGGCTCTGGGAATGGTTCGCCGGAAAGGAACAGTTTCACTGGTGGGATTGCCGCCGGGCGATTTCCCTTTGCCGATCTTCAATCAGGTATTGAACGGCATTACCGTTCGCGGTTCCATTGTCGGTACACGGCTGGATCTGCAGGAATCGCTCCAGTTTGCCAAAGAAGGGAAGGTTCATGCCACCGTTGCCACGGACAAGCTGGAAAACATTAACGATATCTTCACACGTATGAAAGATAATGAAATCGAAGGACGTATCGTTCTGGATTTCAGTAAATAAAAAACAGATTTCCCGGAATCTGGATTAGTCTGATAATCCATTACACTTTTCGGTTTGGACAGACAGCCATGACAAGAAACTGATGTCATGGCTGTCTTTTTTGGCAACGCTGAAAACGCTTGTTCAGATTGTGGTACGCGTCTGTTTTCAAATGAATTCTTCTGAACGTTAAAATATGACAAATAAATACATAAATTGATTGATTACAATATTTGTGTGACTGAGAGTAAAAAAATAGTTGACATCGGTAATGCAATTTGATTTAATGTCTCCAAGGGCGGGAATAGCCGGAAGTTAAAAACAAAAAATTCCTTTCCTGAGCTGATGAAGCTGATTAGCTGATGAAGCTGATACCAAGATGTACCAACTTTACCAACTTAACCAACTTTACCGACGTAAGGAGAGAATCATGGAAACTGCAGGCGTTATGTTCTGTTTTGCACTGATGGCTTTGGGCGTAATTGGCGCAGTTATGCAGAAAGCAAAAGGCACCTGGTAAGCTTTAGTCCATACTGATTGCAAAATGCCAGATCTTCGGATCTGGCATTTTTATTGTGCGGGATGAGGAAAAAGGAGAGTAAAGAGACACTTTCGTCAAAATCCGGAGTTTTACCGGAATAGAGCGCTCGGATGGTTGCCTGGAACCTTTCCGGACTCAATTGTTTTGTTCGTTTGCCGGAGCACTGAGCAGAACGAGTGTGCTTTTGGCCAGTTCCGCTTCAAGTTCCTTGCTCATCTCGCCGAATTCGTCATGAGAGGTTCCAAGGAACAACAGAATACCAATAGGCACGTGCAAGGCGTGGCAAATTTTCTGCAAGGTCGAGAGGGTAATATCACGCTGGTTATGTTCGATCAACGAGAGATAGGAAACCGAGCATTCCGCCAGTTCAGCCAGCTTCGTTTGAGAATATCCTCTTCTTATACGGCATGTCTTGATTGCATTGCCTATATCCATTTGATCTCCTTGTTAAACATATTATCCCGACTCGATGGAGGGCATTGTGCGCCTGGATAAGCATTGACGCAAACCTGATGTTTGCCAGTTTTCTTATGCGGGCTTCGTGCAAGACCCGCGAAAAAGTGACTATTTTAATTCAAAATGTCGGGTGATATCAAATTCAGGGGGCGTATTGCCAGTCTGCAATTACGGAAGACAACTATTTTCCGACGTCAAAAGACGGTTGATGATTTTTGCCGATATTTCGATAAAAAGAATTTCCTGTCGGTATATGCAACCCGTTTTGTGAAGCTTGTCAGGAATCCATTTCTCCTGTTCCGGAAAACTGAACATGACAGCGAGAGCCCTTTTACCGTGAATTGGACGACAATACAAAAATTATACAATGAACACAAGATCGACATTAATACCCATTATCTTTTATCCGGGCTCGGGTAGCCCGATTATCAATCGGAGTCTGGTGTACTTTTGCTATTTCCGATTATCAAAAGTCGTTTGATACAAGTCAGATTTCCTTTCGTTCGATTCCGTATGCTTGAACATGATACGCTGAGGAAAATGTTTTCTGATTCCGTGGGGAAATGAGCATGCTCAGCAGTAATTTCGACTTGCCTTTATAATTAATTGTCGTCATTCTCAAATTGCCCTTTTGAAAGGACTTGTCATGGAACACAAATTACCGCCTTTGCCTTATCCAATGGATGCCCTGCAACCCTACATTTCGCAGGAAACGCTGGAATACCATTATGGAAAGCACCATCAGACTTATGTGAACAATCTGAACAATCAGATCAAGAATACCGAATTTGAGAATATGTCTCTTGAAGAAATCGTCAAAAAATCGTCTGGTGGTATTTTCAACAATGCAGCTCAGGACTGGAACCATACTTTCTACTGGAATTGCATGAAGCCGAATGGAGGCGGCAAACCGGCTGGCAAATTGCTGGACGCAATCGTCGCCAAATGGGGCACTTTCGAGGATTTCCAGAAGGCTTACGGTCAGGCTTGCGCTTCCAATTTCGGTTCTGGCTGGACATGGCTCGTTAAGAAACCGGATGGTTCGGTCGATATCGTCAACACATCCAATGCCGCTACCCCATTGACCGGTTCCGACAAGCCTCTTTTGACCTGTGATGTCTGGGAACATGCCTATTATATCGATTACCGCAATGCCCGCGCCAAATACGTGGATGAGTTCTGGAATGTGGTGAACTGGGATTTTGTCGTTTCCAATTATGCCTGATTCCGGCAAGGAATCTGAAAACGCCGATTTTCATATCGGCGTTTTTTTTGGCTGTTCCGATGCAAACGTGTTTGAAGGGCATGCGATGTTTTATAATAAACATTCTTCCTTGCCCTGTTTTTTCGTTTGTGAAAAGCGCCCTCATCTGGAGATGTCATGAATAATACCGTTATTCTTTCTTCCGACGCATGTCTCGGCCACAATCCCGGACCTCACCATCCTGAAAGTCCCGAGCGTCTTCTGGCTGTCAGGGAAGCACTCTCCACGCCGGAATTCGAAGCGGTTCAATGGAGAAACGCTCCTATGGGGACGAAAGAACAATTGCTGCTCGTTCATACACCGGCGTATGTCAATCGCATCGCAACGATCAGGCCGAAAGCGGGTTATGTGCCGCTGGACGGGGGCGATACCGTTATGTCACCCGGAACATGGGACTGTGTCATGACTTGCGTCGGAGCAGCCTGTATGGGTGTCGATCTCGTCATGAAAGGCGAAGCCGACAACGTTTATTGCGCAACCCGTCCATGCGGGCATCACGCAGAACCGGACAGGGCAATGGGATTTTGCGTTTTCAATCATGCCGCTGTCGCTACGGCGTATGCTTACGATAAATACAAACTCGACCGTGTGGCACTTGTCGATTTCGATGTCCATCACGGCAATGGTTCCCAGGACGCTTTTTATCATCGGCCTGAAATTTTTTACGCTTCCTGCCACCAATCGCCTTTTTATCCGGGAAGCGGTGCACGTTACGAAACGGGTATTGATCATAATATCGTCAACGTGCCGCTCTCTCGCGGCGCCGGATCGGATAAATTCCGCAATTGCATGACGTTTGAAATTCTTCCCGCGCTTAAAAAATTCAACCCTTCGTTTCTGATCATTTCAGCCGGTTTCGATGCGCATAAAAAAGATCCGCTTGGCGGCCTTTCCTTTACGGATGACGATTATTACTGGGTGACCAAAGAACTGATGAAAGTTGCCGACGAATGTTGCGACGGCCGGATCGTTTCCATTCTGGAAGGCGGTTACAGTCTTGAAGGGCTGGCGAGCGGTTCTGCCGCCCATGTCAGGGCATTGATGGGGAAATGACGGATTTTCAGGAGCAGATGCATCTCCGTTGTATATTTGCACAACATTGAAAGAAGAAATAAAACGGCGCTACTTCCCTCTATTTAAATAAGCTGTTAAAATCCCTATCTTTCCATATTGGCTTTATCACTGTAATTATTCATGACCACTATTCGCCTTAAAGAAAACGAACCATTCGAAGTCGCAATGCGACGTTTCAAACGCACCATCGAAAAAACCGGTCTGCTGACCGAACTGCGTGCGCGCGAGTTTTATGAAAAACCAACTGCTGAACGCAAGAGAAAACTGGCTGCAGCCGTTAAACGTCATTACAAACGTATTCGTAGTCAGCAGTTGCCGAAAAAAATGTATTGATTTGATCTGCCGGTTCCGGCAGATTTCGGATAGCTGATAGAGGCCCGCTCCGGTTGAACCGCGGCGGGTTTTGGTGTTTCAAATAACAAATAATGGAGTTCGACATGAGCCTGAAAGAACAAATCGTCAGTGACATGAAAGACGCCATGCGGGCCAAAGATACAAAACGTCTGGGAACGATCCGCATGCTGACTGCTGCCATGAAGCAGAAAGAAGTTGATGAACGCATCGAATTGAACGATCAGCTTGTGCTGGCGATCATTGAAAAAATGATTAAACAGCGCAAGGATTCCATTACACAATTTGAAGCAGGCGGGCGTCCTGATCTGGCAGACAATGAAAAGGCTGAAGTCGAGGTATTGTCCGCTTACATGCCTGAGGCCCTGTCGATGGAAGAAATTGAAAAAGAAGTGGCCGATGCCGTTGCCGGTACAGGGGCTTCCGGGCCGCAGGATATGGGAAAGGTGATGGGCGTCCTGAAAGGACGTCTGGCCGGCCGTGCGGATATGTCCGCAGTTTCCTCACTGGTCAAGAAATCGCTGGCCAGAGCTTGATTCATTAGTCAATACGCGAAAAGTTTCGCGAATGAAAAAGGTTTTTTGAATTCGTGATCCCTCAGTCATTCATACAGGATTTGCTTAACCGCGTTGATATCGTCGATGTGGTGGGCAATCACGTTCAATTGAAAAAAGCGGGTGCAAACCTTCTTGGTTTATGCCCGTTTCATACTGAAAAATCTCCCAGTTTCACCGTCAGTCCCGTGAAACAGTTTTATCACTGTTTCGGTTGTGGACGAAATGGTTCCGCCATCACTTTCCTGATGGAACATTCCGGTCTTTCCTTTGTCGAAGCAGTGGAAGAACTGGCGGGTAGCGTCGGTATGACAGTTCCACAGGATGAATCGCGCATTCCCCCTGCGGAACGTGAAAGAAAACAGGCCAAAACACTGGCATTGACGGAAGTGATGACACAGGCCAGCCGTTTTTATAAACAACAGTTGAAAAAAGCACCTCAGGCGATCGATTATCTGAAAAAGAGAGGTGTTACCGGAGAAATCGCCTTGCGTTTCGGTCTCGGTTATGCGCCGGAGACAAGGGACGGACTTAAAAATGGTTTCGATGATTATCGGGCGGCTGAGCTTGAAGAAGCCGGTCTCGTCATCGAGAAACAGGGCGATGAGGCGTTTCATGCTTCATCAAAACGGTACGACCGTTTTCGGGACAGGATTATGTTCCCGATCAGAAACACAAGAGGGCAGGTCATTGGATTTGGTGGCCGGATTCTGGACAAAGGTGAGCCCAAGTACTTGAATTCGCCGGAAACACCCTTATTTCAAAAAGGAAATGAATTATACGGTTTGTTCGAGGCACGGCAGGCAATTCGGGAGTCGGGTTACGTGCTGGTCGTTGAAGGATATATGGATGTCGTCGCACTGGCCCAGCTTGGATTTCCTCAGGCTGTGGCGACTCTGGGAACGGCTTGTACGCCGGTTCAGGTACAAAAACTCATGCGACAGACGGACAGCATTATTTTTTCTTTTGATGGTGATAGGGCGGGAAGAGGTGCGGCGCGTCGTGCGCTTGAAGCCAGTCTGCCATTGGTGTCGGATACGAAAAGTGTCGGCTTTCTGTTTTTGCCGCCCGAACATGATCCGGACAGTTATGTCAGGGAATTCGGGCCTGAAGCTTTTGAGGCACTCGTGAAAAAAGCGATGCCTTTGTCTGAATTTTTGCTGGAGGAAATTGTTGGTGACAACAATCTGAATACGCTTGAAGGACGGGCTCGGGCACAACATACGGCAAAGTCCCTGTGCGCCTCCCTGACGCCTTCGGCATTGCGTCTGCAGATATTGAGACGGCTGGCACAGATTACGCAAACGCCGGATGATGAACTGGAAGCGTTTCTCGGGTTTGCCAAACCGGTCATTCCGGCAAGACGTATTCAGGCGCGAGCGCCGCGTCCTCCTGTGGTGGGGCTTGAACGGCAGGTTTTGAGGCTATTGATGATGTTTCCGCGTTTTGGGCAGGAGTTGAGTCCCGGGGATATCGATACCATAAAGGGGTTTTCGCCCGATCAGGGCGAACTTCTGATGGCGATTTTGAATGCTGCCGGTGTTTTGGGTGAGCAGGCCAGTCTGGCCGCACTGGTCGAGCATCTTCGATTCGAAGGGGTGGATTGCGAACAACTGATACAGGAAACGGTCGGACAGGAGTTTGAGGCAGAGCCGGCCTTGCAGGAGTTGAAGGGGGCAGTGCGTCAGATAAAACTGCGCGTTTTGTCGTCCGAAATGGAAAAACTGTTTTCGTCCAGTTTGACGACAGAAGAAAAAAACCGCCGTTATTACGAATTGAAGCAACAGCAGGAAGCTTTGCAAAAAGAAACGAGTGCTGAAAATTTACAGCAGTAAATCTTTTCTAATGAAATCAAGCAAGAAAAGTAATATGAAAAGTGTTATAATATAAGACTTTACGTACGAGATGGGTGTGAACAGAGTTGCTTCAGGGCGCGCCCACGGTATCGTCTGACAATACGCCGGTTTGTACCGGCATGAATGGATTCTCGAGCGGACAACGGACGACATGAATAAATCAGATAAATCCCTATCAGTAACTGATGAAACCAACAATACGACTGCCGTGGTAAAAAAACGCGGTCGCAAGAAGCTGGATGAAAGTGCTGTGGCGGTGCAGGAATTGCCGGTTACGCCTGAAAATGCTGTTTCTGCCAAACGGGGCAGAAAAAAGGCCATGCCTGACGAAAACGAGGCATCTGACATGGCATCCGAAACAAAGGTCAAAAGTACGCGCGGAAGAAAACCGAAAAATGTGGTTTCTGCCGAGCCTGAAGTCGTACTTTCCGAAAACAGCAACGTATCCAGTACAGTCGTAACGACGGATGCCGCCAAACTGGCTGCAATCGATACGTCCGGTTACGTCCTGCCCAGTGTCAAGGTTCCCGGAAGAAGAGGCCGCAAACCCAAGGATTTTCAGCCGGAAAATGAAGAAGTCGCCGCTCTGAATGCGGTTGAACGCGCTGAAATGAAGGCCGTTGACAAGGCACGCGCCAAGGATCGCAAGGCCAAGGAAAAAGCATTGTTGAAAGATGCTCTGTCGGGCGATTCAGAGGCGTCGATGGAAGAACTGGAACGCCGCCGTGAACGTTTGATGATCCTGATAAAGCTGGGCAAGGAACGTTCTTTCCTGACTTACGCGGAAATCAATGACCATTTGCCGGATAACGTCATTGATCCGGATGCGATCGAAGGCATTATCAGTACCTTTAACGATATGGGCATTTCGGTCTACGAACAGGCTCCCGATGCGGAAGAGCTGCTGTTGACCGATAATGTCGTGACAGTTACCAGCGATGAAGAAGCCGAAGCGGCTGCCGAGGCAGCCCTGTCGACAGTGGATTCCGACTTTGGCCGGACCACAGACCCTGTCCGCATGTATATGCGTGAAATGGGTTCGGTTGAACTGTTGACCCGTGAAGGCGAAATCGAAATTGCAAAACGGATTGAAGAAGGTCTGAGAGACATGATCTCGGCGATCTCTTCCTGTCCGACGACTATTCTTGAAATCATTGATCAGGCGGAAAAAATCCGTGCCGACGAAGTGAAAATCGATGAAGTCGTTGACGGGCTGGCTGATGACGAAGAAGGTTCGGAAAACGTGGCCTTGAATGCATCTGCCAGTGATTCCGATGAGGATTCTGATGAGGAAGAGTCCGATGAAGAGGATTCCGGCGACGAAGGAGATGATGAAGAGTCCGGTTCTGCAGGCGGTGCCGCTGCCGGTTTCTCGGCCGAACAGCTGGAAAAACTGAAAGATGAGGCATTGGGCAAGTTTGCCGTTATTGCTGCCCACTTCAAGCAGATGCAGCAATCTTTTGAAAAGGACGGCTACAATTCACCCGCTTATCTTCAGGCACACGAAAGCATTTCAGCAGAGCTGCTGACCATGCGCTTTACCGCACGGTTCATCGAGAAGCTGTGCGATACCTTGCGCGCGCAGATGGATGAAGTTCGCCAGATCGAACGTGAAATCCTGAACGTCGTGGTCAATAAATGCGGTGTACCCCGTGCCCACTTCATCAAGACATTCCCTGGCAATGAAACGGATTTGACATGGATCGACGAGGAAGTTGAAGCCGACCATCCGTATAGTGCCATCCTCGAACGGAACGTCCCGATGGTCAAGGAATTGCAGCAGAAACTGATCGATATCCAGAACCGGATCGGTATGCCACTGGCCGACCTGCGTGAAATCAACCGCAAGATGGTTGCCGGTGAAATGCGTGCACGCAAGGCCAAGAAAGAAATGACAGAAGCCAACTTGCGTCTGGTCATTTCGATTGCGAAGAAATATACCAACCGTGGTTTGCAGTTCCTTGATCTGATTCAGGAAGGCAATATCGGCTTGATGAAGGCAGTCGACAAATTCGAATATCGACGGGGTTACAAGTTTTCGACCTATGCAACATGGTGGATTCGTCAGGCGATTACGCGTTCGATTGCTGATCAGGCCAGAACCATCCGTATTCCGGTTCACATGATCGAAACGATCAACAAGATGAACCGTATTTCGCGCCAGATTCTGCAGGAAACCGGTGCCGAACCGGATCCGGCAACACTGGCAATCAAGATGGAAATGCCTGAAGACAAGATCCGCAAGATCATGAAAATCGCCAAGGAACCGATTTCGATGGAAACGCCGATCGGTGATGATGATGATTCGCACCTGGGTGATTTCATCGAGGACAACAATACACTGGCTCCGTCCGATGCAGCCTTGCACGCTTCGATGCGCAATGTCGTCAAGGACGTTCTGGATTCCCTGACGCCAAGGGAAGCCAAGGTGCTCAGAATGCGTTTCGGCGTTGAAATGTCAACTGACCATACTCTGGAAGAAGTCGGCAAACAATTCGATGTCACTCGCGAACGTATTCGCCAGATTGAAGCGAAGGCCTTAAGAAAATTGCGTCATCCGTCGCGTTCGGATAAACTTAAGAGTTTCCTGGAAAGCAATTAGTAATTGTTATTCAGAAACGGGCCTATAGCTCAGTTGGTTAGAGCAGAGGACTCATAATCCTTTGGTCCCAGGTTCAAGTCCTGGTGGGCCCACCAACCAAACCGTATAAAAAAGCACGCCTGTTATCAGACGTGCTTTTTTATCGGGTAAAAATCGCCTGTCATTTGCCACCTTTTTTTGCACGGATTCGACCAACTTGAAGATATCCATATTCGGCTGATACAAATCCGGCTCAATTTCCAAGAGTGGAACAATGGGAAAACCGGTTGGGTACAGGTTTTATATTGAACTCCCTTATGACGCATTATGATTCCCGTGTTTTCTTTTTACTGCTCAGTTTGCTATTCAAATCCAGTGTAATCTGATCAGTGCGGTTTTTGTATTTTTTCGCTTTTTGGCGCGTTTTCTCAATACATTTTTCGCCAGTTTTTTTATATTTACTGGAGATATAAGCGCTTGAAGAAAGATTTTTTCGTCAAAACAAAAAAGCGTCAGATGTCAAAACTTCAAAAAATGACGAATTTTGGTTATATTCTCTCTGATGACATATATTGATGAGCATGGAAGAGGAGAAGGCCTATGACTACGATTGTTATTTTCGTTATTGCGGGACTTATTTTTGCATGGGATTGGTATCGCCTTTATCAGCATAATATCAAAAAGGGAACTCGTCCTCTGATTGCTCATATGCTGGGATTCATGCTGGGAATATTTCCGGCACAGTTTTTCTTATATGCCTCATTCGCATCCTTTCCACCGCCAGAAATAGAGCCACCTTCAACGCTTGCGATAGTGTCATTGTGGGCCATTTTCGTCATCTCGATAATCGCATTGATATACATAACGAGCCGCCCTATAGTTCTCGGCCCCCGGGAAGAACCGCCAATCAGGGAACCGAAAAGGTAATTTCCCTTGCAAGGATGATCTGACCAGTCGTGAAACAAGCTCTGTCAGATCATCCCCGGTTTTCCATCCGGTTCAGAAATGACGTCAGATAATCTCCAACCTGATCCAGACGGTTTTTCAACCGGTGTTCATCGTCGAGCAAGTGGAGTGTGCATTTGCGTTCGTGACAGAACCTGAAGACGTTTTCAACGGGAATCAGGTTGTCTTTCCAGCCGTGAACGATTTCAATGGCATTGCCCTCGCATCCAAGGCGATAGGGGGGATAGTCGGGTAGATCGATGGCCGGAGCCAGCAGAAACAATCCCCTGACGGGAATGGCGGCGCTGGCGGTCATGGCGACCCATCCTCCCATACTCGAGCCGACGAGATAACTGGCAGGCCGTTTTTTGCAGGAGTCTATCAACATCTTGACGCGGACGGCCGGATCAAACGTCGATGAATAATCGATGCTTTCCACATCAAAGCCCATTTTTTTGGCGATATCGGCCAGATACCGGATTTTGGTTCCCCAGGGGCCGCTTTCCTTGCCATGAACGAAGTGGATGAGTGGTTTCATATCAGTCGAAAAGATGAGTTGGCTTGTTTATCGCGATTTTACTGTATAAAAAGAGCCGGGTTCAGATTGACTGTGTAAAAATAAGATTTCCGATATCGATCCGGTTTCGATTTTCTTCCACACGGATGAACAAGTGCGGGTTGATAAACATATTTCCCGTTTTTTTGCCAGGATAAAGAAAAACAGGCAAACCCATTAAAATCATCAATATAAATATTGCCAAATTGATCGAAAATAAAGTATGAAATTGCCTGAATCCATTCGGGTGTGCAAAGGTAAACAGGAATGTGATACGGGTACAGGGAACATTCATACTCAAGGTCTGAAAGGAGAATCTGATGGATCTGAAATTATTGAAGCCACTGAAAGTGGGAGAAGTAAAACTGGCGAACCGGGTCGTCATGGCTCCTTTAACACGCTGCCGGACAGCGGAACCGGATAACGTACCGACTGAATTGAATGCAGAATATTATGCCCAGCGAGCCACGGCAGGACTAATCATTTCGGAGGCGACCCAGATTTCACGGTCGGGTCAGGGCTATGCAGGATCGGCAGGGATATATACCGATGCACAGCAGGCGGGATGGAAAAAAGTGGTGGATGCTGTCCATGCAAAAGGCGGCAGGATGTCGGCACAGTTATGGCATGTCGGTCGCATGTCCCACTCCTATTTCCAGCCGAATGGGCAGGCTCCGGTTGCTCCGTCAGCCATTGCTGCGGAAGGTGCCAAATGCAATATTATTGTTGATGGGCAACACAAGTTTGTACCCTGTGATACGCCTCGTGAACTTTCCATGGAAGAAATCAGCCAGATTGTCGAACAATACAAAAGTTCGGCAGCGCGCGCTGTCAAGGCCGGATTTGATTTTGTGGAAGAGCATGCGGCAAACGGCTATTTGCTACAGCAATTTCAGGCGACCAATACCAACAAGCGTACCGATAAATATGGTGGCTCGCTCGTCAATCGTGCACGGTTGACGCTGGAAGTGCTCGATGCCATGCTTGAAGTCGTTGACAACGAAAAACTGGGTGTTCGTATTTCACCGTATTTCAACATCAATGGCATTGCAGATGCTGAACCCGAACAAATGGCATTGTATCTTGCTGACGAATTCAACAAGCGCAAGATCGCCTATCTCAGTATTGCAGAACCGAGCTGGGTGGGTGGCATTGAACTGACTGACACATTCAAACGAAAAATACGGGAAGCCTTTTCTGGAAAACTTATTTACGCAGGTGAATATACTCCCGAAAAGGCAGAAGCAGCCGTACAAAGCGGTTTGGCCGATGCAATCGGGTTCGGTCGGCTTTTTATTGCGAATCCCGATCTTGTCGCAAGAATTCGTCAGGGGGGCCCTTATAACGTGCCGGACAGGGCCACTTTTTATACAGAAGGATCAAAGGGTTATACGGATTATCCTGTTCTGAATGGCTAAATCGGGATAGCGGAAGAAGCGTGCTTTTGAAAGCAAATGAATGTGTAATGAAAGACGATTTTTACAATTGTTACATTTTTCTGCGTAAATAGAGTCAACCGGATGGCTAATGGGTTC
>CDZQ01011048.1_pt1 | contig 14154 bp, 13 predicted proteins | sample 554831 | NCBI WGS metagenome assembly CDZQ01 (sample SAMEA3182112, study PRJEB8094) | gut metagenome | biome: human; feature: gut; material: Stool; isolation source: human stools | place: Canada | collected 2013-05-06
TGGACCTGCCCGACGCCACGGGTTACCGCTGCCCCAGCTGCGGCCTGGAGTTCATGGACGGGGAGTTCGTAGTCAACGAGCTCAACAGCGCCGAGACCATGCTTGAGGGCAAATAAGGGACACGAAGCGGAAATGGAGCTTTTTGCAGGAGTAGATATAGGCTCGACCACGTCCAAGTGCGTGCTGCTGGACGAGAAGGGCGAGATGTTGACCTTCCAGGTCGTGATGACGGAGTTTGACCGCAACGTCAGCGGCAGCAAGGCCTTTGCCGCGGCGCTGGAGGCCGCGGGAGTCCGGGAGGAGGACGTGAAGTACGTCGTCTCCACGGGTTACGGCCGCAAGGCCTACGAGCGGGCGGATATGAACATCCCTGAGATAATCGCCCACGGCATGGGCACCTACTACGTGGACCCCACGGCGAGGACGATAATCGACATCGGCGGCCAGGACAGCAAGGTCATAGAGCTGGACGAGTACGGCACGGTGACGCGCTTTGAGATGAACGACCGCTGCGCGGCAGGCACGGGCCGGTTTTTCGAGGTGCTGACGCACAGGCTGCTGGGCATAGAGATGTCGGAGCTCTCGGACCTCATGAAGCAGGCGACGGAGCCCTGCACGATAAGCAGCATGTGTACGATATTTGCGGAGAGCGAGATAATCTCCTATCTGTCGCAGAAGGTGCCTGTGGCGGACATTGCGGCGGGTACGGGCCGCTCCATCGCGCGGCGCATAATCTCCATGGGCCGGGCGGCGCAGATAACGTACAAGCCGCCCATAGTGTTCTCCGGCGGCGTGGCGAACAACGCCGCCATAGCGGACATTTTTGCAGACCTTCTGGGCAAGCCGGTAAAGGCCCTGAGCCTCCCGCAGTCCACCGCCGCCCTGGGCGCGGCCCTGAAGGCCAAAACCGAATACGCAAAATGAAAAAAGCCGGACACTGTCCGGCTTTTTCCTTTGCCTGCACGGCAAATTCAGCTGCTGTGAGGTATGCTTGGCGTAATTCTAAATGCCTTACAACAGTCCGCTGCCAACTCTGTTTTTCAGCTCAAAAACCTTTTTTTCAATGCTGCAGATCGCCTCTAAAAAGCAATCGTCGTCTTTGCCTGTGGGGTCATCCAGGCCCCAGTCCTCCCGGTATCGGCAGGGCAGCGAAGGACAGGTTACATTGCAGCCCATGGTTATCACAATATCAACAGGGGGGATTTCAGACTACAGCTTGCTGCACTGAGACTGCTCCATATCAACCCCATAGAGCCGCTTCATAAGCCGTACTGCGTCCTGGTTTATTTGCGGCTTGGTCTCCGTCCCTGCGGAATAGCTGTCAAACGCATCGGCAGCCAGCAGCTTGCCCAGGGCTTCCGCAATCTGGCTGCGGCAGGAATTGTGGACGCATACGAAGGCCACTTTTGGCTTTTGGGACATGCCTTAGCCCCGAACTTTCTGAATCAGCGCCTTGGCCTCATCCTTTTTCAAAACCTTGCCATAGGACACGACCTTCCCGTCCACTACCAGCGCCGGGGTCGTCATCACTCCATAGGCGGCGATCTTGGCAAAGTCCGTTACATGCTCGATCTCGGTATCCATGCCCAGCTCTGCCAGCGCCTCACGGGCGGCCAGCTCCAGGGCGCTGCATTTGGCGCAGCCGGAGCCAAGTACCTTAATGCCGGCGGATGTTTTTTCTGTTTCAGCCTGAGCTATCGCCTCGGGCGTGCAGCCGCCGCAGCAGCAGGAAGTCGTCTCCTCTTTTTTGCTTTTGCTGAAGAGTCCCATGATTTTTGCCTCCTGAATCAAATAATAATGAACTGGAACACGTTGAACAAGTACCCCACCAGAATGATGCCGGCCGTACAGACGCCGACAAACAAAGCCAGCAGTTTGGGTTTGACGGCCTTTCGCAGCATAATGATGGATGGCAGACTCAGCGTTGTGACCGCCATCATAAAGGCCAGGATTGTGCCAAGCTGCGCGCCCTTTGCCAGCAGGGCCTCCGCCACAGGGATGGTGCCGAAAATATCCGCGTACATCGGCACGCCCACCAGAGTCGCCAGGAGCACCCCGAAGGGGTTGTTGCTGCCCAAAACCGCCGCAATCCAGCTTTCAGGTATCCAGTTGTGGATTACTGCGCCGATGCCGACACCAGCTAGAATATAGGGGAACACCTTTTTAAAGGTGGATAGAACCTGCGCTTTTGCATATTCCGCACGCTCTACTTTGGTCAGGATGGGAGATTCGATATCCACGCTGCCTGCGGAAAGGATGAAGCTCTCAACATATTTTTCCATGTGCAGTTTTTCAATTACTGTACCGCCCGCAACGGCAATCGCCAAGCCCACCAGCACATAGATTACCGCGACTTTGGCTCCAAAAACACTCATCAGCAGCACAAGACTGCCCAAGTCTACCATCGGTGAGGAAATCAAGAAAGAGAAAGTCACCCCCAAAGGAAGCCCCGCGCTGGTAAAACCCATGAACAGCGGGATGGAGGAACAGGAACAAAACGGCGTTACCGTCCCCAGCAGAGCCGAAATGATATTTGCGCCGATCCCGTGAAAGCGCCCTAAAATTTTCTTGCTGCGCTCAGGGGGGAAATAACTTTGTATATAAGAGATTACAAAAATGAGCAAGCAGAGCAGAACAGTAATTTTGATCACATCATACAGGAAAAACTGAACGCTGCCGCCCAGCCGTCCGTCTATGTCCAGTCCCAGAAGCGACAGTACATTTCCAATCAGCCTGTTCAACCATTTCATTCCCAGAATCTCGTCCTGAAAGAATTGCCATGCGCCCATGACAGAAACCTCACTTTCATAAAACAGGCAACAAATCAAAAATTTTTGATGTTTTAGCCCGAGATAAACGCCACCGTTATGATGGCGTCTATCTTTTGCAGGAAGGGCAGGGGCCGTCCTGCTCTGTATCGGGAGTTAGGATGGCCCGCAGCCTTTCCAGCGCCCATGCTCCGCCGGATGCACTCAGTCGGTAATGCGTCCATTTGCCTTCCTGCCTGCTGCTTACGATACCGGAATCACACAGGATTTTCATGTGGTAGGACAGCCCGGACTGCGTAAGATCCACTGGCTTCTGCAAGACGCAGGCGCATTTCTCGCCGCTGCGCAGCTGCTCCAGAATGGCAAGGCGTTTTGGGTCGCACAGCGCCTTGAACACCTTGGCGTCCTCTTGGTGGCGCCCCATCAGCTCACCTCACATCAAATTATTTTGATGTATGCAGTATATGCTTCTGCGTGTTGTTTGTCAACAGCTTTATGAGCCATGGTTTAAAATTTCGGGCATGCAGCTTCAAAGCTAAACCGGCAAGGCCTCGTTTTTGCGATGCCTTGCCGGTTGCGCTGCTTCATTCCCACTCCACCGTCGCGGGGGGCTTACTCGTGATGTCATATACAACGCGGGAGATCTCCGGCAGTTCGCCGGTGATGCGCTCAGAGGCGCGGGCCAGGGCGTCCAGGGGCAGGCGGGACCAGTCGGCGGTCATGAAGTCGTCGGTCGTGACGGCACGCAGGGCCAAAACTTCCCCAAAACTCCGCGCGTCGCCGCGCACGCCCACGCTGCGCGCTCCGGTGAGAACGGCAAAATACTGGTCGGGCCGCTCGCCGAGCTGGGATATATCCTCCCGGAAGATGGCGTCGGCCCGGCGGAGCGTGCGCAGGCGCTCCTCGGTCACCTCGCCCACGACGCGCACGGCGAGGCCCGGGCCGGGGAAGGGCTGGCGGTCCACCAGCGCCGCCGGCAGGCCGAGCTCGCGGCCCAGGGCGCGCACCTCGTCTTTGAAGAGCTCCCGCAGAGGCTCGACCACTCCCTTGAATTCCATGTCCGCGGGCAGGCCGCCCACGTTGTGGTGGCTCTTTATCGTAGCCGCCTCGCCTGAGCCGCTTTCGACCACGTCGGGGTAGATGGTTCCCTGGACGAGATATTCCGGCCCTCCGAGCTTCCGCGCCTCGGCCTCGAAGACGCGCACGAACTCCTCGCCTATGGCGCGGCGCTTGGCCTCTGGATCGGTGACGCCGCGCAGCCGGTTCAGGAAGCGCTCCTTCGCATCCACGCGCACAAAGCTCAGGCCGCCGCTTTGCCCGAAGGAGGCTTCGACCAGCTCTGCCTCGCCCTCGCGCAGCAGGCCGTGGTCCACAAAGACGCAGGTGAGCCGCCCGCCCATCGCGCCCTCGAGCAGAGCCGCCGCCACGGCGGAATCCACGCCCCCGCTCAGGGCGCAGAGCGCCCGTGCCCCGGCAAGCTCCCGGCGATATTTTTCAATGAGCTGCCCGGCGTAATCCCCCATCCGCCAGCTTCGCGTGCAGCCGCAGACCCGGAAGAGGAAGTTTGCCAGGATGTCGGCGCCGCGCTCCGTGTGCGTAACCTCGGGGTGGAACTGCACTCCATAAAGCCGCGCGGCGGGGTTTTCCATGGCGGCGACGGGGCAGCGCTCCGTCGAGGCCGTGACCTCGAAGCCTTCCGGCGTGCGCAGCACCCTGTCCGTGTGGCTCATCCAGCACAGGCTCTCGCCGCAGCAGCCGGAAAAGAGCGCGCTCTCCCGCGCGCTCAGGCGTACGCCGCCGTATTCACCCATGGCCCCGGCAGGGCCGACCTCGCCGCCCTCTAACACGGCCATGAGCTGGCAGCCGTAGCAGATCCCGAGGACAGGGACGCCCAGGCGGAATATCTCCCGGCTGCACCGGGGCGCGGCGGCGTCCGTCACGCTCTGCGGCCCGCCCGTGAGTATTATGCCGCTGTACCCGGAGGCGCGCACGCGCTCCGGGCTCGCCGCCCTCCAGGGCAGCACCTCGGCGAAAACTCCCTGCTCGCGCACGCGGCGGGCGATGAGGAGGCCATACTGGCCCCCAAAGTCTATGACGAGTATCTTTTCCACAGCTCGGTCTCCTCTTCACTCCACCGTGACGGATTTTGCAAGGTTCCGTGGCTTATCTATGTCGCAGCCCTTCTCCCGCGCGGCGTAGTAGGCGAGCAGCTGGAGCGGGACTATCTCTGCTATGGCGTCGAAGAGCGGCTCCGTGCCGGGGACATAGATGACGTCGTCCGCCGCGGCGAGGATGCGCCGCTCCCCGGACCGGGCGACGGCAAGCACCTTGGCCCCGCGGGCCTTGACCTCCTCGATGCCGCTTATCATCTTACCCAGCAGCTCCTCGCGGCAGCAGAGCGCGACAACGGGTGTGCCGTCGGAGATGAGGGCGATGGTGCCGTGCTTGAGCTCGCCCGCGGCGTAGGCCTCGGAGTGGTCGTAGCTTATCTCCTTCATTTTGAGTGCCGCCTCAAGGGCGACGGCATAGTCCACGTTGCGTCCAATATAATACAGCGCGTCGCCCAGGCAATAACGCTTCGCGAGGGCGGGAAGGGCGCTGTTCATGTCTATGGCGCGCTGGATGGCGTCGGGTATGAGGTAGAGCCTGCCAGCCAGCCGACGCAGCTCGGCCCCGTCTATGCGTCCGAGGCGGTGCGCCAGGTGCGCGGCCAGCGCGCAGATGACGGCCACCTGCGTCGTGTAGCCCTTCGTCGAGGCGACGGCGATCTCCGGCCCCGCTCGGGTGTAGATGAGGTCGTCCGCGAGCTTGGCGAGGCTGCTGCCCACAACGTTCACGATGGCGAGGAGCCGCGCGCCCCGGGCCTTGCACTCTCGCGCCGCGGCGAGGGTGTCGGCCGTCTCGCCGGACTGGGAGAGCGCGATGACCAGGGTCTCCGGCCCGATAAGAGGGTCTGAGTAGCGCAGCTCGCTGGCCAGCTCTGTCGTGACCGGCAGGCGGCAGAGCCGCTCGATGGCGTGCCTGCCGACGCAGCCCGCGTAGTAGGCCGAGCCGCAGGCGGTGATGACGACGGAGCGCACGTTCCGAAGCGCCTCGTCGCTTATGCCCAGCTCCTCGAACTCGATGCCGCCGCCGCGCAGGCGCGGCTCCAGCGCAGCGCGCACGGCCCGGGGCTGCTCCATTATCTCCTTGAGCATGAAATGCTCATAGCCGCCCTTTTCCGCGGCCTCGACGCTCCACTCTATGCGCGTGACGGGCGCGTCTATGGGCCTGCCGGCGCCGTCGAAGACAGTTACGCCCTCCGCAGTCAGCTCTGCGAACTGGCCGTCTTCGAGAAAGACGGCGTTGCGCGTGTGCGCCACGAGCGCCGTGACGTCGGAGGCAAAGTAGTTCTCACCCGCGCCTAGGCCGAGAATGAGGGGGCTGGCCTCGCGCAGGGCGTAGAGCTTCCCCGGTGCGTCGGTGCAGAGTATGCCTAGGGCATAGCTGCCCTCCAGCCGGGCGGCCGTGCGCATGAGGGCCTGTTTGATGTCCCCCGTGTAGCAGGTTTCGAGCAGGTGGACGACCACCTCGGTGTCCGTCTCGCTCAGAAAGACGCAGCCGCGGGCCGTGAGCTCCTCGCGCAGGGCCGAGTAGTTTTCGATGATGCCGTTGTGGACGACGGCGAACTTGCCGTTGTTGCTGACGTGGGGGTGGGCGTTCAAGTCAGTGGGCGCGCCGTGGGTGGCCCAGCGGGTGTGGCCTATGCCGGAGTACCCGGGCAGGTCCGCGCCGCCGTGCGTCTTTTCACACAGTGCCTCGATGCGCCCGCCGGTCTTGGCGAGCTCCAGCCCGGCCTCGCCCATGACGGCGAGACCTGCCGAGTCGTAGCCCCGGTATTCCAGGGCCTTCAGCCCCTCCAGCAGCACCGGCGCCGCCTCGCGCCCGCCTGTGAAGCCGATGATTCCGCACATATCCGCTCCTTTCCAGTCACAGCCTGATGTATTCGTCCCTGCCCGCGCCGACGGAGACCCAGCGGATGGGGCAGCCCGACTCCTGCTCTATGCGCCGCACGTAGCGCCGCGCCTCAAGGGGCAGGTCGGTCCATTTTCGGGCTTTGGAGATGTCGCAGCCCCAGCCGTCCATGTATTCGAGGACGGGCTTTGCCCCCTCAAGCGCGGCGGGGAAGGGGAAGTCGCGCGTCTCGGCGCCGTCCACCTCGTAGGCGACGCAGAGGGGTATCTTATCCATGTAGCCGAGCACGTCGAGCTTGGTGAGAGCGAGGCAGGTCGCGCCCTGAAGGCGCACGCCGTAGCGCGTCGCCACGAGGTCGATGGGCCCGACGCGCCTGGGCCTGCCTGTCTTCGCGCCGTATTCGGAGCCGGCCTCGCGCAGGGCCTCGGCCTCGGGGCCGGACCATTCGCACACAAAAGGCCCCTCGCCCACGCAGGTGGAGTAGGCCTTGACTACGCCCACGACCTCGTCCAGGCTCCCCGCGAGAGGCCCGCCGCCCATGAGTGCGTAGGCTGCCAGGGTGTTGGACGAGGTGGTGTAGGGGCAGATGCCCTGCTCCAGGTCGCGCAGGGCGCCGAGCTGGGCCTCGAAAAGTATGCCCTTGCCGGCGGCCGAGGCCCCGGAGAGGAAGCGGCCCGTGTCGCGTATGTAGGGCCGCAGCGGAGCGCCGTATTTTTCGAGCCAGGCCTCGATCTCGCCCAGCTCATGGCCCGGCGCGCCATAGACGCGGGTGAGGATGAGGTTTTTCCACTCCAGCAGGCCGGCGAGGCGCTCGCGCAGCTGGGCGGGGTAGGCGAGGTCGCCCGCCTGGAGGGTCTTTTTCTGGTATTTGTCCGAGTATAAGGGCGCGATGCCCTGGCCCGTGGAGCCGTATTTGTGCGCGCCGAGCCGCCGCTCCTCCAGCGCGTCCTGCTCCTTGTGCCAGGGCAGGAGCAGGCCAGCGCGTTCGCTTATCATGAGGTTTTCCGGAGTTATGTAAACTCCATTTGCCCGGAGCAGCTCGATTTCCTCCCACAGGCTCTGGAGGTCGAGCGCCACGCCGGGGCCGAGCACGTTCACGACCCCAGGGCGGAAGATGCCGGAGGGCAGCAGGTGCAGGGCGAACTTCCCGTATTCGTTTATGACGGTGTGGCCCGCGTTCCCGCCGCCCTGATAGCGGACGACGACGTCGAAGTCCTCGGTGAGCAGGTCCACCATCCGGCCCTTGCCCTCGTCGCCCCAGTTTATGCCGACTACCGCGCAGTTTGACATTGTATTTCCTCCAAGTGTTCAATGCTTTGCCCGCTGGCCCCGTAGTTTTTGAGGTATCGGGCCGAGGGGTCGCCCACGTCGCAGCCCTCCCAGCTCCGGTTGGGCATCCAGAAGCCGGGTATCATCTCAGCCTGCCCGGGGTAGAACTGCTCAAAAAGCTCCCGGTAGAGCAGGGCCTCCTTGGTAAATGGCTGTGCAAAGGCATATTTTTTGCGCTTGCGCTCAAAATCCGCGTCGGAGTACACGCGCCCGGCCAGGGCCTTGAGCTCGTCGGCCAGGGAGTGGCCCACGGCGTCGGAAAAGGCGGCCTTCTCGCGCCAGAGGATGGATTCGGGCAGCAGGCCCTCGCCCTCGAAGGCGCGGCGCAGGAGGTATTTGCCAACGCCGTGGCGGTTCATTTTGAGCTCCGGGTCTATGGACATTACGTATCGCACGAAGTCGAGGTCCCCGAAGGGTACCCGAGCCTCCAGCGAGTGGACGGAGATGCAGCGGTCCGCGCGCAGCACGTCATAGGCGTAGAGCTCGCGCACCCGCTTCTGCGCCTCGCGCTGGAATTCCGCCGCCGAGGGGGCGAAGTCGGTGTACTTGTAGCCGAAGAGCTCGTCGGAGACCTCGCCCGTGAGCAGGACGCGGATGTCGGTCTGCTCGTGTATGGCCTTGCAGACGAGATACATGCCTATGCTCGCCCTGACGGTGGTGATGTCGTAGCTGCCGATGGCGGCGATGACCTCGGGCAGGGCAGAGACGGCCTCACGCACGGGGACTACGACCTCCGTGTGCTCGCTGCCGAGGAAGTCCGCGGCCTCGCGGGCGTAGCCGAGGTCGATGGCGTCGTCCCTCATGCCTATGGCAAAGGTGCGCAGGCGCTCTCCCGTGAGCCTTGCCGCTATGCCGCAGACGAGGGAGGAGTCCAGCCCGCCGCTGAGGAGAAAGCCTACCTTCGCGTCGGAGACCAGGCGCTTTTCCACGGCCCGGACGAGCCTTGCGCGTATGCCAGCGCAGACCTCGTCCTCGTCCCCGGAGACTGCCGGCCCGGCCTCGCCGGGGTCGGCGTAGCGGTGAAAGCGCCCGCCGCGCCAAAAGCAGCCGGGCGGGAAGGGCATGACCCTCGAAACGAGGCCGACAAGGTTCTTGGCCTCGCTGGCGAAGAGCATCTGCCCGCCCGCGTCCCGGCCGTAAAAGAGGGGGCGTATGCCTATGGGGTCGCGCGCGGCAATGAACTCGCGCGATCTCCCGTCGTAGATGATGAGGGCGAACTCCGCGTCGAGCATCTTGAACATGGCCTCGCCGTACTCCCGCCAGAGGGGCAGCAGCACCTCGCAGTCGGAGCCGCTTTTGAAGCTGTATTTCGGGGCGAGGGCGGCCTTTATCTTTTCAAAGCCGTAGATCTCTCCGTTGCAGACGACATAGTCCCCGTCCAGCTCGAAAGGCTGCATCCCGCCCGGCTCCAGGCCCATGATGGCCAGACGGTGGAAGGCGAGGACGCCGTCGCCCAGGCGGAGCACGCGGCTGTCGTCCGGGCCGCGCGACTTGGTCCTGTCGAAGCCCGCGGTGAAGGCGGGCATGTCGGGCTCAGGCCCGCAGTAACCCATTATGGAGCACATGGCTATCCTCCTCAGCCCACCCCGTAGAGCAGCTCGCTGTAGGTGGGGTAGGGCCAGTATTTCGCGGCCGTGAGGCTCTCGGCCTCGTCGGCAGCGGCGCGCAGCTCCCGCATCCGGGGCAGCACCTCGTCGCGGATGGACCGGGACTCGGCGCTGATGTCCGGCGCGTCGTGCAGGCGGAGCATCGCGCCCTCGAGCGCGTCCGTACCGGCGGCGATGAGGTCGCAGAGCGTGGAGAGGCGGCGCACCAGGCCGCGCTCGTAGGCGCAGGGGCAGTCGGGATCGAGGGCGCGCTTGGCGGCTGCGGCGCGGGCCGTGTCCGCGGCGAAGGCCTCCACGGCGGGGAGTATCTCCTTCTTCGCCATGTCCGCCATGGTCAGGGCCTCGATGGAGACGGTCTTGCAGTAGTTCTCAAGCATTATCTCATAGCGGGAGCGCAGCTCCGCCTCGGTGTAGACGCCGAGGGAGGTGAGCATTGTGACGTTTTTCTCGTCCAGGAGGCGGGGCATGCAGTCGGGCGTCGTGCGCAGGTCGGACAGCCCGCGGCGCTCGGCCTCGCGCAGCCAGGCGGCGTCATAGCCGTTGCCGTTGAAGATGATGCGCTTGTGAGCTGAGATGGCGCTGCGTATGAGCTCGTGAAGCGCGGCGTCGAAGTTTTCCGCTCCCTCCAGCTCGTCGGCGTAGCGACGCAGGACGGAGGCGACGGCGGAGTTGAGCATGATGTTGGCGCAGGCGATGGAGTTCGAGGAGCCGAGCATGCGGAACTCGAACTTGTTGCCCGTGAAGGCGAAGGGCGAGGTGCGGTTGCGGTCCGTGGCGTCCTTCAGGAAGCGGGGCAGGGCGTCCACGCCGAGGCGCAGCTGACTGCGCTCGCAGGCGGCATAGGGCGCGTCGGCCTCGATGGCCTTGAGTATGGCGGTGAGTTCGTCGCCTAGGAAGATGGACACGACGGCGGGGGGCGCCTCGTTGGCGCCGAGACGGTGGTCGTTGCCCGCCGTGGCGACGGAGATGCGAAGCAGGTCCTGGTATTCGTCAACGGCCTCGACGACGGCGCACAGGAAGGTGAGGAACTGCGCGTTTTCGTGCGGCGTGTCGCCGGGCGAGAGGAGGTTCAGGCCCCTGTCCGTCGTGAGGGACCAGTTGTTGTGCTTACCTGAGCCGTTGACGCCGGCGAAGGGCTTTTCGTGCAGCAGGCAGACGAGGCCGTGGCGGGAGGCGACCTTCTGCATGATCTCCATTGTGAGTTGGTTGTTGTCCGTGGCGATGTTCGCCGGGCCGTAGATGGGCGCGAGCTCGTGCTGGGCGGGGGCGACCTCGTTGTGCTCGGTCTTGACGAGGACGCCGAGCTTCCAGAGCTCCTCGTCGAGGTCCTGCATGTAGGCCTCGACCCGGGGCTTGATGCTGCCGAAGTAGTGGTCGTCGAGCTCCTGGCCCTTGGGCGGGCGCGCGCCGAAGAGGGTGCGGCCCGTGCAGACGAGGTCGCGGCGCTTTTTGAAGAGCTCGCGGTCCACGAGGAAATATTCCTGCTCAGGCCCGACGGAGGGGACGACCCGCCGCGTGTCCCCGTCGCCGAAGAGGCGCAGGACGCGCAGGGCCTCCCTGGAGAGCGCGTCCATCGAGCGCAGCAGCGGGGTCTTTTTGTCGAGGGCCTCGCCGCCGTAGGAGCAGAAGGCCGTGGGGATGCAGAGAGTGCGGCCCTTTATGAAGGCGTAGCTGGTAGGGTCCCAGGCGGTGTAGCCGCGGGCCTCGAAGGTGGCGCGCAGGCCGCCGGAGGGGAAGGAGGAGGCGTCCGGCTCGCCCTGTATGAGCTCCCGGCCGTTAAACTCCATGATGACGCCGCCGTCGGGCGCGGGGGATATGAAGCTGTCGTGCTTTTCGGCAGTGATGCCGGTCATGGGCTGGAACCAGTGCGTGAAATGCGTCGCCCCGTGCTCCACCGCCCAGTCCTTCATGGCGGAGGCCACCTCGCCTGCCACGTCGGAATTGAGCGGGCGCCCGGCCTCAATCGTCTCCTTCAGGGAGTCGTAGACCCAGCCGGGGAGCCTGGCCCTCATGGCCCTGTCGTCAAATACCATACATCCAAAATATTCGGGTACTGCCGTCATTCCGCTCACACCTTTTCTGAAAAATAAAAAAGGCAAGGACGCCGCAGGTATGCTGCCTGCGGCGTCCTTGCCGTACAACGCGAACAATATAAGCCCCATAGTGCAATTTGTCAAGAGTGCAATTGCAAAAATCAGCACATTAGTCAAAAGTCGCCGTTGACAAACGGCCGTCCATGTGGTAAAGTCACCGGGTGAACGAGGAAGTTCATTCGGAGTGAGGGACAGGTGCCGAATGTTTCCTCGGTTTTTTGATTTTATAAGCCGGAAAGGTCGGATTCGACATGAAATATACGCCGGAAGAGATAATCCAGTACGCGAAGGAGGAGAACGTCAAGTTTGTGCGCCTGGCCTTCTGCGACGTATACGGCAGGCAGAAGAACGTCTCCATCATGGCCTCTGAGCTGGAGCGGGCCTTTCGCTCGGGCATAGCCATCGATGCCTCTGCCATCCCTGGCTTCGGCGGCGAGGTGCGCTCGGACCTGCTGCTGCACCCCGAGCCGGAAACGCTTGCAGAACTGCCCTGGCGGCCGGAGAACGGCAAGGTGGTGCGCATGTTCTGCGACATCAAATACCCCGACGGTCGCCCCTTCGAGGCCGACACCCGCGCGCTCCTGCGCGAGGCGGCGGCGAAGGCCGAGCACGCGGGCTACAGCTTCGCCTTCGGCTCGGAGATGGAGTTTTACATCTTCCGCCGGGACGAGGACGGGGAGCCCACGCGCATACCCTACGATCACGCGGGCTACATGGACGTCGCCCCCGAGGACAGGGGCGAGAACATAAGGCGCGAGATCTGCCTCACGCTGGAGCAGATGGGAATCCGCCCCGAGAGCAGTCACCACGAGGAGGGCCCCAGCCAGAATGAGATAGACTTCCGCTACTCTGACCCCCTCCAGGCGGCGGACAACGCCGTGACCTTCTGCTCCGTCGTGCGCACCGTGACGGCGGGCAACGGCCTGTGCGCGGATTTCTCGCCCAAGCCCCTGCCGGAGAGCGCGGGCAGCGGCCTGCACATAAATATGTCCGTCCGCGGCGAGGTGGACGGCTGCGACGCCCTGCCCTACGTCATCGCGGGCGTGCTGGATAAGATCTGCGACATGACGGTGTTCCTCAACCCCTGCGAGGCCTCCTACGCCCGCCTGGGCAGCTTCAAGGCCCCGCGCTACGTCTCCTGGTCGAGCGAGAACCGCTCCCAGCTCATCCGTATCCCTGCGGCCCGGGGCGAGTTCAAGCGTGCGGAGCTGCGCTCGGCGGACCCCATGGCAAACCCCTACATCGCCTTTGCCCTGCTCATCGAGGCGGGGCTCTACGGCATTGAAAAGCGCCTCATCCTGCCCGAGCCGGCGGATATGAACCTCTACACCGCGCCTGCGCGCGTGTTGGAGGGCTTCCGCCGCCTGCCCGCCTCCCTGGCGGAGGCGGAAGTGGCTGCCTCCGGCAGCGAGTTCATCGCCCGCTGCCTGCCCGAGCCTGTGGCGAGGGCCTATTTCCGGCGCTGAGACGCGGCATCCAGGCTGAAAGGGGGGAGCGGACATGGTGTTCAGGGAGCGCAGCTACGGCGTCCTTGTTGTCTCGGCCTCGGAAAAATTCAACAGCGCCATGCGGGAGCTCCTGCCCATGACGGACTTCTGGCCCGTGGACTATGCGGCCAGCGTCAGCGAGGCCCGCCGCCGCCTGCTGGACACGGAGTACGACCTCGTGCTCATCAACGCGCCCCTGCCGGACGACTTCGGCGCGCGCCTGGCCACGGGCCTGTGCGCCGACACGGGCGCGGGCGTGCTGCTCTTCGTCAAGGCCGCGCAGTATGAAGAGGTCTGCGCCAAGGTGCTGGAGCAGGGCGTCATGACCATCCCGAAGCCTGCCCCGGCGCAGGTGGTGCGCCAGAGCCTGCGCGTCCTGTGCGCCACGCGCGAGCGCCTGCGCCGCATGGAGGAGCGCCAGGCCTCGGTGGAGGAGAAGATAGAAGAGATACGCCTCGTGAACCGGGCCAAGTGGCTGCTCATAGAGCGACTGGGCATGACCGAGGCCGAGGCGCACCGCTATATAGAAAAGCAATCCATGGACCAGCGCATCCCACGGCGGGAGCTGGCCGAAAACATTATAAAGACTTACGAATGAGCGGGAGGCGCGGGCAATGACAAAGCACATATTCGTGACGGGCGGTGTGGTGTCCGGGCTGGGCAAGGGCATCACGGCGGCGAGCCTGGGCAGGCTCCTCAAAGCGCGCGGCCTCAAGGTGGCGGCGCAGAAGCTGGACCCCTACATAAACGTGGACCCCGGCACCATGAGCCCCTATCAGCACGGCGAGGTCTTCGTCACCGCCGACGGCGCGGAGACCGACCTCGACCTCGGCCACTACGAGCGCTTCATAGACGAGGAGCTCAACAGCCTGTCGAACCTCACGACGGGCCGGGTCTACTCCAGCGTCATACAGAA
>CDZQ01001756.1_pt1 | contig 14151 bp, 16 predicted proteins | sample 554831 | NCBI WGS metagenome assembly CDZQ01 (sample SAMEA3182112, study PRJEB8094) | gut metagenome | biome: human; feature: gut; material: Stool; isolation source: human stools | place: Canada | collected 2013-05-06
AAGGCCGGCGCCTCCGTCATCCACATCCACGTCCGGGACGACGAGGGCAAGAATACCATGGAGACCGAGCGCTTCTGCCACGTGGTCAACCTGGTCCGGGAGGAGCTGGCCAAGGCCAATCTGGACGCCGTCCTCAACCTCACCTCCTCCGGCTCCAAGTTCTCCGAGGATATGCGCCTTGCCCACCTGCCCATCCTCAAGCCGGAGATGTGCTCCTACGACCCCGGCTCCATGAACTGGGCCAACAGCTACATCTTTGCCAACAGCCCCTCCTTCCTGGAGCGCCTGGGCACCCTCTGCCAGAAGGAGGCCATCAAGCCTGAGTGCGAGGTCTTTGACGGCGGCATGATGGGCAACATCGAATATTACATGAAGAAGGGCTTTTTGAGCTCACCCATCCACTATCAATTCGTGCTGGGCGTGTCGGGCGGCATGCCGGGCAACGCCGACTCGCTGGCCTATCTGCTGCCCAAGATGCTCCCCGGCTCCACCTGGTCCATCACGGGCATCGGCAGGGACCATCTGCCCTGCATGCTGCTGGGCCTGGCCGAGGGCTGCGACGGCCTGCGGGTAGGTCTGGAGGACAATATCTTCCTGGAGAAGGGCGTCCTGGCCACCAACGCGCAGCTGGTGGAGCGGGCCTGCAAACTGGGGGAGCTGGCCGGCCGCACCATCGCCACCGCCGCCGACGCCCGGGAGCTTCTGGGTCTGACGAAACATGTCTGAGGAGGGACCGGTCATGATACAGCGAATCGCCGTGATGGGCGCGGGATCTCTGGGCACGATCCTGGGGGCTTATCTCTCAAAGGCCGGCAGGGACGTGGTGCTGATCGACGCCTATCAAGCGCATGTGGACGCCCTGAATCAAAACGGCGCCCATATTACCGGCGCGGTGGAGATGACGGTGCCCGTGAAGGCCATTACCCCGGAGCAGATGGAAGGGCAATATGACCTGTTCTTCTATCTGGCCAAGCAGACCTACAATGATGTGGCCATTCCTCAAATGATGGCCCATATGGGCGAGGGGAGCGTCATCTGTACGGGACAGAACGGACTGCCGGAACGGGCGGTCAGCAAGGCGGTGGGGGTCCACAGGACCCTCGGTTCCCCAGTGGGATGGGGCGCCACTTTCATGGGGCCCGGCTGCTCCGCCCTCACCTCCACCTCGCAAGCCTTCTATCTGGGGACACTGGATGGACAGATCACAGAGAAGCTTCTGGAGGTCAAATCCATTCTGGAGGATATGTGCCCGGTCCATGTGTCGGAGAACCTGATGGGTTACCGCTGGACCAAGCTGCTGGTCAACTGCACCTTCAGCGGACTTTCGGCCAGCTTTGGCTGCACCTTTGGCGATGTGCTGGACGATCCGAGAGCGGTCCGCCTGGCCGTAAAACTGGGTGCGGAGTGCATTGCTGTGGCCAAGGGCTGCGGGGTCAGGATGGAGCCCCACTCTCTGGCGGGAGACTTGGATCAGGTCTTCGTCTGGGGGGATGAGGATACCATCGCCCGATCCGTGGCAGCGGTCCGGAAGGGCTGGGAGCCCCACCGGAAACTGGTGGCCAGCATGGCCCAGGACCTCGCCCATGGACGCAAGTGCGAGATCGACGCCATCAACGGCGTGGCCAGCGAGTCCGGGGTCGACGCCCATGTGCCCACCCCGATCAATGATATGGTGGTCCATGTGGTAAAGGGCATCCAGGACGGGAAATGGAAGGGCTCCTTCGATAACCTGAAATTCTTCGAGGGGCTCTACTAAGGTTTGTTTGAGCATGGTGCATCCGCTTGAACGACGGGGATTCCGATCCCTGAACGGCCAAACCCAAGTCAACGAGGAGGAAAAAGATGCGTTCAGTCAGAGAGATCATTCTCGCCCGCCGGAGCATCAGACGATACCTGCCCACACCGCTCTCCCGCGAGACGGTGGAGGAACTGCTGGAGGCGGGGAGATACGCACCCAGCGGACATAACAAACAGGCATGGCGCTTTACAGCAATTCTGGACCAGAAGCTTTTGCAGGAACTCAACCAACTGGTCAGAGCCGGGTTCGCGGCGCTGGCGCTTGGGGAAGATGCGCCCAAGGAGCTGCGCGACGCCAAGGCGAAAGCGGAGCGGCAGGGAGAGAGTTATCACTTCACCTATGGCGCACCGTGCCTGATCATTGCCTCCAATGACACCTCAGACCCCAACGCCCAGGCTTCCTGTGCCTGTGCGCTGGAAAATATGTTCCTTGTGGCCTGTGAGATGGGGCTGGGCTCCTGCTGGGTCAATCAGCTCCACTGGCTCAGGGACGATTTGAATCTGCGCAAAAAGCTGGCAGAACTGGGCGTTCCGGAAGCGCACACAATTTGTGGCAGCGGTGTGTTTGGCCATCCGGACGGAAAAGTGCCCGGTGCCCCGACCAGAAAGGAGGGGACGTGGAGCATCATCGGGTGAAAAGCCGGCGGTTCTAAAAAGGAAACACAGATAGAAAGTGGATTGAAAGGAAGGAATATCATGAAGAAATCCCTGATCGCGATTCTCCTGGCCCTTGCAATGGCCCTTCCCATGACTGGCTGCAGCAGCAGCGCAAAGAGCACGCCTACCCCCGTCCCTGCAGACACCTCCGCCCCTGCGGATACCACCCCAGTCGACGAGGGCACCACTGCCCCCGAGGGCTATCCTGACGGCCCCATCTCTATGCTGGTAGGCTATACAGCCGGCGGCGGAAGCGACTTGGCTATGCGTACCTTTGACGAATTCCTCTCTCCCCTGATCGGCGAGCCTCTCACGGTCAGCAACCTCCCCGGCGGAGGCGCCACCGTGGCCGTGGCTCAGCTGCAAAACAGCAAAGCCGATGGCCAGACCATCGGCTTGGTGACCCTGTCCACCCAGTCCGTCAGCCCCTATTCCCTGGACCTGCCTTACACCATTGAAGACTTTGAATATCTGGGCGCTTTCGGCGCGTACACCTATGCCCTGCTGGTTCCCGCCGACTCTCCCTATCAGGACTTTGACGATCTGCTGGAGGCTACCAAGAGCGCACCGGTCCAGGTGTCCTATACCTCTAACCTCCACGAGATGCTGGCCCGCAAGATTGTGGCGGCTACTGAGGCTGATCTGGATACCGTGTACTACTCCTCCACCTCCGATGCCATTACCGACCTGCTGGGCGGCTTCATCCCCGTGGCTCTGGGCGATATCGCCTCCTATTCCTCCTATGTGACTTCGGGACAGCTCCGCGTGCTGGCCAGCTGCTCCGACGACCGCTGGCCTGTGGCCGAGGATGTCCCCACCTTGGTGGAGATGGGCTACGAGGGAGCTGCCATGAGCTCTTACCTGGGTCTCGCTGTGCCCAAGGGCACCGACCCTGCCATCGTCTCCTACCTCAGCGATCTTGTTTATCAGGTCGCCAGTGATCCTACTTTCCAGGACCGCCTGTTTGAGGTGACCAAGCTGCAATCCCTGGCCTATACCGGCGAGGAGATCAAGGCCATCTTCGAGCAGGTCTACGACGAGGCCGCCGAAATCTACGGCCCTATTGACTAACTTTTCCTCCATTTATTCCAACCTGCAAAGGCGGGCGCCGATATCGGCGCCCGCCTTTGCAGGTTTTCAGGAGAGAGGAAAAACGCGCGGGCCGGTCCCACCGGGAGCCAGCAATCAAAGATGTGCAAAAACGAATAAAAACGGAACACCCGTTGAAATCATAGTGATTTCAACGGGTGTTCCGTTTGGTGGAGATAAGCGGGATCGAACCGCTGACCTCTTGAATGCCATTCAAGCGCTCTCCCGGACAGCGCACTCGCTTACCTCTCCACAATACTTTGCCCGTAATTAACGGCGTCAAATAGGCTAAATTGGCTGTGTACTGCTAGAATCGACGTTATTCTATAGAAATCATGCAGAAATGTCAAGGCCCAAAATAAACTGTTCAACGCTGATAGAAAATTTGATTTTCAATTCGTATCCTCTGAACACGTCCACCCTCTCTATCAGCTGGCATACAATCATTTTCTTTGTTTGGATGTTGGCCGTATCATAGATATTAGACCAGCTGATAAACTGATTGTATGTAGTGCGGAGCTCATCCATAAGGACATCGCTTTTTTCCACCTCCGCTTGGGCTGCTTGATAAGTTTCTTGAAGCTGGACACATTTCTGCTCTGTCTCCTTAACAAGGCTACTCAGCAAGTCCAAAGGGAACGCGCTTTCTCCATTGACAGCCTTTACAACTTCATTCCTGAGCCCTTGCAAATCATGCTCAGCCTTTTGATACTCTCGCTGAGCTTTTTTGAGCACTGCTTTCTGTTCACTCATTTTCGCGGCATAACTGGCACCTAAGACTTCTGATTTTGATAAGCACTTTACGCGCCGGAAGATCTCATGCACAATATCTTCTATCATGCCGTCCAGGATGTGGAGGGTATAACCGGTCTGTCCGCCGCATGGCTCATGCTTTCGTGTCTTGGTCTGACAGACGTAGCGCACACGCACGGGGTCTGTGCCATCACTACGAGGCCGCCCCTTCCCATTTGTCGTAAGGGACAAACGCGCTCCACAATGCCCACAAAACACATTCCCGGCCAAAAGCGATTGGCCCTTTATGTTCATGGGTACATGGCGGGTGTCCTCATGTTTTTTACTCCGCTGTTTTGTAATTTCCTGCGCCGCCCCAAACGTCTGCTCGTCGATGATCTGTAAATGGGGGAGCACTTGGGAGCGGCTTTCACCGCTCCGCAAAATACCGATATAGGTAATGTTCTTAATCATGCCGCGAATACTGGACGGGTGCCAGTTGTGGCCGGAACGGTTTTTCACATTCATACTGTTCAACAGGTTAGCGATACTCTGCGCCCCACGTCCTTCCTCCACATATTTTTCAAAAATCATGCGGACAAGAGGGGCCTCATCTTCATTGATGACCAGATCATATAATTCATGGCCGCGTTTATTGGTACGGCCCTGACGGACCAGTTTGTACCCATATGGGCAGCTACCGCCGGTATAAAAACCGTCCTCTACAATTTGTCCCATTCTGGTAGATGTACGGATAGAAGTCTTTTCACTCTCTCCGTCCGCCTGCCAAAAGCGGATGTAGTTGGTGAGTTTGTCGGTGTGACTGTCAAACCGCTGTTCCCCCTCTTTGGTGCTCCATACCCGGATTCCGTTTTTTACAAACCACTCCACCACAAAAGGAGTCTCGTCCGCAATACGGCCAATACGGTCAAACATGAACACAAGGAGAATGTCAAATTCCTTTCGTTTGGCGGCCTCCTTGATGATCTGGAGTTTATCACGGTTTTCCGCTCTTACTTTATGCCCGGAGACGCCTTCTTCCTGTTCCTCGTGGATGATCGTCCAGCCCATCTTTTCTGCAAAACGGTGACAGGCTTTCCGCTGCATAGGAATATCGGCCTCGTTCTTTTCGTCATGGTCTACTTGCTGGTTCGTAGAGACACGATATAGGCACCAAACCCGTTTTCCAATCAGTAGGTTTTCAATTCCACTTTCTATGGTAAGGTCACTTACACTGTTAGGTAATTCATGCAGTACACTGTACGGGATTATACTCGTTCTATTCATATCAATCTGTCCTCCCAGGAAAAATTGTGCGGTATGAGGTGGCAGATCGATATATCCGCTATGAAATTTTCAAAGTGCACAGCAAGTTTCCTTGTATATATATTATATCATAATCCGCCAAAAATATCAAATTTTCCGCATTTCAGAACATTTTTCTTTCATATAACTATTGATTAACATATGCTTGATCTGCTGGTAAATATCAAAGTTATCTCCGGTTGGGAATATACCTATCACCTTCCGTCCCTGGACCGTAAATTCCACTTCTGTTTCTTCCTTATCGCATCGGTTGATACGCTCCATAACCATACTACTCATAGTGTCCTCCATAACATGACAAAAACCGCCCCCTCATGCAGGTGCGGTTCTTGGTATCGTGATAGTGATGTGGACAGATTTCAGGAACACATTGGACGGCGCTGGCACGCCTCACACGGGAATTTCACCCCCTGCGGGTCTCGCAGGTTGCCCTCTTTGCCTGCGACGGCTCACGGCCTTTTCGGGCCGCTTCAACGCTCGGGCTGAGACTGGACAATCGTATCTCCCCGATATGCGGGTCATCGCCTCCAGACCAGCCACGGCCTGTTTGTGCGCGGATGGCTGCTCTCCCTATACCTCCCTTCTCAAAGTGGGGTCATGGCCTGCTCAACTCCCGCACGGCTTTCCTCTCGGACGCATATCGGACGTATCCAATGGACCTATTCAATTATCGGGCTGCCGCCAGCCCGCACAAGCCCGCCGAGAAATCAGTGGGCTTGTGCCGGTTGGCGGTTGGCGTCAAATCTCCCCTCATTTTGAGGGGCATTTCAGCAAGATCATCATTTTCCAACAAGCTACTTTCTTTGCTCATTTTGCTTGTTTTTGAATAAAAAGTGGAGCGAATCCTGTCAAAATACAGTCCACTCCTGTCGATAATGGCTGACCGCAATCAACATGGACCTCATTGGGTCAACTTGCATCGACATAGAAAGAGGGGAGGCATTGGCCTCCCCTCTCTTCAGCTATCCATCTCACGCAGATAGCTGGCAAGTATGTCAAGAAATTCGCTGTTTGTGGGAGGATCTTTCAACGGGGTCCCTGCGATATGCTCCAAAAAGCTGTGATCTGTCCTATTCCAACAAAAATGGATCAGAGTTCTAAGATTTCGCTCAACCGACGCCGCCGAGGAACCGAACCTTTTTCCGGTCTCCTTGTAAAGGCGTTTCGTTATTAGCTGGAGTTGTTCTGGATCTTCCTTGATACGCTCTATCATGTGAACAGTGCAACGAAACCCAGCCAGCTTCCCGGTGGCTCCAAGGCTACGTAACAAACGCTCCGCAGTCAAGGGCTTTTGGAATGCGTCGGCCTCTTGGTCCGGTACGAAGTAGAAGATAGGCATTTGATACCATCCTTTCTAGGTGAAAGCGAGGGTATCTGAACAGATAGGTTCCATAGCTTATAACCAATCCTCCACAATATCAGCCAGACTTGTTGGCGTAACAGTCCCTTTGGAAAGCAGGTCAATCAGGTGAAGGATTTTCCGACCGCTCGTTGTGAGACCGGGAGCGATAGCGACTACTCCACTCCACTTCTCAACAATTTTAACACCGTAGATCTCCAACTCTTCCACAAGCGGACTTACCAGCAGATAATACTCCAAGGTCAGCGGCCCCGCCGTCTTTGCACAAAGATAGCACTTTGCGACTAGTTTTTCTCGCACAAAAGCACCCCCTACTTGATTTGTCTCTATTATACCGGGAAAAGGTGCATCAGTGTGGGGATACTCAAGTACAATCACCGACGTGGAATGGTCGTCCGTGGACGAGCGGTGTCGAAACTCTGGATTCCCTCGCCTTTGTCACGATCCACGTTTGATTTTGTGATGAAAAAGTCCCCTCAATTTGAGGGGACTTTTTCAGGCACTAAAATAAGGGCACCAAGACGGTGTTGCCATCCCGGTGCCCTAAGACTACAGATATAGATTTAACGAATCCACACGGTCGACGTGGTAACTGTGCGGCTGTCATAGTCGGAGCCAACCTCTGCGAAAACGGTCACTTCAGCATAGTAAGATTCACCAGAAGGAAGACTGCATTTATAGTCCCCAGCACAAAAAATACTATCATTGCGGACCAAGCCATTTCGAGTACTACCAGTAACAGATTTCACATGATTGCCATCTTTCGTGTAAAAATCAATAGACTCTACACCAACAGAATCGGCTGGCTTACTTGCTTTTACATCATAGCCAATGATAACCTCGCCACCTCCATCTCCAGCAGAAATCACCGCAGAATATCTGGAAAGAGTGAGGCTTGCCCGGGGTTGCTGCATATCAGTCGCAGAAGCAACGCCAATGCAAGAGACAATCATGCTAAGCAGTACAAAAGATGAAAATATCCGTTTCAATTTATCTCCCTCCAACAGAATCAATCAATTTCTTTAGAACATCTTCAGTTGTATCCCCAGAGAACTGTATCATTATGAGCCCATCTGACCAAGTAGCCGTAATAGTGTCGATGTTTGACAAAATATAGAAGGTTTGTTCTCCATTAGAATACTGTTCTACTCCCTTGACATCTTTTTCAAACAGTGTATCTTTTAAATTTTCTCTCGAATGATATCTAATAAAATCCAGGCTAATAAATTCGCCATCCCTGCCGCTCAAAACAAAATAAACAGCATTGCCCACTGATGAATTGACGGTCTCTGGTTCCAACGCTGTAAACCCGTCTGGGCACCATGTAGGAGCCAAATTTTTATCAATCCCAGCAGAAACAAGCGCTTCCTGCAACGCGTCATATTCGGGTACAATTTCGCCAGCATGAATACCCGCAGACTCACCACTCGCATCTGTTACCGGCACAAAATGAAATACATCATCAGTCCAGCGGCCAAGTGTACCGAACACATCAAATCCAGATGCTTGTGCTACGACCATTCCGCCAAACACTGCCGCTACGGCGACCACGGCAATAAGTGCCTGTTTGAGACACCGGCGTAAACGAGGTTTGTGAGGTGAAGATAGCTCGGTCGTACAATCGGCATTACCATTAGACTCAGTTTCGTAGGGGTACAGAGACGCATCGGTCCCCTCCGGAATGTCATAATACTCCTGAAACTCCGCCCACGCCTTGTCCACATCAGGGACGCGGCCCGTAGGGTGCTCATTCTCTCTCTGCTCAATCACCTCCAGGATATGAAAAACCACGTCCTCATTCCCTGGCCTTGCTTCCTCCGCGTCCATACGTAGCAGCTCTTCCAGCTGCTCGGTACTAAGCCGGTTCAGATAGGCGTATTTTTCACTATTCTTAGCCATGTCGTGAACCTCCTTCATATATATATGACCGTTTTAAGCTTATCCTGACAAACTTCTTAACTATTTTTTCTTCCGCCTTTTCCGCTCGGGGAATACCGCATACAGTTTATCCCTGATTCGCTCTAGACGTTTTTGGCTGGCATATACAGAAATACCAAACTCCTGTGCTACCTGCTGGTGACTAGCTCGCTCAAATACCAGCATCTTGAGAAACTGGAGTTCTTCTGGAGTAAGTACCCGTTCAACAATCTCCATCACGGATTCGCCTTGCGGCTCCGGTTGCGCTGAAACAAACTTCTCTGGGAGATTGCTTTCATCCGGAAAATCGGCATCCAAGGAAAGTAGACAATAGAGATCACGGCGCCTGTTCCGCTCACACTCTTTGATCTTATTCTTTACAACATTCATTAGCCATCCACCAGGATTCTCATGCTTTGCAACCACATCTATACGACGCAGTGCCTCATGGAAGGTATCCTGAACAATGTCCTTTGCCTGCTCCTGATCTCTGAGCACAGCACTGGCATATATAAATAATTTTTTGAAGTACAAGCGGTATAGACGCTCGACCAACTCTTTTTCATCTGGCATCATAGCGGCAATCACTTCCCATCGTTTTTAGTATATCACATTACGACTCCGATGGAAATTTTTACTTTGCTTCAAATTCATTAATGCACACTCGGATTATTTTTTCTATTCCCTCTAGGTATTCAATTGATTTGCCTGTCAATAGCTGTTTGATATTTGCCATTTGTGCCGTAGAATTATCTATACTCAATAAGGCATCAACACTCACATTAAGAACCTTAGAGGTAGCATAAAGTGTTTCGACTTTCATTTTCTTTTGTCCGCGCTCTACTCTGGAAATAAATGCAGTGCTAATCCCAATCTTCTCAGCTAACATTGCCTGTGTTAGGCCCGCTGCATCTCGATATTTGGCAATGTTGTTTCCAATAATTTCTTCTAGTTTCCTCTGGGCCATATTACCACCCTCCTATTTGGTAAAATTATATTGCCCAAATTCTCTCCATTTAAAGCACCATTAGTTCTATTTGTATTTACCAAATTGCGCAATAAAATCAAACCCCAAAATTTTTTACAAATTTTTATTAAAACCATGTCAGGAATAAGGTTTTTTTGACATATTAAAGTGTAGTATATCTTTTATATTTTCTTTATTCCTTCGGCTCAACATTAATTTCAAGAGGGTGATTCCAATGACCACATAAAGTCGTTGCTGCATAGATAGCAACGACAGAGGTTTAGACTCCTGTTACGTACAAATATATCTTACAGGGAGGTAATTTTATGTTTAAGCGTTTAATGGGTTTGGCCTTGACCTTGTGCGTGACCATGGCAGTTATTCTCCCCGTTGCCTCTGCTGCCACTAAGAATACCGGCTCCTACAACTGGTCGATTTCTTCCGTTTCTGTCGCTCATAAGCGTGAATGGAATGGTAAGAGTGCTGATCAGATGTGGTACCTCACTGGTGGCTCCAATAGATGGGGGGTTCACATCAGCAACAGCGAATCTCGAACCATCCGTTCTGATCTGCGTAAGGTCATTCCTCTCGGTGTAGATACCACTCTTCTGAGTGATAACTTCACAGGTAATAATAGCACACAGAGACCTACTCAAACTTTCAGACCTGACTCTGGTGGCAACAGTTACTATACTGTTGTTTCTACTCAGGACAAAGTGGGAGTAAACGGTACTACTACGGTTTCTTGATCTAACTCTAAAATGCCCTGTCATGTAGGGAATAACGTAGAGCGGGGTACTGATATAATCAGTACCCCGCTCTAGTCGGAGGAATGAGCTATGTATAAAAAACTAAGTGAGCTAAATTTTAAGTTAGTTTGTTCATCCTTGATCTTTATATTATTTTTCCTTTTTACTTTGTTTTTTTTCGCATTATTTATCGCATATACGGCATGGTCTCCATATATAAACCCAATTAACTATTCTGTCGTAATTGGGATGCTTGAATATTTAGAAGTTGGTATTTTTGTTATGGCATTTTGCCTTGCAATGTATTTTTCCCACCAAAAGTATACCCTGGAACAAATTTGCTTTATTCCTACGCATATTGTAGTTTTATGTAAGCTTGGTACGGTGATACTTGCAAGCTTTCTAATTTGCTTAATTCCAGTTACATATATATTGATTTTTGCCATCTATCAAGGAACAGATATATTTTTTACATTGAATACCCTGTGCTATACATTAGTCCGGTGGATAGCGCTTTTGCTCGTTGCAGATACACTAGGCTTTTTTGTAGGCCTCATAATCAAAACCAGCTATTCTTATATTTTAGCTGCTCCATTTGCTGTAATAACAAGTTTCCTTAATGCTACAATTATAGATATCTTTTTTGGAGCAAACCCTTCTCTTTCACGTACAGTTGCACAACTGCTCTCTGTAGGAGATAGTTATGTAGGTGCATCCGAGATGGACTATCCAGGACTAAGATTAGATTTGGGTTTTCTTGTCGAATCACTATTTTCCATCTCAGTTTCCTTACTTCTTTTTGTACTTGTGTACTTCATGTCATCAAAAGGGGTAACAACAAGAAAGGTAGCCTGTGGTATTTTATCTGTTGGTGCAGTCCTAGTTACTGGATTCGTATTTGCAAATCTCTCTCCTATAGAGTATCAATATACGGAAAAAATATATATTACGTCACCTGAAGTTCAACCATACGAAATAACTAAGTATAAAGGGGATTTGGTACTTTCTGAAGTTAGCAGATTTACGGGAAGCTTTACAGTCGAACCTACGACCTCACAAAAACACGATCCATTGACACTACGATTAGATGAATGCTTTACCATTGATGAAATATCCATCAATGGTACTCCAGTCATGTATAGTCGGCATGGTGATTTTATAACTGTTGAGGGACCTACAAATCAAACAACCTATGAGATCAAATACCACGGACGAGTATATTATTTGAGTGATATAGGCTGTGTCAACATTTACACTTCATGGCTATCTGCTGCTTTACCCCCCAATTTTGCTTTTATTCCGATAATAGACAGTGATTCAACAGAAAAATACTTTGATATATGTGTTTCGAGTATGAATACAGTCATATCTAATCTAGATGTTACACAAGAAAAGAACTATTATTATTTAAAGGGAAGTGCTTCTTCAATTTGTATATTCACTGGATTCTTATCTGAGTATGACTATAATGGTACCATTATCTATAGGTCAAAATATAACTTTGTAACAGATTATGATGCCGTTTATTTAGAAGGTATTGGACTTAATGAATATATGAATCCCCAAACTTATGAAATTGAAACTGGATCTATCAGTCAGCCGCAGAAAGCATTTCTTATCTATGATTTATATGGAGTTTTAGGCTTCCCTGTTATCTATGGCGATTACATGTTATTAAACTATGGTCTCACAACTTGACGAGGGGGAATTGAAATGCTCGAAATCAAGGGTCTTTCCTATTCATATCGTAGGAATATTCCTGTACTCCATAATATAAATCTAGTCATTAAAAATGGCTTCAATTTGCTTATTGGTGAAAATGGCAGTGGTAAAACGACCTTAATAAAAAATCTGACTTCAATATTACCACTACAACAGGGAGAGATATTACTTGATAACCTTTCTGTAACATGCCCGGAATATAAAAAAAAGATTTCTTATCTGCCGCAGTCTTTTGATGTATATCCTACTCTTCCTGTCAAGGAAATTTTGCGCTTCGTTGCATCAGCAAAAAGCGGTCTTAATAAATCAGAGCAGGAAGAGCATATATCAAAAATTATGGATCTAACAAACATTACAGAATATGCACAAAAAAAATTAAAGGATTGTTCCGAAGGAATGAGGCGGAGAGTTGGGATTGCAAGTGCATTGATTGGAAATCCAGATTTTGTTGTATTGGATGAACCTACAGCTGGGATTGATCCCAAAGAGCGAATACAATTCTATAAAACACTCAGAACTTGCTTTAATGGAAAAACCGTTCTTATATCTACACACATATTAGATGATATTGACTTTTTAGCGACAAATGTTATTATGCTATCACAAGGATGCATTAAATATACTGGTGATTATGCTGCTTTTAGAAGTACCTTAAAGGGGAAACTATTTGAAGCAACTTGTGATCTTCAAAAGCTAAGTAGTATTATCCAAAAATATCATGTCTTATCAACTTCTATTACCGGAGAACTAGTTACATGTAAAATTGTTTCTGAGGAAGCACCTCAACATGATTCCCAAATTATATCAGTAGTTGCGTCAGAAGCTTCCGTAGAAGACATCTGGTTGTATTTTCAGGGTGGCGATACAAGAAATGGATAGAAAATGGCCATTACGCACAGATATTTTGGTGTGCTGGAAAACTTATATATTTTTTGTCCTATATTTGCTATTTATATCCATCAACAGGAGCTTTGCATCAACAACTGTTGGATGGAGCAATGGCGAACCTCGTGCATTAAATAGCTGCTATATTTATCTTCAGTTCATTTCTTGTTTATTCATTGTTAGTATTACTGCAAATATTTTTGAGGAAACATTTAGGACAGAATCACGTCAGTACATCCAAACATTTCCGTTGGGAACTTTAAGAATCATTTTTTTTCGTTACCTCCGAGTTATTTTCTTCATACTACTCCCTTATATCCCATCGGTACTAATGATGTTTACACATGCAAATGAAAGCATAGAAGAGTATCTTTCACTATTTCCAAACATCGGACATTTCCCCTTAATCAATCCACTTTTTCCACTTATTCATTGCATTATATCTGTAAATTTTTACGTTATCGCAACAATATTTTTGCTTTTTGTTCTAAAGCGCAAAGTAATTGTTCTTATTTTGATTTTATCTTACTGTGCATTAGAGGCAACAATGTTACATTTTATGTTCCCTAAATATGTTGTTTTTCGCGGTGCATTTAACACTCCAGATTTCTACCACATGTTTCCTAGCAATATTATTATTTTATTTTTTGTTTCGTTAGCCATGCTAATCTATACATTGTCTCTTTACAGCCGCAATATAAAAAGTGGAGTTTCTTAGTAGTTCACAAGAACATACAGAACAAATAGGAAATGCGGGGGCAACTGACCATTCGTCATGTCGCCCCCGTACTGTTAAGGCCAAGCTGTTTTGTCCAGAAATAGCCGGTCTGTTTTGTCGCATAGCCGGATTGTTTTGTCACGACAGCCGAGCTAATCTGTCGTTGAAGCCGGTCTGTTTTGGCATCGCTATATCATAAAAGGGAAAAGAGAGGTGCCGTTCTTGGTAGAAC
>CDZQ01050206.1_pt1 | contig 14126 bp, 13 predicted proteins | sample 554831 | NCBI WGS metagenome assembly CDZQ01 (sample SAMEA3182112, study PRJEB8094) | gut metagenome | biome: human; feature: gut; material: Stool; isolation source: human stools | place: Canada | collected 2013-05-06
AAAAATGGCACATGACTCAACCCTGCGACGCAGGTTTGCCAGCGTAAGCCGCGAAAGCGTGCTGAATCCGTCCATGCTTGCTATCTGGGATGGTATGGGTATTGGCGTTGCTGTTGTTGATGCAGAAGGAATATGCAGGTACATGAATCCGATACAGCAGCGGATTGATGGATTTGATCAGGTTATTGGTAAGCATATTACCAATCTATATGTTCCACACGACATCAAGTGCATACCGACAATTGAGTGTCTTCAAAAGGGAAAACCTATTTTAAGACGGGTGTATACCTATAAGACTACAAACAATTTTATGACCCGTACGGTCACGGATTTCTTTGCACTGTTTGACAGCGGTGTTAAAGATGGCGTTATTGCGTTTACAAGCTGGCTTGGAGAAGACATCCTCGGCAAGCTTGGCATACGAAAAAGTGAAGGGCGGGGCTGTAACAAACCGCAGACGTTGTATTCATTCAACGATCTTGTAGGTAAGGATCAGGCTCTTGTGGCGGTGATTGAGGCCGCGCGTGCAGCAGCCCATTCAAGCTCGCCGATAATGATCTGGGGGGAAAGCGGCACTGGCAAAGAGGTTTTTGCTCAGGCCATACATGCGGCGAGCAACCGGGCGGCCTTTCCTTTTGTGCCAGTTAACTGCGCGGCCATTCCAGAAACTCTGCTCGAAAGCATCCTGTTTGGTACCACCAAGGGCACCTATACCGACGCCTCAGATAAGCCCGGCCTTTTTGAAGAGGCCAACCACGGTACCATCCTGCTGGACGAGCTCAACTCCATGCCGCTTGGTCTGCAAGCCAAGTTGCTACGCGTCTTGCAGGAAAAGCGAGTCCGGCGACTTGGATCGCACGAAGAAATCCCTGTAGATGTTCGGATTATCAGTATCCTCAATCAACATCCGCTTGAGGCGGTGCAGAGCGGCGTGCTGCGACGGGACTTTTTTTACCGCCTTGCGGTGGTAAGCTTGGCAGTGCCGCCATTGCGCGAGCGGCGAGAGGATATTCCCCTGCTTGTCAAATCTGTGGTGGCAAATACGGAGGGCGGTAATCCGGTCAGTATTTCCGGTGAGGCCATGCGCATGTTCATGGAATACCACTGGCCTGGTAATGTCAGAGAGCTGGAGCATGTGATTGAGGGCAGCTTGGCAATGATGAACGAAGAACGTTCCATTGATCTCAATTCGCTCCCGAAGCATTTTCTCGAGTTCTACCAAAAAGATCGCAATGAACCAGCGGGTGTGCCAGTAGCACAACTGGCTGAAGCCGCTTCAATTATTGAAAGCGAGCATAAGGAATCATATTACGACTATAGTGTGATTCAGAGAGGTACTGTTGTTTCGCTAAAAGAATGCATGAATGTCTACGAATCTTCATGCATAAATAATGTGTTGCGCATCACTGGCGGCAATGTAGCCAAGGCAGCGCGGATGATGCATCTTACGCCAGCTGGATTGCGCTATAGGATAAAAATGCTGAAGATTGATGATTCTTTCTATTAGATAACTATTTTGCATCTATGTAATAGATTAGAATTTCATTTTTTATGAATTATTGTAGTATTGTTGTGTAACTATGCTGAAATTTATCTTCAGCCAATCTTTTAGGGCGAAAGTCGTAAAATTGCATTTAACAGGCGGGTGCTGTGACCATTTTGCAACAGTACGCAGGATCCATTAATCATATCTGGGGCATGCCGTCCTGCAGGTCAAACTGTTCAGGTCTTTCAGACTTCAGCCATTTGCGCGCTAGAGGGCGAAGTAGTTGTGGAGCCATATGTTTCTTTTTAACCGCCTCAACAAGATTCAGTTAAAAAAGGAATAAAGCTACAACAGCTTGTAGGGCAGGAATTCCCAAAGAATTCCTACCCTGAAATCACGACGTGGTGTTCTACCTGCCGTCACCTTCCGGAAAAGCCAACTTGCCGTTGCCTTCAAGTGTCGTGTTGCCTTTGGCCTCTAACTCTTCAGCCGCAAAAGCCGCAGCAAATACACCTGCTATTCCGGCCACCATGCCGCCAATAAATACACAAGTTTTGTTCATGTTTTTGCTCCGTCTGTTCTTATGAAATTGCAGAAGGCGGGGAATTCCCCGCCTTCTGCATGCCAGCCCGAGTAGGGCTAGTCGTCCCAATTATCTTTGATGGCCTGAAGTACAGCTATCACAACTGGTATCCAGCTCACGTAGTTATTCATTTACCCTCCCTGCGTTTAGCAGCGCGGGATGCGCCGCTTTTTGTGAAGCGTAAAGAAGTGGAATATTCCTGACCGGTACCAATGGCTAAAATCAAGCGGCACTATCATGCTGCACCGCCTTTAAGCAAGGCAGTCTGCAGCATTGCAAACATGGCAGGCACCAGATCGGGCAAGTCGTTGACCACCCGACTTGTGTGTGGCAGCAGGTGCGTGATGTGTTCATCCCGAATGCCAAGGCCGTAAATTTCAAAGCCGAGTTTTTTGGCCACCCCGATGGCATTGTTTGCGGCCAGTGGGTTGTTAGGCATGCCGTCAGTGATAACCAAGATCATCTTGCGTTGTTCTTTGAGAGGCAGCATGGTTTGCAGCACCCACCACAAAGCCCCAGCTAAGGGTGTCCCGCCAGAAGCTCGAATATCAAACAGGTCTGGCACCGCCTGCCCGTGTCGCATGATGGGGAATACGGAATTGGTCGACGTGGCAGCAGGGAAGGCCGTAACCGCCGGGTTCACGCCACGGATACGACTCAGTGCAGTTGTCACGGCAAAGCAGGCTCGTTTGGCAAGGTTAATTGGTGCGCCAGCCATGCTGCCGCTTACGTCCAGCAGGATATGGACAGCCGTATTGAGGCCCAGTTGCACTGACTCTTTTTGGAAAACACGAGCATTGCCAACCTGCAGACGGTATAGCGAATTGGCGTGCAGTGTGCCTCTGCGCCCAATACCGCATCGCCTTTGCGTTTGCGCTTGCAGAAAGCCCTGAAGGCGAGTGCGCAGGGCAATGCTGGCCTGTAACGCTCGCAGCTTCTGCTCTGCAGGCAAGGGGGCTGCATGTCGGGTACCTTCCACGGCCACGGTCAGTGCGTCACCAGCGGATTCTGCGCTGCTATTGGCAAGCTCAATCGACATGATTTCGCCGATGTTCTGAGGCAGATCCTGCGCATCCGCATGAAAAAGAGCTTTAAGCGGTAAATCACTCAAAGCACTCCGCCGTTGAACAGGCTCAGATTGCTGGTTGATTTGTGTGGCAGAATCATTGGTCTCCTTTGTCGGCTGCGGCATGTCGCCTTGATCGTTTTTGTCCGAACACTTGTTGGTTGCCATTGGCTGAGGCGGTTCCCACTGCCGGATGCACTGAGCTATTTGCCGAACGTATTTAACGGCTGCCGTCGTATCCGGGCAATGGATGTAGACCTTGACCAATATGGCATCCAGGGCCTCTTTTAATCCGGGGAAGTGCTGCTCAATGATGCTTGCCGCGTTTTGGCGTGTCGGGGTCACCTCATCCACATCCCAGGCTCGCACCGTCAACAGCACATAGTCCAAAACAGCAAGGGCCGGGGAATCGTCCCCGGCCCTTGGCTGTGCTTGTTCTACAAAGAATCGTCGTATCAGCCAGTTCAGGTTCCTCCGGCAGCCGGGGAAAATGCCCGACAGCTTCTTTTCAACACGCCAGTCCTCAAGGCAGTTGAACAGATTGAAGGTCACAGGATTAAGGTTTGCAGCTTTCAGCACGCTAAAATCAGTGTGTCGTATATGGGCAGCCTCATGGTCTGTGAACCCTTTGGCCAGCGCCAATAATTCCGGCTCACAATCAATGGGCAATGATGGCAAGTGGATAACCTTACCGTTGGTACAGGCTTCCTTGCCGCCAATACGCACCTGCACGCCATAGCGGTCACCCAGAATGGATGCCAAAAGGGGCAGGCAGTTGAGAACATCTTTTGTTCGAATCATGGTACCCCACAATAAGAAAGCCCGACATTTCTGCCGGGCTACTGTTCGGGTTTGTCAGGCAACGCTACAAAGCATGGCGGATCGTTTGCCAGCGTAGTATGTCGCCCTGCGGGCGGGAGGTAAGCTGGATTCATTTTGCCAACTTTTTATATAGCGTATCGTGTTCAAGCATGCTGTTATCAAGGGCTTCAAGTACATTCCTCTGTACAACTATTTCCTTGCGATTTTCAATGAATGCACGTGCAGCATCTTCTAGGACTGCCCCAATTGGACGGCCTTCCTGTCGAGCGATTGTTTTGAGGCATTCATAGAGGTCCGCATCCATCTGGCTGGCGAACCTTGTCCGTCTGGTTGATACTTGTTGCATGGGGCTCCCTTTCCTTGAGGCTAGCCATAGCGTTAGCCTTATTCAATGAATTTTTGATATTACCACAGACCCAGGCTGGGTATGGCAGGATGCGGCAAAGCGCTATCTGCCACGGGAATCTCAGGCAGGATGGGCTCATCGTCCATATTCCCATTCATGGTGCCATCCATCAGTACAGCAGGGCCGTCCGGCTCGTGGATAACGCCCGGACCAGTCAGCAGGGCATCCAGCACAAAGGCCGGGCCGTAGCCTTCAACAACTTTTTGGGCGTGGCCCACAAGAGCCGTACTGTCCTTGAGCAGGCAGACCAGCCCTTGCAACAGCAGCAGATCTGTGCCGGTGATGTTGCCCTTCTTGGGCATGCGCAGCAGTGCAGCCTGCACGATGTCAGCCACCGGGGCCACATGTGGCTCTACGAAAGACAAGCCCGTGAGCTTGGCATGCAGGGTGCGCAGCGGTGAAAGCGCCTTGTGGGTTACCTCCGTTTTGCCATGATAAACCCTGCGCCATATATCGTCAGCAGACTTGGCCACCTCATCAAACAGGGTGCCGCCGAGGCCCTGCACCTCTTCCGCCAGCCCGGCTTCCAGCACAGCGGTGTTGTCTGTGTGCTGTTCAAGCGGGGCCACCTTGTACAGCTGCCAGCGGAAATCCATACGGGCGCGAACATAGTCAGGCCCTACAAGAGAGTTACGGATAATTTCGCCCCACTGATGGTGCTTCTCAATCCATGCCTGCACATTTTGGTCATAGTCCGCCAGAAATGCCTCCTTTTCTTTTTCGAATTCGGTGCGGATGTTAAGCAGCTCCTGCACGATTTCGCCGGCTTTTTCCTCGGGGATGGCCCAGCCGGACATGAACCGCACCCCATGCCGGTCAAGATAGTTAAAGGCGCGAGCCTTGAGTGTGCCGAACACCTTGAGGTTTTCCGGGTCAGCAATGCGTTTGGAACCAAGCGATGCCAAATCTTCAGGGGGCAGCTCTGCGCCGCCCAGGTCTTCCTGACTCATTTTGCGTCGGGCTGACCACAAGCTGACGTTAAGGTTGAGTGCCAATAAATTGTCTAAAATACGGATGTCTGAAACAAGTTTTGTCATGGTTTTCTCCTAGAAAGAGCTTTTTGCAGGATTGAGAGCGTAGCCTTGCGTGATCTTTTTTGTCGCGCGAGCTTCAAGTTCCAGCACGGAATTGTTGCCAGCACAATTTTCAGCGGAGATAAAGTGTTGTTGCCCGACAGTGTCCGGTTTACCCCACTCCAGCGTGAGCCCCACAGGGCTGGCTTCGCCGATCCAGTATTTGCCGTCCTGTTTTTTGCCAGAAAGGTTGTGGACTACCTGAAGATGAACGCGGGGCTTGGCCACCGTGGGTGTGCGGTGCAGATGCCCGCGCATGAAGCGTAGGGCTTGCTCACCTTGCAGGGGGACGGCTTCAGAAGCCTCGGGTTTGGGGGATCCTGGTTCCACCTGTTGTGGAAACAGGCGCTGAGCCAGTTCATGCAACATGGCGCGGGTTTCACAGCTTGCACGGAAGGCCAGAGCCCGGTCGAGGGCGTAGGTGACAGGCTGTACGCCCTGATGGGCCAGAGGCTGAAAGCGTACGGTCAGATCTCCCCAGCGCAGCAAACTGCGTGTGGAAAATGTAACTTCAATGGTATTGGTCAGATTGCTGGTGGAAGCCTCGCCCATGAACAGTTTGCGAACCTCATTGGCGTAGTCCACCATGGTGGCGCGCAACGATTCGGGCAGCGATGGGAAGCGCCGGGCAAGCAGGCTTTTTTCCACGTCGGCAGAGGGATAGCCCACTTCGCAGATGGTGAAGCGGTCCAGCCATGCAAGGTTCTGCCGCTGGGTGCCCTGGTAGAGGCCGGTATCATCGCCACCGCCATTGGTATTGGCCGTGGCAACCAGACGGAACATGGGGTGCGGCACAATCAGTTCGCCGCCGTTTTCCGCTATGCACAGGGGGGAGCCATCTAACACGCTGTTCAAGCCTGCGGCGATTTCTGGTGAGGTCAGATCGATTTCATTGATCAGCAGAAGTGCGCCGTAGCGCATGGCAAGTGCAAGCGGGCCGTATTCAAAGGTCATGCTGCCATTTTTTACTGTCAGGTGACCAACCAGGTCGGCAAACTCCAGCCGCCCATGTCCGGTGACCTCAAGGACGGAATAGTTAAGCCTGGCTGCCAGCTGCTTGATGCCTGTCGTTTTACCGCAGCCTGTGGGGCCGAAAACGTACAACGGTTCCTGTGGGTTGAGAAACCAAACCACAACATCGCAGCTGGACTCATGGAAAATATAGTCGTGGTCAATGGCCGGGGTGTAGGCCGAAGGAACGGCGTATCCTTTTACCGTGGTGCCGGATGGTTTGCCGCTGAAAACCTGCCCGGCATCAAGGTCAGTGGGTTTAAGGTTACTAAGTCCTTCGATCAAATTTGTGTTCATGATTGCTGCTCCTTAGATGCAGAAAAAGCCCGGCTCCTTTTAAGGGAACCGGGCTCTTCGAAATATGGTATCAGTCTGGCTAGGATGTTTTTTTGTGAATTATACGGAATTGACTGGCAGGTGAACTTCTGCGGTCTCAGGCAGCGGGACGGTTTCCGTATGACCATCAGGGTAACGCAGGGTGTATTGCCCTTTTTCATCCAGATAGTTCAACGGAATGCCTTTTTTAAGCTCAAATTCAAGAATAACATGCTGATTTTCAATGGCAGTTGCAACCAGCTCTTCAAGGGGAAGTGGCATAATGCCTCCGCTGCACTGCTTACAATTTGCCTATCAGGAAGCAGTGTTCTCCTTATGGCACTATTCTTCAGAGGGCATACGTCGTAGGGCTTGTCGATATGCCTCAAGGCGTTCACGCTTGCCAATGGAGATGACCGTTACAAAGAGAATGTCATCATTCACCTTGTACACCAGGCGATACCCAATGGAGCGCAATTTGATTTTGTAGCAATCGCGCATGCCAGACAGGGCAGATGAGGGAACTCTCGGCTGTTGTAACCGTTCTGCCAGTTTCTTTTTAAACTGTTCTCTGATGCTGGAATCAAGCCTTTTCCATTCTTTCAGTGCTAGCTCATGAAACTGCAGGCTATAGCTCATCAAGCGTTACCTTGACAAAAGGGCCATCTTCGCGTTTTTCAACAATCTTTCTGTCTTCAAGATCTTCAAGAATTCCGAGGATTTCTTCGTAGTGCTTTGCGGACAACAGGTAGGCCTCTGGCTTGTTATGGTTCAAAACTGCCACCGGCGCATCCTTGGCAGTTGCCAGGACATTCGCAAAGTTCCGTTTGAGTTCTGTGACGCTAACGGTGATATTGGAGAGTATGGAATCCATGAAATCCTCCAAGTTGGATAAATTCGATATCTTTTATGACATCAAATTTGACATCAGTCAATGAAACTTAGTCCGCTGCAATTTCCCGGGCAATTCGCACCCGATGCGGATTGCACTGATAACTACCGCGAGCTTCAATGTCGTCATAATCTTCGCCAATACGGATGAACAGGAATTCTTCGTGGGGCAAATTGTCCATCAGCTCACCAACAAAGGCTATTTCAGCAAATTCATCGTACCACTTTTCTCCTTCCCACAGAAAGACAACTGAGCCTGAGCCTTCATCGATTTTGTTGGGTTCGCCACCGATGAGCATTTTGATTGCTGCAAAGTTGTCGGGGGGGGGGGCTTTTCTGCCTCTGCAAGAGCTGTTTTTAACTGATCCATGCCATTTTTTGTCAGGCACAGGGCCACGTCAGAATAATATCCCATGAGATCTCCCGAAGTTCAGTTTATGGGCGAAATGCTCAATTTTTCGAAAGGTGAGCCCGTACGCTCACAGCGGGCCAGCAAGGTATCCACGTCGATGTCGCCCAGATGCCCCGTATGAAAAATCTCGGTCAACTCCTCCCGCAGAGCATCCTTGTCCAAATTGGTGCGACCAGCTGCCACTGACATGCGGAAGCGATAGTTTCCCGTGTCTACCCAGTCCCAAGTGCCAGCCTGGCGGTGAACAAGTTTGAGCACAGTTTCCATCTCTTTGATTTCGCTATCTAAAGCGGTGCGGTGCTCCTTGAGGGCAGCCAGCTTTTCCAGAGCTGGTTCCCATTGGGGCATTTGCACGCCCTGCGGGAATTTGGGGCAGTCACCGTTGTGTTCGCAGTACGAGCACAACGGGTAAAAGCCCTGAGCGCAATCAACCTGTGCCAGGGTTATGTGTCCGGCGCGGAAATCTGCTAGTTCGCCCCAAAGTTGTGCCGCATGGTCAAGGGCCGTATCCAGCATGGCCTGATTGAAGCCATAGGGGCCGAACGCTTTAACCTCTTTCATGGAAAGGCACAGCAACCATGCTTCTATGCTTGTTTTGGCAGCAGTTGAGGGCATCTCAAGACCAAGCTGGGCACGGCAAAGTTGAGGGAAGGTCATCTTCTCATGCAGAAGCGTACCGTCCTCAGCACGGAGGCTGAAGAAGGGCTTGTTCCATGCTTTTACCAAAAAGCCGATTTGCCCGTGCAGTTGCAGCAGATGGGAATCGTGAGGCGAAGCTGGCAGTTTGTCGGTGCTTTTCACTTCCAGAATGCGAATGGCGTTAACGGGCGCACCCCAGACCAACACAAAATCAAGATGAGCCTTGATAGGCACGCCTTGATGCTGCCAGTTGATCTCAAGCTGGGGCAGTACATGGAGGCCAAGTGATACCAGAGCTTGCCCAACCCCAGATTCGAACCAGTGCCCACGTTGCAAAGTAAGCAGACGTTCCAAGCTGTTTGTGGTGGGTAGCACCTTTTTGGCCAGTGCAGCCCGTGGACATTCCCAGTGTTGGCCGATATCACTCATTCCCACATAGCTGGAGCGGTCGCCCAGATGGGCGAGTGTGTCTTTGTGGGCAACGGCTTGCAGGCCTTGCCGAATTAACGCCCGTAATCCTTCTGTGCGGTTCTGTTCCATGGTTTAGTCTCCATAAAAGCGAGAGGGCCGCCATCAGGCAGCCCTCTCACTCGGTCTTTTGATTTTTGTTATGCGGCATCAACATACTTCCACCACAATTTTCTCTGCGGGTTCCAGCGGAAGCCCGAACCGGTAAGTAATTCTTTTTTGGCCTGCGTGTTGCCGGTGGCAATTATGCAAGGACGTCCGTCCTGAGCGGTAACTTGCTGGTAAGTGACGCCTTCCAGCGGCGGGAGATTCTCAAGGCTTGCTGGCGGTCGATTTGAGGGGTCTGAAATATTGTTTGCGGTAGATGGGTTGCGTTGTCGCTCTTTTTGTGATTCGGGGGCGTTTACGGGCAATTTGGGGCAGGTGAACGATTTTTTGCCATTTTTAGCCCCTTCGCCATCGTCATCTTCAGTTACCATGCCCAGCATGGCGGTGAGAGCGTATCGACGAGCGTATGTCATTGCCGACCCCATGCCCTGCGGATCGGCCTTGGGTAAAGGAACCACGGCAAGAGAGCTTTGCCACTGACCAGACTCTGCATGCGTCAGCTTGGTAACCAGCCCTAAGGAGTTGGGCTGCTCCACCGGCACAGGGTACTGGCACAGCCAGATGCCGTTTTCGATAAGCGCGTTGTGGCAGGCGTCCATGACGCTGTTGAGGCTGGCGTACCAGCTTTTGGTGAAGGGATTTTCAGCGTCTTTTGTAACAGGTTGCATGGTTCGTTGCACGTTAAGCAGGGCCTTTGCCAAATCGGTAATGTTTTCTGATTGGTATTGGTTCATCTGAAAATCCTCTTAGGATAGCAAAATGACGAAGCCCCGCCCAGCTTAGTGCTGGACAGGGCTCTAGGGGCATTTTGAAAGGTTATTTCTCCTTTCTTCATTAGAATGATATATTTCTGAAAATTGCTGGAATACAGTACAAAGTGCTTTTTTGAGAGTGATGGAAATATTCGTGGAGCTATTCTTAGTAATATAAAAAAGTAAGAGAGCTATTTATAGCTTGTGTTTTCGAAAAATATTTTTCGTTCTTTACTGTTAGCTGTTCTAAGAGAAATTGCCCTCAGGACATCACCACGCCATGTGTATGCCAGTAATACAATGTCACCATTATATTCAGCAATTATCATGGAGCGAGGTTCTCCATCCTCATCGTAATCCTCGCTAAATATAGCTCTCTCACTTCCAAACAGGGTAATCGAATTGATGATATCTTGAGCGCAAGCAAATTCATATTTATGCTTCTTATAGTTAATATCATTTTTAACATCATCGTATTCGATTTCCATCCCGACTTTAAAAATATGATTACTCATAGTAGTTCCTTGCATCGCTCACATCATGGTTTGCTGTTTTGGCAACAGCTGATCCATGAACAAGAGTTTTTCTGCGGGATCGGAGGCTAAGCGAACGCGAACAAACTGTTTCCACTCCGCTGCTATATTACTGGTCATGCTCGCAATATATTGAAATGGTATGTCTCCGTTCTGATATCCTGATGCAATCAGAACAATATAATCAAGTATGTTGAAATATATTTGAGGGTTTAGTTCATAGTTGCGTGGACTGTCATGAATAATAAATCCTGGGTGGTAGTTTTCTGCAGTTGCAGCGGAGAGCATGCAGGCGATATCTCCAGAGATTGTGGAACTAATGTTGATAGCCCCTTTGCGCAGGAGCTTTTCATTGCTTTTGATCGAGAAATTCAGTTTGTCACCGTCAGGAACGATGGTTCCCCGGCAGCTATTGTCGATGGCCTTTTTGACTATTTCGTCAAAATATTGCTCAAGCTTTTCAAGCTTATTTCCAAGTTCAGATCGTAACCTGGAAATGAGAAATTCTTTATCTGCCTTTTCCTCGTGCAGTACTTTTAGTGCATGTTCTGCATCAAGTGTTGCTTCGTCAGGCACTCCACCGCACAATGTATTCCAGGCGCTTTCCAACGTCCCCCAGTGTTCCTTCAAACTCTCGAGCTTATGACATGATGCAGTATATGAGTCGTAAAGATCTTTTTCTTTTGAAGTCAGGGATTTTACTTCACTCTTGACGATTTCAAGCTGTTTTTTCTTTAGATCACAATCTCGTTCAATTCCTTCTACTATTCTACGATTGTCTTTAAACTTATTTTCTTCAGCTATTGTTTTGAATTGTAAAACGTTCCCTTGCCGCTTGGAAAGTAGTTTTTCATAAGTATCTCTCAATTCTTGAACCCGTTTACAGTCTGTGACCAAAATTCTAGCGATGCAGGTCATAGGCTCTTTGATGGAGTCCAAAAATTCTTTTCCAGCCGAATATTCCTGCCTGTCATCGTCAGGAGTGCGGAAAGTTACCGCTTGATGCTTTTGGGATAAAACTGCCTGAATTTCTTCTATTTTTTCATTAAGCCATGTTTCAGTGCTTTTGTTATGCAAAATGGCTTTGCGAACCTCTTGGTGAGCAATACTTGCCTGTTGAATATCTTTTTCTATCGATTCAAAAAAAGGAGTTATTAATAACGCTGGCAACTGCGCATTCTTGTGAGGATCTGGAAGGGCAAACGTTACATGCTGGCGTAAGACTTCTAGGGCATGCTGTACTCTGCTTTGCAAATTTTGTTCATAAGCCTTTTTCTGACTGTCATGGATGGAAATCTGATGTTCAATACACGTTATTTCCTGCAAAAGGTCGTCTTCTTCGGCAGACTTTAACCCCATGACGGCTCGGACTAGCAAAGCCCGGCTGTCATAGTTTTTAGGCAAAGAAGTACCAGATTCACTGTTGGATGATCGCCACTCCCAGTAATTGCCCTGTATAGCTTCTTGGTCTCTTGTAAGCCAAGCCAAGAGTTGCACCCATGTGAATGCCGTTTGAGGCGGACGGAGGGCATCAAGTGCCTCCATATATTGGCGATATTGGTTGTCGCTTTTCTCAAAGTCAAAAAGACTGACCAAAGTTTCGTGTCGTGCAGCCAGAGGAACATTTTTAGACGTGCGGATGAAGGGGATAAGAACCGCCCAAGGGGTCGCATCAATATCCAGCTCACACCCTACCCAGCCAGAGGGGAAATTATCTCGAATAGCCTGTTGGTCATCTTCAGAAGCAAATGTTGATTCGCCAAGGCAATGGCGAATCAACCGGCACAATGTTGTTTTGCCAACGGAGTGGCCGCCAAGATTATGGAGGCCTTCTTGTGCATCTTCACCAATGATGAGGTTAAGACCACGTTCAAATGGGATTTCTCTAATGAGATCACCAAGCGAAAAAGATTTGTACAACGCAACTCGTTTTACAAAAAGGCGCGGATAGTGACAGTTGGCGGGCATTTTTCCTCCGTGATTAGGCTACTGCTTTATCCCCCATATCGACAATATTGGCATGGGTATTGGCCCAAGCCTGAGCAGTCTGACTTTGCTCGTGTTGTCGTATGACAGTTAGGGCCTCAAAAAGATATTTCCCCAAGGTGGTCATAGAAGGAGCATCTCGGAAATCAAAATTATCCGGCATGCGACAGGCTCTGTTATCTAAACGAATGCTGACATTCAGAAGTGTTAGATGTCTTTTTAGCATATGGAAGCGCACCTTGTCTGTGGCAGCGAATTCCCATTCAAGACCTGTGGTCGCGAGTGTCTGTATGAAGGCCTCTCGCTGGTGCAGCGGGAGCATGGCAGCACAATCCTTGGGGCAGGTTGCCAACACCATGGCATCGAAATAATCATCAAAGGTCAAACCCGGATGATCACGCATTAGTGCTGTGATGCAAAGGTTAACTCGCTTTTCACGCTCCCAGTAGGGGAACTGCGCAGCGCTGGGCTTGTAGGCTGGTGCTGCGATTATTTCTGAAATTTCTCTTTCTTCTTTAGCTATGGAAGCTTCAATCTCCATGTGTGGTGTTACCCTGGATTCATACACTTTGCCTGTGCTGATAGCCTCCTGCATGGCATCGTACATCTGAAGAATTGTCTGCTTGGTGCGGTATTCACCGTAGGCTGACTCATCCTTGCGCTTTACTATGGTGAAGCTGTCCATGATGTAATCCACTGCATGGCGAGGAGAGGGGAAGGCCTCACAGAGATCATAAAATTCAACCGCGGTTTCATTTCCACTCTGTTCCCACGTGCCTTCTTGGTTGGCTGGAAGATAGAGATGAAAAAAAACCGCATCCAGCTCACAGCGGAGATGAAAACGCCGTTCCTCATCGCAAGAAAATGGCGGGCAGTCGAAACCTAAATTTTGGGCATACGACTGAAACGTATAATCAGTATAGCACAACTCAAGGACTCTTTTGCTTATCCATTCAAGTGGGATATTTATTTTCTGAACGATATTGGGGCTAGGCCAGGTAATCCTTTCAAGCGTGTAGCCCTTTACATGCTTGTCTACGTAGGGCCGTATAAGAAAATCAACAACAAAGGAAGAAAACGCTGCCGCGTAAAATGCTATCCAATGGTGATAGGATGTTATGGGACACTCTGGAAAAAACATTGGCGTGTCATATGAAGACACCACTCCATATGGAACAAGGCATGAAATTAAAGTTCTTTCGTCATCATTTCTAGCAATATCTCTAAATATAAGTCGCGTGAAACACATTTCCCAATTTTTTTCAGTTAATCCCTTCTTCTTCATGTGTTTTATTGTATCATCAATAGAAACCCATCCTTCGTATGGTGAATATTGTGGAGAGTACAAGTGAATATTTCTATTTTTTAATACAGCACAACCATTTGGCATGGGGAACTTTCGTATTAGTGCCTTATCCGTAGAAGCATGAAATTCAGCTATAATTTTAAATGCAATTCCTCTTCCTAAGAGTTCGTTTTCAATAGCATTGTGAATCTTTGCATAGTGTGCCGTGGGATAAATTGCTGCCGCCCACGAGTTGCCAAATTTTTTAGTAAATTCTGAACGAAGGACAG
>CDZQ01041071.1_pt1 | contig 14112 bp, 12 predicted proteins | sample 554831 | NCBI WGS metagenome assembly CDZQ01 (sample SAMEA3182112, study PRJEB8094) | gut metagenome | biome: human; feature: gut; material: Stool; isolation source: human stools | place: Canada | collected 2013-05-06
ACCGGTTTCTGAATGTTCATCATCATCTGCAATTCCTCCCAAATACAGAAATTCTCTTCATCGTTGAACCATATATGAATGTTCTTGTGCAGCGTGTCCCCGAAATCCGGGAGCTGCCTAAAGTCATAACCGCCATACACCGCATCCCGGAACTCGTCCAGACTTCCGTGGAACTCTCGACAAAGGGCGCCGCTGGCTGTGTTGCCCACCATGGGAATGTCCATGGCGATTACATACCGTTCGAAGGTGGTGTTGCGGCTCTGCTGGATGGCATTCCACAGGCGCTGCCAGGATTTTTCACCAAAACCATCCATACGGATGATTTCAGCTTTGTGCTGGTCCAGTCGGTATATATCCAAATAGCTGTGAAGCCATCCTCGACCGATCAGTTTTTCCAGCGTGGCCTCCGAAAGACCTTCGATATTCATAGCCTTTTTGCTCACAAAATGGACAAACTGCTTGAGCCGCCGGGTCTCACAGCCTTCGTTGTCACAGAACAACGTTTTGATAATCCGTTCCTCGCCATTTTCTGATTTGCTTTTGGTTTCATGGATGCGTGTCGGCTCACCGCAGCAAGGACACTGATGGGGAATCACCTGATCCATCACAAAGTTCCCGCGGTCAATGTTTTCTTCCACATGGGGGATGATCATATTCCGCTTACTGACCAAGATATGATTACCCGGCATCAATTCCATGTCTTCAATAAAAGACAAGTTGTGCAACGAAGCACGGGATACCTCACAGCCATCGATCTCCACCGGGTCAAAAATTGCGACCGGCGCAATCTCTCCGGTACGTCCAGGAGTCCATTCGATGGATCGAAGCTTTGTCTTATAAAGTTCATCCTCGAATTTGAACGCTAGTCCGTCTTTATAGTGATGACCAGTTCGTCCACAGCTTCTGGAAAAAGCAACATCGTTATACGTCACAACAATCCCATCAATGGGAATATCATTGTCCTTGGCATACTTCTGAAGCTGCTTAATACCATCCTCTGTTTCTGCCTGTGTCAAAGTCCGCCTTGTGACCATGTACTTGCAAAGGTGAAAGCCAAGTGAGGAAATAGCCTTGAGCCGTTCCGATTTCCGAGGCAGTTCGTCAAATCCTTCCAGCACATTGAAGGCCATAAAGGTGATGCGCCGACCCATGCAGACGGAGGCATCCAGCAGGCGTACTGAGCCAGCCGCCAGATTGCGCCCATTCTTATAGGTTTCGCCGTTTCCATCCACCAGTGTGGTTTTCAGCTGCTCGAAATCACTAGGGCGGATAAACGCCTCTCCGGTGACCACCAGCCGGCCTTCGTACTGGATGTGGGCAGGGATGCCACCGATGGCACGGGTATTGTGAGTAACGATTTCTCCCACATCTCCATCACCTCGGGTGGCAGCCTCAACCAACTCACCGCCCTCATAGGTCAGTTTCATGGTAAGTCCATCCAACTTGAGCATAAACATTACCTGGTGTTCTCCCATAAAGCGGCACAGCTCCACACTGTTTTTCACTTTATCCAGCGACAACAGCGGGATTTCATGCGTGGTTTTCTCCAACTTGCTTACCGCAGGATATCCCACAGTAACTGTAGGAGAGTTTGCCAGCTGTATCCCCGTCTGTTCTTCAAGCTCTTTCAGTTCATCAAAAAGACGATCATAAACCTCGTCGCTGATACTGGGACTGTTCTTGTTGTAATACTCGTTGCGGTAAATGTTAAGCCGGCGGGTCAATTCCCGCTGCTTCATCATCAGATTCTGATCCATTAAGTATCCTCCTTTTCTATGACGCGAAATGCCATAATCAACCTCTCTCTTGTATTACCGCCAGATTGGTAGGAACTGCACACATCATTTTCAAATGTCCAAGTGCGGGCTAGCCCCCACCAAAGTATGGCGCCTCGACCATTATTCCCGGCATTGATTTTGTTGTCTGGCTGGTTCACAACCTTTGTGTAAAAGCCCTGGGTGTTGACCCATGTGACTTCACGCAGCTGCCCGATACACTCAGGACGGCAGTGGTCGATAATCTCCAAGCGCATACCAGGCCACAATGCACGTTTGAGCTGGTTCAAGTTTTTGATCATGCCATGTTCTCCTTTGCTTTTTCCCCGTTATGGGAAGCATAGCGTCCAAAGTTCAGTTCATGTATAGTACGCTGGATCAGTTCGTCATCATCCCATGCAATAGAAAGGGTCTCTCTTTCAGGACCTGTTCCTACATGAACGCTCACCGTACCACTGTAAATTTGCATCAGTACATCGGGGCGCTTGGCACAGACGATTGCCAGGTTTCCAAGCTGTTTCATTGACTTCTCCTTTCACACGATCCGCAGCCAAACTACAATGGGCTGGCTGAGATCTGCCACTACATAGTTCTTCTGGATTTTACGAGGTCGGTAATGCCCGTCCAGTTCACACTCCATGCTCTGCTCGATACGCCCTTCATTCTCTTCCAGATGCTCCCGGAACGAACGCAAGGTATGCAGGCGCACAGCCAGTGGAGCGTCTTCTCTGCAACGCAAATCGGAACAGTACACATATCTGTGCGGTTCATCTTTGAGCATAAAACCGTAGGTCATATACTTCCGGCATCTCTGCTCTCGCTCCCGCTCGATATGTTTCACATAATCCACAGCACTTTTCACACCTTGGGTCACATACAGAACCCCCAATTGCTGACGCTGTTCGCTTGTCAGAGGAATCTCTGCTTTTTCTTGTCCGGGAAGTCCTTTGTAGATATGAAAGCTTTCCGGAGCATAACGGTAGCCACGGATGTTGTATTCAAATTTCAGCTTACCCAATGTCAAAACTCCTTTCATACATGAATGGCCGGACGCCCTGAAGGACGCCCGGCCATTGTTACACTGTTGTTATGCGGCAGCAGGGATTTTGGGCGTCTGCATAACTGATTTGTTTTCCATCAAATCTTCCAACAGTACCTTCGCCAACAGTTGTCCGGCAAGGTGCCCTGTATGGATGATTACACGATCTTTCTGCATTTGGATAAATTCCTCATTGCGCAGCTCACGGCTCTGTTCAGCCAATTCCAAATCTTTTCCTGTGAGCCGTTTGGCAACAACCTCTTGCCATTTACGAAGAAATTCTGTTGCTTGTTCAATGTCTTCATGCTGACGATCAAACAGTGTCCGTTTTTGCCGCACAGTTCCGTCCGGTTCCACCTCCAATGTGTAGTAAGGATCTTCCGGTTCGCTGGTCCGACGCAGGAACAGGATAAAGCTCTCCCGGCGTTCAATACGGTCATAATATCGTTCGCCACTACCGTCGTTGCCAACACAATGGTGAAGCATCCGTCCTTCTGTAATGATGGAAAGAATGTCTGTTGGAGCAGTAACCGTGTACGTTTCATCAGCGTATGCATACTTTTTCTGGAGTTCCTTGCAGATGGAATTAACATGGGGATATTTCTTCTCCATCTCCTCCGCCTGGAGTCTAAGGTCTCCCTTTTCACATTGAATGACAAGCTCATCATGCCGTTGCCGGAGTTTGCGGGCACGGTAGATGATCTCGTCACTGGTATCAATGTGCAACCGCTCTGCCATAGCAAGGTAGTCCTGCCAGGTGGTCAATACCTGGCGGCAGTTATTGTTAAAGTGTGCTTTCTGCTTTTCCAGGTAATTGCGAACCTGTACAGGGCTCATGCGGTCAACAATAAACATAATGTCGCTTGCGCTTATGTGGCTTTTGTGAAACCAGCGAAGCAATTCAGAAGAAATTGGCTTGCCGGTTTTCTTCTCCAGCTGTATCCAGCCCAGAGCATCCGTACCACCGTTCATTTGGCGCAGACGTTGGAACTTTTGTGTATCCAGCCCTAAAGCGCGAATCAAGCTCGGCTCCTCTGGATGTAGCACCATCTTCCGTACACTATCACAAGATCGGAAGCATTCTTTTGTCAGCTGTGTCAGACCAGCTTTCCATATTTGCTCCATTTGGGGAAGGCGTTCCCAGACTGCCAGATATTTCTCGGGATCAGTGACCTTTTGACGGCGTATCCATTCCACAAGTCCAGTACGGCGGAGTTCTTTTTTCTCCAGGGAGGGCAGGCTTTTTCCATAAACGCAGCCCAGTTGTTCACCGGAGTAGCTGTAATAGCAGGGACTCCCCGAAATCCAGCGCACTTCCCGCTGACAGTACATTCCCCAATAATAAGACCGAATCTCGCCGCTTCGATCATAAACCGAACGTCGAAATTCATGCCAATAGGGTTCACTGTGCGGCAAGGTGCTTCTTTTGTAGGTCCTGTTTACCCAGAATTCCCGGATAACAAATCCATCTTTGCACCTCTGGATCAGATAAGCATAATGCTTATCTGTCTGAAAATAACCTGTGCGTCCCAGTGCTTTGAACACGATAGGATGCCGGCAACAGGTGCAGCGGCCTTCCTTGTTGTGGTAGGGATGCCCGGCAATGGGAACTTCCTTTTCGCAGAAAGTACAGTAGCCAGTTTTGGCGCCGCCGCGTTTGTAGCGATAGAAGATGAAATTCTCCCGAACAGCCACTTTGTCAGCCCAACGTCCCCAGTCTTTAGGAAGCTTCGGAACCTGTGCCAGATCGTTGTCCCATGGGTCGGTAATTCGTTTGTGATACCGGTTCAGTTGTTCCTCGCGCACTTTCCTTTGAAAGTCGAGGATACCATAATACCCACCACGTTCTCCTGAAAAATAGTTTTGAATGATAGTGGAGTTCTCTTCACTGATCCAGCATTCCGAAGCATACTCCCGGCCGGGCCACTCCAGCCTGTCCAGCTTTGCATCCCGCCATTTTCTTGCCAGACAGTCATAGGTCAAAAACTGGCGGTTTTTCTTGTCCAGAAACACCTCATACACAGGCTGATCTCCGTTCAGACGAAGACAATCCGGCATATAAAACGCCACTTTTAAGATTCCATCCTGTACCTGGCAGTTTAGATAGGTAAAATACCTACGTTCGGTGTACTCACGACCATAGTAGGTCACCTTTTTCTGCGGAACATCCTCTATAGCTGCCTGTTTCATTTCCGGCGATGCCATCAGTACAGGCATCGCTAAGAGCATAGATTTCGTCAATTTATCTCACCGTCCTTCTTTCAAGATCTGCACCGTACCACACACCAGGCAGAAGCGTTTTTCCATCAATGGTCGCTACTACGATCTGCTGCACAGTACCGGTATCTGGGTCCTCTTGTGCGAAAGCCAGAATATCTCCCTTTCGGCACCCCTTGGCAATAGGGTCAACACCACGTACAATCGCATAGCCGCCCCAAGTGTTTTCCGCCTGATCTTTCTGCACATGACTGCTCCATGCCCGTTTGGGGTGGTCAACCATATAAGCCAGCCCAAGCATAAAAAACTCTTCCTTTGAAAGCTTTTTCAGAATCGTCAATTCTGTACAGGAGATTTTGGAATCAATCGCATCTTCATCGATGTCACCACCGGCATTGACAATGTAGTATTCGGAATGGTTTATATCACCGTAATACCGCAAACAATCCAGAGGATCCTCAGCACAATGAAAGCCATTCTCGGCGCAGTTTGCTTTCTCCGTCACATTCAGCCCCATCTTGAACTGATAGCCACGGCAAACCAGACCAGGGCAGAACCCTTTATATGCAATCATCGAAGTTCCTCCTTCAGCCGGCCAAATCCAAAAGCGAGATTTGTCCATCCGTGGCAGCTTTCTTTTCCGGTGCCGACTTCGACTTGGCTTCTGCTTTCTTTTTTTCGGGCTTTTTAGGCTTGCTACCTGTCACCGTCTTTCCGGCATAGGGCTTTGGAACAAACTCTTCCTCCTGTTCCTGATCTTCTTTGGCATCCGGATCACGAAAATAGTCTTCTGCCCACTGGTAACACAAGTCGTCTGGCACATCACAGCCATATCCCGGATTGTTCCGGTCAAGCTGAATGCCATTGGCTTTGAGTTCGTCCTGGATGTAGTCCCACGCTTTCCGATTGATGTACTGGAAACAGTGAAGCATCGACTTGCGCGGGTTCATTGTCAGGCGGGCAAAGGCGGGGTCAGACAGGCATAGGGTCTGGATCAACTCAGACACGCACTCCTTCATATTGCGCCGGGTCAGCTTTTCAGTATCCTTGCTGACCCGCTGCATGGAGGCGGCTACCACATCATCGTCGCTCATTGCGGCTAACCGATCCAACTGTTCCTGCAACGCCTTTTTCTTTTCCGCCTGTTTAGCATCCCATTCAGCTTTGCGCTTTGCTTCCGCTGCCTCATGTTCAGCACGTCGTTTGGCGTCCTCTTCATCGGCAGCGGCCTTACCCGCATCGTCAGCTTTCGGGGGCTGCTCAATCTTCTCGGCCATTTTCTCCGGCTCACTTCCCATTCCGTCCAAATCGTCATCCACTTCAAAGGCGTTCTGCCCCTGTGGAGCTACGGAAGGCGGAACTGGCAGTTCATCAAAAGTTTCCTCGTCCTCAAATGCTGCAGTGTCAACCGGAAGCTCTCGGCCTTGGTCCAGTTCCTGCGATAATTCAGAAAAATAACCCATAATGACTCTCCTTTCAAAAACAAAATGGCATGGAGCAGGCTGATGCCTATTCCATGCCATCGTTACATTGTTACAGCACATAGAGTAATGTACTGCAGTTGTCAAAGCAGTAGCATACCACATTGGGATACCGTTTTGACCAATCTTTGATTTTCTGTTGAATTGTCTCTGCTTCATTTAACCGTGAAAGGGTCCACGGCGGCGGAATCATCACTGTGAAATAGCCCTGTTCCATACAGGGTCTCACATCCGCATCCAACTGGGCACATTGTTGCAGCAGTGCCAACAGCTGGGTCTGCTTTACTTCATTAAACGCTGTTATCTTTCTACACCTCCTGCCGTATCTTTTTTGCTAGCATGGGCGAGAAACGAACTTGCTGAAAATCAGCTTGTCCATTCACATAGTAATAGGTGCGTTTTTGATCAATGTCCAATTCAATTACGTCAGATAGTGCCATCTGACGCCCACGGCACCCCTTCGGTAGTTCTTCACTGAGCCAGGAAAACAACCGTTTCAGAATTTCTCTGGCGTTTTGCTTGACAGGGCAGGTAATCTCACCCGCCCAAGCCACTCGGTATTGGGCAGCTGGTGGCTGTTCATATCCCGCTTTTTTCAGTGCGTCTATTCCTTTGAACGCAAACGGGATTGCCTGTCCCTCATCTAATTCCAACTGATAGAGTACAAAATGCTGCCTTTGACGCTGAGAATCCAGAATACGAACAAGCCCTTCCCGACCTTGCCGCAGGAATACTGCATATTCGTCAGGAGTAAGCCCCAGATATTCCATCAACCCAATGTCATTTTCTTCCCGATGATGCCACTGTTCAGTGCAGTCTTCAATATGGTTCAGTTCACACAGACCCCATAGATACTGTTCTTTGAAACTCAGCTTCTCAACCTCCTTCCGTTTTTGGCTCTCTCTACGCAATGCAAGCTGCCAATCATCAAAACCCTTGTAATTGGGGTTCCAAGTCAGCCGCCGGCAGTTCATGCCATACTTTCGGGCAGTCAAGTAGATTTTTGAGGCACCATTCATAACAGCTTGATTGTTATACTTATCCATGTCGTGAGCCTCAATAATTTCTTCTGTTCCGTTTTGTGCCAGAAAGGCAAATAACGGTTCCAGCGGAGTAATATTGTTGGCCCCGGCAATGGCTGCAAAGGTGCGCCCGGTTAAACAATGGGATATATCCGCTTTCAGTAATCCTTCAATCACATAGACTACACGGGAAGAAGGATTTCCAACGAGATGAATGGGACTACCAGATGTAACGCCTTTGTTTTTGCTTGACGATGAAAACCAGATGTACTTGGCTCCCGGTTTATCCGGCGGATCACCTTTCTGCTTGATTGGAACATCCAATAGAATCTGTAATCCTTTCATCATTCCGTCAAAACCAATGGCGGGAATCAGGATGCCGGCATTCTTTCGGTAAAAGTTCATCGTCCAGTGCCCATTGTCGTCCTCATAAAATCCCGGCACACCTTCTACTTTGCACCCCTGTTTGATTAGCCGCTCGGTAATTGAGCGACAAAGAAACGGCGGCGGTGTGCTTTTTAGCCCCAGATTATCAATCTGCTCGTCTGTCAAACCACGCTTCGGTGATCGAAGATGGTTGCGATGTACAGGCTGCAGCGGCAAAAGCCGCATAAGAAGGGATAATGTTTGATGAATTTCCTGGGGACTTGCCATGTTTGATTGCTCTGCCAATAACAACTCATGATGATTGTACAGGACCGGATGGTTCCCCATTTCTGGGGAACCATTTCCGGTTTGTTGTATGGCAGGTTCACATTGCTTATGAGTCGGCTTTGGAGGATGGTCGAACTCCTCACAAAGAAGTTCTCCAATCTCCCAATAGGCGTCTGAGGTAGACGTGTGGTTGAGTTTGGCATAGAGGGCCAGCATTCCGCCATATTCACCGCAATGATTACAGCGCCACACGTTCTTGACAAAGTTGACATTCATCCTTCCGCGGCGGTCACCACAAAACGGACAGTCCACATAAACACTGTTTGCCTGTTTGCGCCTGATTCTCAGATGCAGCAGTTCCACTACATCCATGATCGTAAATGGAAAATCCCCCGAATATGAGTCCATTGACGCTCACTCCTTTCATGGCCCCATACTGGGGGGCACGCTTCATCCGGCTTTCTGCAGCGAGTCCATGACCAGCTGGGCCGCAGCGTGGATTACATTGTTTTTGTTGCCAGGTGTCAGGTAGAAGCGCAGGCTGATCGGCCGCTCCTTGGCAATCTGAGCGATGGTTTTACCTGCACAGATTCCCTTATCCACTACCACTTCCTTAGCTTGTTCCAATGTCATGGACTTCAGGATTTCTTCCACCGGCATATCCGCAGTATAAGCCGCTGTAGCCGGGGCTGTCGTTTCCTGTGCGACGGATTCCTGAGCATGATTCTCAACGGGCGAAACCGGCAGCATTTCCGCATTGGGTTCCGGAATGGGCAGTCGCTCCGCAGGTTTTTCCGGATTTACCGGAAGCTGTTGCGCCTGGGGGGCGTGCTCTTCCTGATGCTTCGGCTCTGCAGGCAGTGCTTCACCCTGAACAGGCTCTCTTTGCGCGTCAGAAGCCACGTATGGCGTTTTCGTCTCCTCGGCAGGTAATTTGACCTTTGCACCAGAAGCCGCCGTAGAAGCGCTGTGAGTAGCTTTCTGGACACCACGGCTCACCGACTCCTGTGGCGCCGTTGTTTCGGCCGGTGTCATAACATCCGTAAACTGGATGCCAAACCCGGCGTCGGACAATGCCTGGCTCAATGCTTCGTCCTGTGCACTTTTGATATACTCTTTACCGTCATGGATGGTCTTCTGCACGACGCTGACGCTGATCGGCTTGACATCACTACGGTCCAGGAATACCTGCGCTTCAAAAATCGCCATCTGTTCTGTGATCCGCAGCGCAGTTACACGCATAGGTCCATTGGGATGTGCCATACGGAACCACAGTTTCTGCACAGGCAGATCCAATTTCAAAGTGTTTTTGGTACGGCGCAGGTACTTGAGCGGGTCAAAGCCCGGCACTTTGTTGAGTGCGGCCACCGCTGCTTCCGTCTGATACATCATCGGGAAATTGTTGCTTTCGTTCATTGTAGATACTCCTTCCTAAATATAAAAATAGGAGATACCAGTTGCTTTTTCTGCAACTCTGTATCTCTTTTTAACCTGCGTTCTTTAATTTTTCGGATAAAGCCGCTGTAACTGGAATACCTGCTCGCTTTGCGTATGCCTGATAGTACATACCAATGCGTGCTCCCAGCAACGTGTGGCGCTTATTGATTTCACTGCGATGGATTGCCATGAACAGCACCTGCTTTTGTCCAATCAGCACGACTCGTTTTTTTGCCCGGGTGATTCCGGTGTAGAGCAAATTGCGATAGAGCATAATGGTATGCGCTTTCAAAAGAGGCATGATAACTGTTTCATACTCCGACCCCATCGCTTTATGGATGGTAGTAGCATAAGCGAGATCCAGATTCATCATATCCTCCATGCTATACTCAAATTCTCGCCCCATACCGAAGTCCAGGCCAATACGCTTACCTTTCTCATCTTCCCGAATATAACGGATAAACCCCAAATCACCATTGGAAACCTTTTCGGTGTTTTTGGTCTGCATAATGCGGTCGTTTACACGGAAGATTTTCATCCCAATTCGGATTTCTTCCTCAGCAGATCGAAACGGATTTACCCGCTCACGGATTGCTTCGTTAAGCTGCTCTGCAGAGGTTTCTCCTTCCGAACGGAATGGTGACAGGATTTGCACTCGGTCGATTCCGCTTTCCTCAATCTCCTGACAATACCGGCTGATGATCTTTTCGGCAGTTTCAGCCTGATTCTTTCCAGCCTGAAAAACAAAGTCCGGGCCGAAATACAGATTGGCACTGCCTTCGTTGATAAACTTGGCATTATATGCAATCAGGCTATCTTTGGATTGACGGAAAATCTGATCCAGCACAGTTACAGGGACGAGTCCACAGTCGATCATTTCCCGGAACACATTTCCGGCGCCTACACTGGGCAGCTGGTCCGGGTCACCTACCAGAACAATGCGCGCACCATCTTTGATGCGGGAGAAAAATTTGCTTGCAAGCCACATGTCTACCATGGAAAACTCGTCCACGATAATCAGGTCAGCAGACAATGGTTCCGATTGTTTGGTGCGATGGTTGTCTTCTTCTTCGTTGCTGAGCCCCAGCCCACTATGAAGTGTCCGGGCCTTATCAAATCCCGTACTCTCTGCCATACGTCGGCTAGCTCGGCCAGTAGGTGCCATCAAGGTTATTTCATTTTGCGGATGCAACCGGCGATACACTTCCAAAATGGTTTTCAGCACGGTAGTCTTGCCGGTACCAGGTGATCCCGTGATAATCGAGAGATTATGGCGGTATGCGGCATAGACCGCAGCTTCCTGCTTGGGGGATAGGACAAGCCCCAATTCACGCTTGACCTGTTCCAACGCCTGGTCAATTCGCTCTGGGGCAGGCGGTTCTACCAACCGTACTGCAATGTTTCGGGCTGCAGCATCTTCCTGAACGAACACCCGGGGAAGATAGATATTATCCTGCACCGATACGACTTCACCATTGAGGATCATGTTCTCCAAAACATTTTCTACTTCCTCTTCATGCAGGCGAAGAGATGCAACAGGTATCTTTGCATTCAGAAGCCGAAGAGACTCTTTTCGGAGTACTTCACGCGGCAGGAATAAATGCCCCTTACCTGATTTTCCATCTTCCAGACTGCAAAATAATGCCGCCCTAACCCGATTAGGATCATGCAGATCACCGCCATTTTTCCGTACGATTGCATCCACACGGAGAAATCCGAAACCAGAAATCTGACAGAGTTCAAATTGGCTTTTCCTTAAAATCTCCACGCTGTCAGGGCCAAAATGCTCATAGATTCGCAAGGCCGTTTTCGGTGTGATTTTGAACGGAGAAAGCATTACCATCAGATCTTGCAGTATCCTATTTTCTGCATAGGAACTTTTAATATCCTCCAGCTTGCTTTCTGTGATACCTTTGACTTCCAGCAACCGCTCGGGATGCTGTTGCAAAATATCCAGCGCATTTTCCCCAAACTGAGCAACGATCTGGGAGGCAATCGCAGGCCCAATCCCCTTGATCAGACCAGAAGACAAATAGCCTTCCACACCTACTCTGGTTTTGGGTACAATCTCACGCCATTGTTCCACTTGAAGCTGCAGTCCGTACTTTCCCTGCTTCCATTCACCATCCAGTTCCAGTTCTACCGCATCCGTCCGGGGCAATTCATACCCTACGGCCGTAAAACGGATCAAATGGTCGCTGTAACGGCGGGAAGCACGGGCTTCTGTTGGCACAGACTGGTCTTTGGTTTTTACGCTGATAATACAGAACTTGTTTACCGGGTTGTGGTAAATCGTTCCGTCATAGGTGCCTATATGGATCACGTTTTTCCCTCCTTTATGTTGCGTCTGCCTCAGCTTTTACGCTGAAACGCCGGAACTCTGAAACTGTCACATACTGGTTGTAGATTTCTGGATAATCTAGCTTTAACCGCATCAGGTTATCCTTATCAATGCCTGATTTTTTGACCGGATTGTAAGTGACTGTGTAATTCATCCCGTTTTGTTGACACACAGCTTTACAGCTTTTTCCCATTTCGGCAATCAGGGCCGCTTTCAGCCGTCGCATATCTGCCTCAATTTCTTTGCTGCCGGCCTCCGCGCGTTTTTTCTCCTCCTGAAGTTGGAGATAGCGCATCAGTTTTGCTGTCAGACTGAAATCAAGTGTTACAACAGCAGCGTCCTTATCTGCAGGACCAGTGTGTCGGCGAACGCTTTCCACCACAAGATCTCCGTCTTCGGTATAGGGCGGAGGTGTTTTGGTGAGCACATGATTTTCCCAGAAATACTGTTCCAGATAAACCATTTCTTCTTCGTAAGCGATGTCACGCCGGATTTCACGGATGATCGTTTCATCTTCGTTATTGCCGTATAGGCAGCAGAAAAAGCAACGGTCAACATCCATAACGGCCATGTAATGCCTACCCTGAGATTCGTAGTAGACCGGAACGGTTTCCTCACCATCCAGCCACCAATTATCCCGGGCGTTGTAGTTTGTTGTCTTGATTTCCAGAATGGCAGTAGTACCATCTGGGAGCTCAACAAAGTAGTCTACATCTGCCAGCATCCATGGATATTTCGAGTGCTGGAACATCTTTTTAATCTGGTAGATTTTATAACCTGTTTTGCGTTCAAAAATCTTTGCCACCAGGGGTTCCAGCAGATGTCCCATTTCCAGTGCGACCCAATTACCTTCCTCATCTTCAACTGCCGCAACATTCAGCTTGTCGTAATACAAGTCCCGGGCTGTCCTCCATGGGGAAATCCCCAGAAGGGCTGCCACATCACTTCCGCCAATGCCGCGGCGACGATAAGAGAGCCATTCTTCCTCTGTAAGACCAGCTGTATCAACCAGCACCAGAGGTTCCAGCCGCTTTTCAGCAGCCGAGTCAGTGACCGGCATGGATCAGCACCCCCTCCGTGTCTGACGGGGAACGACGTGCGGTTTCATTACCGGGCAGCGGCGCTGAATGGAGCTCTGCTTTCTAAGCAGTTTCCAGCCCTCATTTGCTTTGCCTCTTTTGTTGGGGATCATGCAACTCTGCATCTTCGTGTTCATTTACATACCTGCCTTCCTAATATTTGATATATCCTCAAAGCCGCTTTCGGCATTTGGGCAAAAAAACAGGCGAGGTTGACCGCGGCCTAAAGCCTGCCGTTCATAGTGATCTATGAACCAAAGTCATCCTCGCTGTTGGGAATAAAACTCCCGAAAAAACAAAAAAAGCCAGTAATACACTGGCCCCAAGGGCGCAGTGATACTACTGGCACAAGTACAAACTTAACTGCGTGTGCAATGCGGGCATTTAGCCTGCGGTACAGAAATCAATCTGTATCCCATAAGGGAACGCACAAATATCAATTACATTTCCAGTTTAACACAACATATAGAATCAGTCAAGCAAAAACACATATATATTGTGTTCGAGGTGTGAGAGCTAAAAATAAAATTGCAGAACATGCAGAAAATTGGCAACTGCTTGTCTATTTATAAGGGTGTACAGGCCTGGTACAGAAATTGCCATCCAGCCTGCACACTCTTTTTGTACCTTGACAAGTTCATAATCTTTTCCGGAGGAGTTATACAGGGATTGTGGATAGTATGCGAGGACTTTATTGAGCGTGCCCACGATTGAAATACTGCATAGCAGGCCCTGACAATACGTGGCGGAAATCCCCGGCGCAGGAAATGGCCTTTGGAAGAGACTACATACTTCCCGATAAATTTGAATGACTTCATTGTTTTTGTTGAAAACCTTCGTCTACAAACAATATAGGATATATGTAATTGCAAACAAAGGAGGGCAATTATGGAGAAGAGAAAACCCAATGACCTTTCGCCTGATCAGTGCTTGGCGGTCGATACGGAATCGCTTTGCAAACTGCTCGACTGCGGGCGGCACACGGCCGTCCAGATCGGCGACTTGGCCCACGCCCGCATTACCATGAATTCTCGTGTCCTTTGGAGCGTTCAGCGCGTAAAGGAATA
>CDZQ01060720.1_pt1 | contig 14111 bp, 12 predicted proteins | sample 554831 | NCBI WGS metagenome assembly CDZQ01 (sample SAMEA3182112, study PRJEB8094) | gut metagenome | biome: human; feature: gut; material: Stool; isolation source: human stools | place: Canada | collected 2013-05-06
CCGCCGCGCCCGCGAGACGGCCGCTTTTGAGCGCCGCAGCCACCGCCGCCTCGTCGAGCAGGCCGCCGCGCGCCGTGTTGAGCAAAAACGCGCCCGGCTTCATCTGCGCCAGAGCCGCTTCATCAATCATGCGCGCGTTTTCCTTTGTCAGCGGGCAGTGCAGGCTCAAAACATCGGCCTGCGCAAGCACTTCCTTTAGCGGCAGCATTTCCACGCCTTCCCCATGGCCCCGGTAAGCGATCACGCGCATGCCCAGCGCGGAAGCGATCTTTGCCACGGCCCGGCCAATGCTGCCCAGGCCAATGATTCCCATCGTCTTCCCCGCGAGTTCCACCAGCGGATAGCGCCAGAAGCAGAAATCCGGGCTCTTCGTCCATTCGCCCTCGCGCACCAGGCGACTGTGCTCGCCCACGTGTAGGCACAGCTCCAGCAGCAGCGCGATGGTCATCTGCGCCACGGAATCGGTGCTGTAAGCGGGCACATTGCACACAGGAATGCCCCGCTCCCGCGCCGCTTCCACATCCACGACGTTCACGCCCGTGGCCAGCACGCCGATAAAGCGCAGATCCTGCGCGGCCTCGATCGTCTTCCGGCCGAGCACCACCTTGTTGGTATAGACGATGGGCGCGCCGGCGATGCGCGAGGCGACCTCCTCGGGCCGCGTGCGGTCGTACACCGTTAGCTCTCCCAATGCGCCGAGCGCATCCCAACGCAAATCGCCGGGATTCATGCCATATCCATCCAGCACCACGATTTTCATGCCCATTCCCCCTTGCCAGCGGCACATTTCTGGCATTATTATAGCGCGTGCATATGCGTTTGGCAAGTTTTTGCGCGCAATTGGCTCTGCCTTTTGTCCTTCTCTATTGACTTACGCGCGCTTTGCGATTACAATTTTTGCATGCGTTAGGGCTTCTGCCTATAAGGAATGGCACAAACGCAAAAAGAGATCTCCATACACCATAAAGGAGGGGTTGTTGCATGAAGCACAGCGCGCTACGCATCATCCGTTGGCAGGAGCTGCATCAGTTGGAAGAAGAAATTGAACAAATCTGTGATGCCCGGGAGCGAGATGCCCAAACCCGCCTGCTGGAACAGATCCTGGAAAAAATCAACGCCTACGATGCCCACGTCATGAAATACCGGCGCCGTCAAACCCTTCAAACCCTGCTGGATCGCGGCATAGTTTTCGAGCCGGTTGACCGGAAGCCCATCGTTGCCGAATGGGACCGGCAAACCGGCCATAGGCGGACAGCGCAGCAGTATAGCGGCTAGTTCCGATGGCACCTGTTCAGTTTTGAACTGCTCCCCGCCCTTCGGGGCGCGGAGGCCCGCGCAGCTTTCGAGCGCCAGAAAAGGCAAGAACTGTATATATTCTTCGACTGCGACGATGCGGCATACCGCGCAAAAAATGCGCACCTGCTCACCACGGATGACATAGAAGCCTTGTGGGAGAACAGCTCCCTGCCGCTTATGGACCTGTATTTCTTTGATCCCGCGAACCAATGGACGTATATCCAGCCCCATGAGGAAAGCTGCGGGCCCTATTTCTTCCCGGCGGATGGCGAACGCGCCACGAATGGCGCCCCGGCATGAACGGTTCCACCGCCTGCTCGCACTGTTCTGAGGCTTCCAACGCATTGAACAAAGCGCTTTGCTCAACGTACTGCTTGAATCGATATTGACAGTTGCCTTCCCATGCGGTATACTTTGCTCAGAAATTGATCTGAACGATTGGAGGGATCCCCATGCCCCAATACCCGCAGTTTCCCCGCACGCAGGTGGGCGGCCTTTCCCTGCCGCGCATGCTGATCGGCAGCAACTGGCTGTTGGGCTTCAGCCACAAGACGCACCCCATGAACCACATGATCCTCGAGCGGAACGGCAACGCAAAGGCCATGTGCGAGATCATCTGTGCTTTCGCCAAATATGGCATCGACGCGCTGATGGCCCCCATCACCTCCTCGCAACCGCTGATGGACGCCCTGAACGACGCGGAGCAGAAGCTCGGCAAGCGCATCATCCGCATCGATACGCCCACCATCAATGTGGACGACAACGCCGCCGCGCGCGCCGAGGCAGGGCAGAAGATCCGCGATTGCGCCAAGGCGGGCGCGGACTTTTGCCTGATCCACCACACCAGCGCGGAAGCGCTCGTGAACAAAAACCTGGGCCAGATTCCGCGCCTGCCGGATTATCTTTCCATGATCCGCGACGCGGGTATGCTTCCCGGCCTGTCCGCGCACATGCCGGAGTTGATCATTTATTCCGATGAAAACGAATACGACGTGGAGACCTATATCCAGCTGTACAACTGCGCGGGCTTTTTGATGCAGCTCGAGGTGGAAGGCGTGAACCGGATCATCTGGGGCGCAAAAAAGCCCGTGATGACCATCAAGTCCATGGCCGCGGGCCGGGTGACGCCCTTTGTGGGCCTGAGCTTCTCCTACGCCACGCTGCGCCCCTGCGACATGGTGACCGTTGGATGCCTGACGCCCGAAGAAGTGGACGAAGACGTGGAAATCGCGCTGGCCGTGCTTGAGCGCCGCCAGGCGCAAATGGAAGACCGCGGCTCCCCGGCCAAGAGCGTGCTGGTGGGCGGGAATAAATAGGAAGCATACCGCATAGCGCCGCAATCGCCCACGTCCATTGCGGCGCTATGCTTTTTCTCCCGGCAGCGCAATCCAGCCGCCCATTTCGTATTCAAACGATTCCGGCCGGTATTCTTCCATGCCATAGCCATGGAAGAACGTCATCTCGCCAAAATACACGCGCCCATCCACTTCATAAAGATCCACGCGCAAATGCGGCACGCCCCGCGACAGCGCGCGGGCGACCGAAAGCATCTCTTCCAGGCACTTTGGCGGCGGAACCGCGCCCTTATAGTTTGGGTGCCGGTTGATCACGGGGAGCCGGTTCCAATTCAAATCATAATAATTGCGGGTGTGGTGGGTATAGCGGTCGAAATCCACGATGATGCACTTCGGCTCGCCGGAAAAGCAGAGGATTTTATAATCCCGCGGCACATCGGTTTCGCTTTCCAGGAATTTCTCCACCAGGATGCGGTGGGGAATGTTTTTATACGGCCATTCGCGGCTGGCCCAAAACCAATTGCGCCGCATCCAGGCGGTGATTTTTTTCTGCGCGGCGGGGATATCCAGCGCTTCCTTATCGCGGCAGAGAATGTTTGCCGAAGAACCATGCGCGCATTTGAGCGCGAAACGCCGCGGCAGCGCGGCCCAATCCACGTCCTCCGCGCGGCTATAGCGGGCGATTTCCGGAATAAGGTAGCTTTCGCCCACGCGCGCAGCCACAAAATCGCGCGCGGCGATTTTATCCGCCATTTGCGTATAGACGGGCTGGCGGTCGTACAGCTTGAGCCACTGCAGCTTTTCGCCATAGGCTTGGGGTGGATCGAGCCGCAGGGGCTTTCTGCGCTTCAGGCGGTATTGCAGACGCAGGAAGGCGCGGTCGCCCATCCAGCGGAAGGCGCCGCGCCGCGCGAGCGCAAAAAACGCATCGTACAATTTCATAGGCGGGACAGGGAATGGCGCACGCGTGCGAGGGTTTCCTCGCGGCCCAGAAGATACATGATCTCCACCGCGCCGCCGGGCGTGGCCGCGCGGCCGGAAATGGCAATGCGCAGCGGCCAGAGCACCTGTCCGTTCTTGCGGCCGGACCCGGCGATGGCTGCCATGATGGTGTCGTGCAGCGCGCTCTCCGTCCATTCGCTCACGCCTTCCAGCACGGGCAGCACCCAGGCGAGCGCGTCTTTGGCGATTTCCGGATTGGTTTTCATCTTCTTGTGGGTATACAGCTCGTTATCGAATTCCGGCAGCTTGGCCAGGAAATCCACCATCTCCGGCAGGCGGTTGAGCACCTCGGTGCGGCTCTGCGTGAGCTCCGCCAGGCGGCGCAAATCGAACTTTCCGGGCTCCAGCACCTTTTCAAACCACGGCGTGGCCAGGCGCAGATACTCCTCAAAGGGCAGCTTGCGCATATATTCCGCGTTGAACCAGGTGAGCTTTTGCATATCGAACAGCGAGGGCGACTTGTTCAGGCCCTCCACATCGAAAATTTCCTCCAGCTCGGCCATGGTGTAAAGCTCGCGCTCGTTGCGCGGGCTCCAGCCCAGCAGGGCGATGAAATTGATGATCGCGTCGCGCAGATAGCCCATGTCCAGCAAATCCTCAAACGAGGGATCGCCATAGCGCTTGGAGAGCTTGCGGGTCGCGTCTGCCATCACGGTGGGCAAATGCAGGTACTTGGGCGGCTCCCAGCCCAGCGCCTCGTAGATCAGATTATATTTGGGCGTGCTGGAGAGGTATTCCGTGCCACGCGTCACCAGCGTGATGGCCATCAGATGGTCGTCCACCACGTTGGCAAAGTTGTAGGTCGGCAAACCGTCCGCCTTGATGAGAATGATGTCATCCAGCGTGGAGCAGTCCACGTCCAGCCGGCCATAGAGCAGGTCGTCGAATCCTGCCGTGCCCTCCGTGGGCATGTTGAAGCGGATGACATATGGCACGCCCGCGGCAAGCTTGGCCTCGCGCTCCTCGCGCGAGAGGTGCAGGCAATGCTTATCGTACTTGAAGGTTTCGCCGCGCTCCGCGGCCTTCTGCCTGCGTTCATCCAGCTCCTCGCGCGTGCAGAAGCAATAATAGGCGTGCCCGGATTCCACCAGCTGCTGCGCATAGGGCAGGTACAGATCCTTGCGCTGGGACTGAATGTACGGCCCATAATCGCCGCCAACGTTCGGCCCCTCGTCGTAGTTCAGGCCCGCCGCCGCAAGGCTGGCGTAAATCTTTTCCACCGCGCCAGGCACCTCGCGTTCCTGATCGGTGTCCTCAATGCGCAAAACGAACGTGCCGTGGTTGCGGCGCGTGAGCAGATAGGTGTAAAGCGCGGTGCGCAGGCCGCCCAGGTGCAAATACCCCGTGGGGCTGGGCGCAAATCGCGTGCGAAATGCCATATGATACGCTCCTTTGTCCACTTTGATATAGCTTTATTGGTTTACTTCACGTGGATGTACCGCAGGAAATCCTGGATGCGCGCATCCCAAAAATCCCAGGTGTGCGCGCCGGGCATTTCCTCATACTGATAATCGAAGGGATTGCCCTCCAGCGATTCGAAGAAAGCCCTGGTTTCGCGGGCGTTTTCCAGCAGGAAATCCTCGCTGCCGCAGGCGTGATAGATGCGCGGAACCGGCTTTCCGCTTTGCAGCAGTTTATGCACATTGCCACGCGTATCCTTTTCCGTGCCCTCGATGGGCGCGTCGCCATAGGTCAGCCCATAGCGGCGGCTGGTGCGGCCCGGCATATCGCGGCGGCGGTTGTCCACGCTGGCGGAGAAGCAGCCGATGGCGCAGTAGTTCTCCGGCCGCGCGATGCCGATGCGCAGCGCGCCCGCGCCGCCCATGGAAAGGCCCGCGATGAAGTTGTCCTCCCGCTTATCGCTCAGCGAAAAGAAGCCGCGCATGATGGTGGGAAGCTCATCCGCGATATAGGAAAAATATTTGCCGCCATGCGCCATGTTCACATAGGAACTCAGGTGCCCGCAGGGCATGACCACGGCTAGGCCCGTGCCCTCGACATAGCGCTCAATGGACGTGCGGCGCTGCCAGGCGGTTTCATCATCGCTCGCGCCGTGCAGCAGCCACAGCACGCGGTGCGGCCCCTCCGACTGGGGCAAAAGCACGTCGCTCTGCATGCACATGCCCAGCTCGTGCGAAAAATATCCGGCGTGAATGAGCACCATATTACGCTTCCTCCTTTCCCAGCGGCAGCCAGTCGAGCACGGTCTGGATCTTTGCATCCCAGTATTTCCACTGGTGATCGCCGCTGGACTCTTCATAGGTGAGGTCGTATCCCAGCTTTTCCAGGTGCGCGCGCATCCGCACGTTGTGCTCATACAGGAAATCCTCGGTGCCGCACCAGATATACAGCTTGGGCAATGGCTTGCCGGATTCCTTCAGCTCGCTCGCCGCGGCAAACAGGTCGTTAAACGAACCCTTTGCTTCCTCACTGGTGCCAAAGATGTCGTAAAACAGGCCGTTTTCCGGCTGGCCTTCCAGGTGGGAAACGATGTCCAGCGCGCCAGAGAGCGACGCAGCGCAGGAAAAGGTGTCGCTGGCGCGCAGAGCGCATTTCATGGCGCCATAGCCGCCCATGGAAAGCCCCGCCACAAAGGTATCCTCCCGCCGCCTGGACATGCGCGGAAACAGCATGCGGCACAGCCTGGGCAGTTCCTCGGAAACATAGGTCCAGTAGCGGAAACCGAACTTCATGTCCGTATACCAGCTCAGATGGACGTTCGGCATCACCACCGCGATGCCCTTTTCCGCGGCATAGCGCTCGATGGACGTGCGCCGCTGCCAGATGGTCTGGTCGTCGCTCATACCGTGCAGCAGATAAAGCGTGGGATACGTGTCCGCGGCCTTCCCCTCCATGCCGATCTGGCCGTGCGTTTCCTCGGGCAGAATTACATCCGCCTGCATGCACATGCCCAGCGACTCGGAATAAAAATCCGTATGCAAAAGAGCCATGCAATCACCTCGCTATAGCGTTCTTTTGCGATTATACCACAAATTCCCGGCAATTGCCAGCGCAAGAAGCGTTAAAGCCGCAAAGGAATCGGGCAAAAGTGCGGTAGCGGGATGTGCGGGCGAGAAAACCGCCCGCGCCGGCCCGGGAATGGCGGATGCTGGCAGGCACAGAGCGAAGCACAGCAGCGCGTGCAACAGCTTCACGGGCAACAGCGCGCGCATCCCTATGCCACAATCGCGTAAAACGGCGGCATTCTGCCACACGATGCAAACGCCCGTGAAACCTGCGAGCGCGCCGAGCAGGGGAAGGGGAAGGCCCGCGCTGCTTCCCGCCTGCATGCCCATCGCCAACTCCGCCACCATCCGCACCGCCACCCGGGGCGCGCCGGAAAGGGATTGCGTGAGCAGCGCCGCGCCCACGGAAAACACCACCATATTGCCGCACACGCCCAAAATGGAGCTCACGGCGTCCTTAAAATCTCCCGCCTGTGGCCGGGGCATGCTTCCCTCGCGTACCGGCCAAAATCGCATAAACAGCCCGCCCAAAATGAGCGCGCCCAGCTGTGCCCCCATCAGCGCCAGACCTGCGGCGTGCGAGCCGAGCATGGCCATGCCCACGCCACCCACCAGAAACATCGGGCTGCACCCGGAAACGAGCGCCGCCGCGCGGATCGCTTCCGCCCGGGTATAGGTTTCGCCCGCCATGGTCTGCTTGAGCGCCGTCGCGCCCGCCGGGCTGCCCGCCAGAAAGCCAATCACGATGGCGCCGCTGGCGCTCGCCGGCACGCGAAATAGCGCGCGCATCGCCTTGCCGAGCCATTTTTCATAGGCCATGCGCGCCTCCGGGCAGGTGAGCGCGGGAATCGCCGCCACAAAGGGGAACAGCGCTGGCGCGACCGACGTCGCCCACGCCTCCATCGCGCCGCGCGCGGCTTCCAGCGCAACGCCCGGCCAAATCGCGAGCGCCGCCACAAAAAACAAAGCTCCTATCCAGCGCATATTCCTTCCTCCCCAAGCGCGTTTTTTCTGGCGAACGGAGCCGAGCGCGCTGTATACGCCCTGCAAAATCCGTTCATCCTAAAGCCGAGGTGAGAACATTGTCCGTAGGTTTGATTTTACTGATCGTTGCCGGGCTTTTAGTACTGTTGGGCGTGGGCCAGCGGGTGCTGGACAAATTGCGCCTCACCGATAAGCAGGCGTTGTTGTTCATCGCGCTCATCATCGCGGGCGGCTTTTTGCCGGAAATTCCGCTGGGCGGCGGCTATTTTATCAATGTAGGCGGCGCGCTGATTCCCCTGGGCCTGTGCGTCTATTTGCTGGTGCGCTGCCAGTCCTGGCGGGAACGGCTGCGCGCGCTCGTCGCTTCCCTCGTCACCGCCGTAGCCATATACGCCATCGCGCGCTTTTCGCCCGATGAGCCGGAGGCCATCTGGATCGATCCCAATTATCTTTACGGCCTGGCGGCGGGCGTCATCGGCTACATCTTTGGCCGTTCGCGGCGCGGCGCGTTCATCGCAGGCGTGCTGGGCGTGATCCTCATGGATGTGTGGCAGGGCATAGAGTTGCGCATGAACGGCATCGATCAGGCTGTACACCTGGGCGGCGCGGGCGCGGTGGACGTGGTCGTGATCTCCGGCCTGCTCGCGGTAATGCTCAGCGAACTGATTGGCGAAATCCTCGAGCGCGCCACGCGCGGCTCCAACCCGCGCGGGCGGGAGTTTACCGGCGGCGAAATCGTAAAGGAGGGACGGCGCAAATGACGCTTGTGGCGAAAAAAAAGTGGCCCATATGGGTGCTGCTGTTTTGCCTTCTCGCCATCGCGCCCCGCGCGCAGGCGTTGGAACTGTTTGCCCAGGAAGGCGAAAACGACGGCGGCACGGTATACGAATTGCGCACGGAAGCCGGGGAAATCCTCACGCACCGGGCGGGACGCATTTATGAAGGCGACGAGTATATCTCCAGCGGCAACCAGCTCTATCGCGTGATCGCGGTAGACGACGCGCTGTGCATCGCCACAGCCCGCCACATGGGCGCGGAACCGGCGGCCGGGGCAAGCGCTTCCGCCGGAGACGCGGCGCTGGCGGCGGAAAGCGCGGATGGCGATGGAGAAAAGCGCGTCGCCATGTATTCCACCCACAGCGACGAATCTTATGAACCCTCCGATGGCGCGGCCAGCCTGGAAGAAGACGCGGGCATCTTTGACGTGGGCGAAGCCCTGCAGGAAAACCTGGAGGCGCTGGGCATTTCCGTGGAATACTCGAAGGATACCTTCCTCCCGCACGACGCGGGCGCCTACAGCCGCTCGCGCCGCACGGCGGAAGAGCTGCTGCAGGGCAACCCCGATATGCTCATCGACATCCACCGCGACGGCATCCCCGATCCGGAGGAGTACGAAACCGAGGTGCACGGCGAGGAGATGAGCAAGGTGCGCCTGCTGGTGGGGCGCTCCAACCCCAACGCCGCGGCCAACCGCGAATTTGCCAAGGAACTCAAGGCCGCAGCGGATGAAATGTACCCCGGATTGATCAAGGACATTTTCATCGGCAAGGGGAACTACAACCAGGAACTGTATCCGCAATCCATTCTGCTGGAATTCGGCACGCACACGCTGGAAAAGGAAAAGGCCATCTCCGCCACGGAACTGATGGCCAACGTAATCAATGAAGTGGTATTCGGTGGCAGCGCGAAAGCCGAGGAAGCCGCCGGCGCGCGAAGCAGCGCGGGCTTTTCCGGCCTGTGGTGGCTGATCGCCATCGCCGTGCTCGGCGCAGGCGTGTACGCACTGGTTTCCACGGGGAAGTGGCGCTTGATCGGCGAAAAATTTTCCCGTTCCGCCAGCGAACTCACCGGCGGCAGCCTCGGCAAAAAGCCGCGCAACGCGGATTCCTCCGGGGAAAAGAAGTGACAGAGTTCAGCCCCGGCATCCGCGTCGAATGCCGGGGCTGATGCGGAACGTTACCCTTTGAGCGCCCCAATCATCACGCCCTTCACAAAGTATTTCTGCAAAAAGGGGTATACCAGGATGATGGGCAGAATGGATACTATAATGGCCGAATACTTGAACTGTTCCGCGCTTACCGTCCGGCTGATGCCAATCTGCGTCCCTGCCATGGTATCCTGCTTCAGCTGCACCAGGATTTTATACAGATATATCTGCAGCGGCTGCAAATCCGCATCGTTGAGGAGAACCAGCGGCCAAAAGTAACTGTTCCAATGGCCGACCGCGTAAAACAAAGCCAGCACCGACAGGATGGGGCCGGACAGCGGCAGTACCACTTTCAGCAAAGTCACCATATTGCTGGCCCCATCGATGGTGGCCGCTTCCAGCAGTGTTTCCGGGATGCCCTCGTAAAATGTTCTGGCAATGATGATATTCCATGCGCTGACGGCAAAGGGTAAGAGGACTGCCCAGCGGGTGTTATACAGGCCAAGCTGTGATACTGCAATGAAAAAAGGAATCATGCCTCCCCCGAAAAACATTGTAAACGTGATCATCAAAGACAGCGGTCTGCGCAACACAAATCCCGTTCGAGAAAGAGGATAGGCCGCAAGAACTGTCAGCGTTACATTGAGAGCTGTGCCTGCAAATGTATACAGCAGGGTATTTCCAAAGGAACGCCATATATTCCGGTTGGAAAACACCAGTTCATATCCGATCGTGCCTATCCCCTTCGGGAACAGATATACATCCCTCCGCAGGACGTGTTCCGGAGCGCTGATGGACATCGAGAACACATACATGAATGGATACAGCGCAATCACCGCCGCAATGCACAGCACAATCCCCATAACGATCTTGCCGATTCTTTCCGCCAATGGAACGCGTATAGAAGCCATTGCATCACCCCACCTTACCAGATTCCCGTTCCGGTGATTCTCTTTGCCACAGCATTGCTGAGAACCAGCAAAATCACATTGATCACAGAATTAAACAGGCCGACGGCAGAAGAATAGCTGTATTGCAAGGATTGCAGTCCCTGCCGGTATACGTATGTGGAAATCACATCCGCCGTTTCGTAGGTGGACGAATTGTACAAAAGTATAATCTTCTCAAAGCCGACGGACATAATGTTGCCAATGTTCAGTATCAGCAGCACCACCATGGTATTCATAATGGATGGCAGCGTCACATAGAGCATCTGCTTCAGCCGTCCGGCGCCATCCATTTTCGCCGCCTCGTACAGCTGCGGATCCACACCGGTCAGCGCGGCAATATAAATTATGGAATTCCAGCCGAATTCTTGCCATATGCCGGAAGCCACATAAACCGTCCGAAAATACTGCGGCTTTCCCAGAAAATTGATGGGCTTTCCCCCAAATACCCGAATCATGGCATTCACAATGCCATTGGTCGGGCTTAGAAAATTGATAATCATCCCGCAAGTCACCACCAGCGAAATGAAGTGCGGAAGATAACTGCACGTCTGCACCATCCGCTTGAAAGATCCATCGCGAAATTCATTCAGCATCAGTGCAAAAAGGATCGGGATTGGAAATCCCCACAGCAAACTGTACAGCGAAATCAACAATGTATTGCGCAGCAGACGTCCAAAATATAGTCCCCCAAAAAACTGCTGAAAATAGATAAGGCCTGCCCATTCACTGCCCAGGACCCCCTTACTGGGCATGTAATGCTTAAATGCAATCAGAACACCGTACATCGGATAATAACTGAACAGCAGGAAATAGAGCATGACCGGCAAGGTCATCGCCACAAAAAAGCGATCTCTATAGAGGTGGCGCCAGAAATTCTGACGCCCCTCCACTCTGCCGTTCCAATGCATGGAACGATTCACTGGCTTCACCTCACACCGGAACGGTCAAATTGCGCCTGTTTCACTGCAAGCAGTTCGTCCAGTCCAATCTCATACAGCTTTTCCACAAAGGCGTCGAATTCTTCCATCGGCATGATGCCCGAAATGAATTTATCCACGCACTCATCACAATAGGTGAGCAAATCCGGCTGGATGCGGTCGATAGTGGCCTGTTCCTCTTCCGTAGCCATCACCTGCGGAAACGGTTCACTCCTCTGATCCCGCAGCATTTCACCATACTCGATGACATATTCGGGATTCAACGCCGCATATACTTCCGCAGGCGTGCGCACCAGGATCGTATTGGAGCTACCCAGGCTGCGCAGTGCATTGTACGGATCCAGCCCATCCGGATTGTTCAAAACGAAATCTGTAAAGTATTTATTGCCATCCTCGTCGTATTCAAATGTAAGCCCTTCGATGCCCCATTCGTTGATGGTGACACCTTCCTCGCTGCCCCAGACATAGTCCAGCCAGCGAATGGCCAGCACGGGATCCTCGCAGTACTTCGTGATTCCATAATGATTCCAGGTGGTGTCCCTCTTGATAAGCAGTTTATCGCCATTCATGGGCGGCGCCAACAGGATATGGTTGCCTTCCACTCCCGCAGTGGACAGCAGTCCGTCATATTGCGGCACGCGTTCCGAAAGCGTAGAAAACGCACCCACGACATTGGTGGAAACCAGCGACTGGAAGTTGGATTCATCGCGGATTTCCATATCGATCAGCCCTTCCGCGTACCACTTCGCCATTTCCGTCAGGAAAGCCCGGAACTCTTCTGATGCATAGGTGAGGAAAACGTTTCCTTCCTCATCATACCACCAATAGCTCGTTCCAACCGGCAGACCATACGCACCCGTGAAAGCATTGACCATGCCATACAGACTGCCCGCATTGCGCCCGTATGGCACCACCTGCGCGCCATACCCCGTGGGATCGTATTCCTTAAACGCTGTCAACACATTGTACCAATCCTCTATGGTTTCCGGCGCTTCCAGATCCAGCGCTTCCAGCCAATCTTCACGGATAAACATGGCGTTTTGCACCACCAGGTCATTCACGAACATGGTGGTATCACAAATCGAATAAATGTGCCCGTCCGGAGCCGTCATCAGCCCCTTCAGCACCGGGTTCTCATCCAGCACGCGCTGAATGTTGGGGGCGTGCTCTCGAATCAGTTCATCCAGCGGGATAATGGTTCCATCCAGCGCCATCTTATACACCCCGCTATTCTGCATGGACGGCGGGATCAGCATGATATCGGGCAGTTCCTGTCCTGCAGCCACCCTGGGTTGCATGGCAGTATTGTAATCCGAGCTTGCTTCCCACTCGATCTTCACACCGGTGTTTTCCTCAATCTTCTGCCAGGCGGGCAAGTTATCATTTACCGTTACGGCGGAATACCATCCTTCGAGGCAAGCCAGCGAAAGCGTTTTGCCATCGCCAAAGGGCTCGGACCCCTTCGGTGCGTCCGCCGTTTCTGCCAATGCGCCCAACATGCCGGTGAGCATACATACCAGAATTGCGATTGCAGCAAGCGTCTTCTTCATGAAAAATGCCTCCTTCGCCTATCAATTGGGGATGAATCAATGCGATCGCACATTCAGCATATCCGTCGCAAGGTGCCTTGTCAACCGGCAAGATTTGAATCAGCATACCGGCGACGCGTACAAAATTTGCACACCCATCATTCTTTTAATTCTGATGCATATGCAGACGATACGCAGAGGGGGTGATGCCCGCAAAGCGCTTGAACAGCCGGCGGAATGTCGCATCATTCGTATATCCCACGCGCAAGGCAATTGCGCCAATGTCTTCCTGCGCGTCCGCCAGGTATTCCATGGCGCGGCCGATGCGTTGCCGGTTCACATATGTATGGAAATTTTCACCGTACTGCTCTGTAAACAGGCGCGAAATCAACGATGCGGACACATTAAAGTGCCCCGCTACCAAATCAAGCGAAAGCGTACTGTCCACCAAGTTGGCATTTACATATGCCAGAATGTTTTCCATGCGCGTTGGCAATTGCTTCAGGCGCTGCGCATACAGTTCCGCAATCCTGCGGATGTATTCTGCCACGCTTTCCCGCATGGCGTCCAAATCGTCTTCCTCGAGCACGGGCATTGCGATCGGCGCTTCCTCGGGAGCCAGCTTCATTATCGAAAAAGCCACGTTCACCATAAAATTCCGAACGCCTTTTTCCGTGGTCTTCCGTTCCTGTCCATTCTCCCTGTACAGGTTCTGAAAGATTTCATCCGCCTTTTGGGCCTGCCCGCTGAGGACAAACCCCTTCATCTGGTTCTCCATTTCCTGTGGGAGATAATAGCCGATGCTCCGCTGCACATTGTCATGGCGAAGCACGCGAAATCCCTGTGCCACACAGCGATAATCCTTCGCTTCCTGAGCGGATTCATACGATTCGCGAATCTGCAGCGATGTTTGCACCGCGCAGCCAATGGCCACAAAGCACATCTCCCACCGTTCCAGCAGCGCCGTCACCAGCATATCGAATACCGCTTCCTCCCCGTATCCCACAATCAGAATGTGGTGTTTCAGGCGGCGCAGCACATAGGCCCCGCATATGCCGTCACTCGGGCAATTCTGTTCCAGGATCTCCTCCAGCATTTGCGCGGTAGGAATCGCTTCCGTCGCCATGCCATCGCGCCAGAAAACCAGGCACACGCGATATGAAGAGAAGCGCTCCAGTTCTTTTGCGAAGTCCGCCAGCCGTACTTCCTCGCTCTTGTCTATCT
>CDZQ01048316.1_pt1 | contig 14099 bp, 14 predicted proteins | sample 554831 | NCBI WGS metagenome assembly CDZQ01 (sample SAMEA3182112, study PRJEB8094) | gut metagenome | biome: human; feature: gut; material: Stool; isolation source: human stools | place: Canada | collected 2013-05-06
GTTTTTTTTAAATCCGAACATTCTTACACTTTTAATTCCTTTATACTATAAAAACATTTGAAGCAAGGGGCATACTAACCCAAAAGAGGTTAAATAAAAAAGCAAAAAAATAAATAATTTTATCAGTAGTCTTAAAATAAGATACAATCATGAAGTGGTTGTAAATCAGCATCATCTTACTACTGATAAAAATGAAATCTAATATATAATTGGATGGAAACCTTGTAATCTAAAGAATATTATAAAAAGAAAGGCGGCCTGATAAGCCGCCATATCCGTTTTACAACGGTACTAGAAACATCGATACCGCTATTATATCCTATTTAGCTTCTCAGGATTTACTTCTGAAAACACTGAACAGGCCCCCGGTAATCCATACGGAAAAGACAAATGGTGCCGTTAAAGTCACTATGCCCATATGCATACCCGTTAACTGCAGAACGATAGACAGTATGATAGAAAATATCGCTTTGACTACTCCTATGCCTGTCTTATCTCCCAAGGCTATGGCACAAAGCACTCCGTTATATCCTAATAATCCCAAATTCCATGCAGCAAGATCAGTATGTGGATATAAAATCATAAATAAAGGAAGTATTGCACCGGTCAGTGTATACAGAGCATTCATACGAGAATTAATCAGGATCCCTAAAAGAAAAAATAATCCCGAAAGTATATTTCCCTGAAACATCACCTGACCGATATTTAAGCAGAATGAACGGAAAATATCCATTGTTAGTTCAGGCTTTTCCAACGATGAAGATAACAGTAAAGAAGGGTATAGATAATGACACCCAACAAGCAGAAGCCATACAACAAAAATAAAGGGTGCTGTCAGTCCCGATACTCTGTTCTGATAACGAAAACAACGCGCAACCCATGTGGAGAAAACAGAGCCTGAGATAAGCAATAATATAGATGTAACATTGATTTCCATAAAGACTCCAATTGCAATACCGACCAATGTCCCATTAAAACCATACAATCCGTTACGAATATCCTCCTTATCATATCCGGATAATGAAGCTGTCAAAGTGCTAACGACTGTACCGAGTACAGATAAAACTGCGAGCTGCCATGAATTAAAAGCAATTCCTAATAACATCAACCCACCGGATAGAGCATTATTCTGAAACATCACTTGCCCAATTCCACGACCTAATATTAAAATGTTTTTATACATATGTAATTGTTTTTATGCTGCAAATGTATATAATGTCAGCCGAAAAACAAAACAGGGATATTTATCACGGAAATAACATTTTAAGAATCAACATCTTACAAATAGAGGCAGCCTTATCGGGGCCGCCTCTGTTCATAAATACAAAGTACATTCGAATCTTTTATTCCGTCTTTAATCCTTTCTTGTCCAGATAGGCTTTAAACTGATGCAGATATTCGTCTGATGGTCCGTCAAAGAATGAAACACCGGATGCACCGTTATCAAATGCTTCATCCAATGCTTTCTCAAAATCGTTCTTTATATCGGGAAACATCAGTCCGGCATACACTTTCGCACGTCCGTCAACGGTCTTAACACTCTCTTGAACCGAACGCCCGATCCATTCCGGTCCTTCGTAATAAAAACCATTATAGATCATCGGGAAATAAGCATCCAGCGACCAGTTACCCCAATCCTGACGCACCATTTTCTTGGCCATAGAAGGCCCGGGGAATACAGCAGCAGAAATTGCTTTCCCATCGGCTTTCACCGCTTTTGTAATTTGGTCGACAACACGACTGATCGCATCCAAGCGGAAATTGATCCATGACTGATCTTCCATCGGATACTTTAACTCCAACGGATCACGCCCTGTTTGTTCTTTAAATTTAGTACGGCAAACATCACAATAGCAATAATCATATTCAGGATGTTCACTTGTTTGTTCTATTCCATAATTTTTCCACAAGCTGACAGGCAGAACTACATCCGGGAAACGAACATAGTCCAAATGTACTCCATCTACATAGGGTAAATGAGCTATCTTCACATAATCATCTGCCAAATATTGGGCCACTCCTTCATGGTTGGGACAAAGAAAACGGTAATAATCCACATAAGCAGGCTTATCATGCGTAGACTCCCCCTTACGATTCACCGCAAACCAATCGGGATGTACGTTGAGCAATTCGGCACGATTCATTGTCCACTTCCAGAAATGAGCTTCAAGACCGGCTTCCTTACACATGCGGTATAGGTTTTCATCATATCCTTCAAACATCACCCCGCTGATGCCGCACTCTTTAAGCAGGGCAAACCATTGGCGGTAATCCGCTTCACTTTTACTCTTATTTATACGTGTCCACACCCAGTTCTTCACTTGACGCAGAGCAACCTTTTCTGTCCAAAACCGTCCCTCATTATTAATGATGTAACGTCTGCCTTCACCCGGAACAGTAATGGCTATTTGATATGTATTCCGAGTGGCTTCAACCGAGATTTGCGCACCTTGCGGGAGACCCTTCAATTCGGCATCTGTCAGGAAGAAATCCTGTTCCGTACGCAGATAATTTTTCTCTTTCGCATACCTTTCCTGTTGTACATAGAACATAGCCCAAAGCAGTTTATACACAGAAGCATTATACGGTAATGCAAAAGTATGTTCGGGTGTTCCTACTTTCTCGTCAGCAAAAAACAAATATCCCCAACGATCCGGCATATGCATATCAACTTTTCCGGTAGGTGTCCAAACCCAATTTTCTTCAGGTCCTCCTGCCTTCAGCCATTGTACACGTGAAAAATTAATTCGCCAGCAATTACCAGCTTTCAATGGATTATTGAAATTCATAGTCAATGCTTTATGTGGAATAGCCATCTCCACACTCCAATATTTATCTTTGTCTTTCGACTTATTCAGCGTACCTTCGCGATGAATGGCCAACTTTAATCCCGGACAATCCCATTGTACCATAAAGTTTCCACCGGACCGATAAGGCCTGTCCAGCATTAGGTCGAATATGACCCCACGCGCATTGGTTTCTATTTCAAAATAGTTGTGCCCGTCCCAGTCAGGATCTATGAAAACCTCAAAATCATTATCATAATAAATAATAGTATCCCGCTGTGTAAGGCGTGCCTTGATATCATCCTCCTGCAACACCGCCCCTATATAAAGATATTCATCGTCCCACAGCATCTTGGCCGTAGTTTCATATTTAGGTGTAGGAAACCCCTCCCCGCTGATATCTACAAACGGAGCTGTCGGTTTTGCCTCCTGCCACGAAGCTTCATCCAGTTTGCCATCTATTTTCAGTTTACCATCCGTACGATAACACACATATGAACGAGGTTCAGTCAGGAAACGCCCGTATTTCTGAAAAATACTTTGTGCACCGACAGGCAAACTAAAAAAGAAGAAAATAAGAAAAGAAAACTTCATAGCTAAAAAAACAGGTTGTATTTGCTTCATTATTGATTAATTTTAGTTACAGTTTCAAAGATATGAATTATTCTGAAACCTATAAAGAATTCAACCTATAATTATAATTGCAATGAAGCGAATCATAAAACATAGAACACAATGCTTTTATTTCATAGCCAAAAGATTTCTCAAAAGCTGGAAAATTATAAAGAAATGTCCCTCGAACACATCTCCCTGGCTTTTTGTACTGATGAAACTAAAACGCCCCGGCTCTTTCGAGTCGGGGCCTGACATAAATTAAGTTGTGTGCTTTCTTCAAAGATTGGGAAACTATCTATTCAGTATATTCCCTCTTTCATTCAAGAATACAGCCTGTTCATGAAAATCACTCGACAATATAATCACTTTGTAGAGTTTACCCTCCGAACGACTATAAGCAATAAAAGCTTCTTTAATCAGTGCTCCTTCGCAGGATAACTCATCAATCACCGCTTCAGGAAGATTATTAACCTCAATAGGTGTAAAGTCTTCCCGCGAATCTCTTTGTTCCACTTTCGGGGACTTTTTCTTTAGAGGTTCATCTGCTTTTGCTACTGAAAATCCCAATCCCATTACTATTACCAATGCTACTAATACCTTTTTCATAATTCTTGAAAACTTAATTGTTCTAGATCTACTAACTATAACTAAACATCTGAATATTGTTATGCAATGCACATGCCAGACTTGTGTAGATCCGGATTAGATCTTCATTTTCAAAGAATTATATTATAACAGCCTTTATTGAAATAGTGGAATACGAAGAAATATTCCACATTTTCTGTAGAATTTTTCCACAGAAATCAAGTGGGTTACGTACTTTTGCGAAGTTACTTAGGCATCCCCGTACCTCATTTCTCCTCCAGCTTCTCCCTGATACGATAAAGACGAGTTATAGCCGGATTGTAGAAAGCATCGGGATAATGGGCCCTGATACACGATAAATCAGATTCTATACAAAGTTTTACATCAAAAATACGCTCCGCTTTACTCAGTTCCAGTTCCTGAGGCAACTGTGCAGTCTGTGCCCATTCCATTAATTCTTTCACACTCTGTTCGTCAAACTTATATTCCATCTTACTCTTGTTTTTCCGCAAATTTACAACTTAAAGGGCATAAAACAAAGCACCCTCCTCATTTCCTCCCGGTTCAATCCCTACTTATAGTGATTGCCTCCTTCACAATACCTAAATCAAGTGATTGCCCCGCAACACAGAACCAGCTATCTTTGCCAATACATTAATTAGTCATAATTATTACGTAAGTCACATTTAAGTGAGATAAGCCAATCCGGCCGAAGTGATTCTCCCGGATTCCATTTTGTTGAGTTGTTATTTTAATTATCATACTGTTTAATTGTTGTATGTAAATAACGTATTCAAATAGAACGAAAAACGTCCGGCCTGTGAAGGTCGGACGTTTTTTTTATTTCTTATCTGCGAATGACTTTTTCAGCAGCTGCATTATCCATAAATAGTTCCACGTTATCGGCATGATGCGCTATATAGGCGGCCGGTCCGGTATCTCCCGAATAGAAGATATCTTCTACAACCGGACTTTTCACCCTTCCTGTTATCAGGAAGATGATCCTTCGGGCATTCAAAATCGGAAGTCCTGTCAAAGCTATTCTCTTTTGACCGTTATTCGGATTAAAATTCGCCTCATATATATGATCCGTTGAAAGCAATTCTTCCTGTCCGGGAAAGATAGACGATGTATGTCCGTCATTACCCGCTCCCAGCAGCACTACGTCAAATACCGGGAACTCATTCTCCACCGGCACTTCTTTCATCACCAGCTTCGAATAGCGGGCAGCCTCCTTCTTCGGATTCTTCTCCCCCTGTATTCGAAACACATTCTCGTACGGAATAGGTACAATACTCAGCAACAACGACCGCATCATGCCATAATTACTGTCCGAATTTTCGGGAGGCACACAACGTTCATCTACCCAAAACACTTTCAGTCGTTCCCAAGGAGTGATATCCGTATATTCATTCGCCCATAAGTCAAACATCAGTGCCGGAGTGCTTCCACCACTAAACGCGATACAAAAGGTCCTGTCCGGTTCATCTAACATCAGTTTCACCAAATGTAATATCAGTGCACGTGCCGTCTCTATGGACGAAGGAAAAATGTAGGGTTTCATAGCTCGCAATATTGATCTGTGTTTGTTAAGTTCTTGCATGGATTGGTCCATTCGGCACCATGCTCATGCATCATAGCCTCACTCTCCAAAGGTCCCCAAGTTCCAGCAGGATAACCATACAACGGCGCCTCGGGATGTTCATTCCAATAACGCAGAATCGGATCGAAGAAATGCCAGGATGCTTCTACTGCATCACTCCGTGTAAAGAGGGTCTGGTCGCCCAGGATACAGTCTTCTATCAGACGGGCATAGGCATCTCCGCCGGGGACGCCCCCCAACTGATCATAACTGAAATCCATCGTTACCTGTTTGACCTCAAATCCGGGTCCCGGCACTTTCATGCCAAATTTCAACACAATACCTTCATTGGGCTGCAAACGCAATATCAGCTTATTGGCTCTCGGACAATTACCACCCGCGCAATGGAACATCTGATGAGGAGTTTCACGGAAATGCACCACTATCTCAGTCACTTTTGTCGGCATCTGTTTTCCGGTCCTGATATAAAAAGGTACTCCACTCCACCGCCAGTTACTGATACCCAGTTTCATTGCAATATAAGTCTCGGTACGTGAGTCGGGTGAAATATTCTTCTCTTCCCGATACCCCCTTTTATTTCCCCCTGCCGTATATTGCCCCCGGACAATATGTTCACTCAAATCCGTTTCGGTCAAAGGAGTCAGAGACTCGTATACCTTCACCACTTCATTACGGAAATTATCCGCATTAAACACAGCGGGAGGTTCCATAGCAGTCAATGCCACGAGCTGGATCAGATGATTCTGTACCATATCCCTCAGTGCACCCGTAGTATCATAAAAACCGCCGCGTTGCTCGATTCCGAGATTCTCCACGGCGGTCACTTCCACATAATCTATATAATTACGGTTCCATAAAGGTTCAAAAATACCATTGGCAAAACGAAAAGCTAACAGGTTCTGAGCCGTTTCTTTACCTAAGAAATGATCGATTCGATAAATCTGATGTTCGTCGAATACAGAAGCATAAATTTTATTCAGTTTCTCAGCCGATTCCAGATCATACCCGAATGGCTTTTCAACGATAATTCGTGCACGGCCTTTATTCAGATGCACCGACTTCAGGTGCAACGGAATCACACCATACAATGATGGAGGCGTAGCGAGGTAAAACAGCAGGTCATCCGGCCGGCTATCTCCGCTCAGTTCTTCAATGCGTAGGCGAAGCTGTCCGTATCCGCTTTCCAATGCCGGGTCTATTGCCAGATAGTGAAGATGTCCAACGAAAGCGTCCATCTTCTCCTTATTCTGCTCTTCCGACTTCACAAATTTCTCCATCTCATTATAAATGTAAGTCCGATAGTCCGCATCTTCATAAACCGTACGTCCCACCCCGAGAATTTCAAATTCTTCCGGAAGACGCTTGGCTACATACAACGAATACAATGCCGGCATCAACTTACGCTTCGTCAAGTCACCCGAAGCACCAAAGATAGTCATTACAAATTTACTCATATTTCTTTTTTTGCTTATACATTATACGTACCCGACTTTGTATCTCCTCCGTGTCCTGTCCAGTTTTCATGGAAAAAGACTCCTCGTAACTCATCTTTCCGCTCAAATGTATGAGCACCGAAATAATCGCGCTGTGCCTGTACCAGATTGGCCGGAAGATCAGCCGACACTAACGAATAGAAATAATTCAAAGCCGAAGAGAAAGCCGGAACAGGCAGTTCCTCACGCATGGCTTGTGCCACCAAGTTCTTCCAGCCGGACAACAGACCTTTGATCTCTTCTTCAAAATAAGGGGCCAGCAGCAGATGTTTAGGCTTTTCTTTTGCCTCAAATGCCGCAGCAATATCATTCAGGAAAACACTGCGAATAATACAACCGCCTCTCCACATCCGTGCAATCGAAGCCAGATCGAGGTTCCATCCAAATGTATCGGAAGCACGTTGCAACACCGCAAACCCTTGAGCATACGAAACCAGTTTCGAAGCATACAATGCCGAGAAAATCTCTTTTTCCGTATCTTGTTTATTATATACAGCCATCGAGTGCCTGCATTGATATTGCCGGGCAGCAGCTTCACGCAGTTCCTTCCGGGCCGACAAACTGCGTTCAAAAACGGCCGTAGCAATCAATCCCAGTGGCATACCTAATTCCATGGCATTAATCACCGACCATTTGCCTGTCCCTTTCTGTCCGGCGGCATCCAGGATCTTATCAATCAGATAGGCCCCTGTCTTATCTTTATGGCGGAGTATATTACCTGTAATTTCTATCAGATAACTCCGTAATTTACCTTCATTCCAACGGGTAAACACAGATGCCATCTCCTCGTTAGTCATATCCAGCAGCTCCTTCATCACCCAATAAGCTTCAGCAATCAACTGCATATCACCATACTCTATCCCGTTGTGTATCATTTTCACAAAATGTCCCGATCCGGCAGGTCCCACCCACTGGCAGCACGGAGTACCATCCGGCGCTTGGGCCGCAATGCTCTGCAAAATCGGTTTCACCTCTTCCCATGCTTTCTCCGAACCGCCCGGCATGATAGAAGCTCCGTTCAAAGCTCCCTCTTCTCCGCCCGAAACACCGGCACCGACGAACAGAAAACCTTTCGACTCTGCCAGTTTCACTCTTCGGTTCGTATCTTCATAATTCGAGTTACCACCGTCAATCAATATATCACCTGGAGAAAGATATGGGAAAAGTTGCTCCATCAGCTCATCCACCGGACTACCGGCACGTACCATCATCATTATCTTACGAGGCAAAGCGATCGATTCTACAAAAGCCTCTATATCCGTGAAGCCCTCTATATGCTTGCCTTTAGCCCTTCCGTTGATGAAACGTTCCACCACGCCTTCTTCCACACCCGATACCGTACGATTATACACCGATACGCTCCAACCTCTGCTTTCCATGTTCAGAGCTAAATTTTCTCCCATCACAGCTAAACCAATCAGGCCTATATCTGTTTTATTCTGAGTTGCCATAATTGTAATATGTATCTAAATTGGTTGATTTTTTGTTCTTTTTCTTATTATCTATAACACATATCGAAAATATTTGTTCGGATAGTTTCAGAAAAAAGTATTACTTTTGTAACAAACTGCTAAAACCTCGTAATGAAGAAAATACACATAGGACTTTTGCCACGTATCATCATAGCTATTATACTTGGTATCGCTATCGGAAATTTCCTGCCGACACCTTTGGTACGGCTGTTCGTGACCTTCAACTCCATCTTTGGAGAATTCCTCAATTTCTCCATACCTCTTATCATTCTCGGACTGGTTACCATTGCCATAGCCGATATTGGTAAAGGAGCCGGACGAATGCTGCTTGTCACGGCACTCATTGCATATGGTGCCACTCTTTTCTCCGGATTTCTGTCCTACTTCACCGGAGCCGCCATTTTCCCTTCGCTCATTACTCCGGGAGCACCTCTCGACGAAGTGAGTGAGGCGCAAGGAATCCTACCCTATTTCTCTGTTGCCATTCCACCCTTGATGAATGTCATGACGGCACTGGTCCTTGCCTTTACCCTCGGCCTGGGGTTGGCAAGCCTGCATAGTGACGCCCTGAAAAACGTAGCACGAGACTTTCAAGAGATCATCGTACGTATGATAAGCGCAGTCATCCTCCCGTTGCTGCCCATTTACATCTTTGGTATTTTCCTCAATATGACACACTCCGGACAAGTATTCTCCATCCTTATGGTGTTTATTAAAATTATCGGTGTCATTTTCATACTACATATTTTCTTGCTGGTTTTTCAATATTGCATTGCGGCATTGTTTGTCCGTAAAAACCCGTTCCGCTTGTTGGGACGGATGCTGCCGGCTTATTTCACCGCTTTAGGCACTCAGTCATCAGCCGCCACCATCCCTGTCACACTCGAACAGACCAAGAAGAACGGTGTATCAGCCGATATAGCCGGATTTGTCATCCCGCTTTGCGCCACCATTCATTTATCCGGAAGCACCCTGAAGATTGTGGCCTGTGCTTTAGCCTTAATGATGATGCAGGGCATGCCTTTCGATTTTTCCCTGTTTGCAGGTTTCATTTTCATGCTCGGCATCACGATGATTGCCGCTCCCGGCGTTCCTGGAGGCGCTATTATGGCTTCTTTAGGCATCCTCCAGTCCATGCTCGGTTTCGATGAATCGGCCCAGGCATTGATGATCGCCCTCTACATTGCCATGGACAGTTTCGGTACAGCTTGTAACGTAACCGGTGATGGAGCCATCGCTCTGATTATAGACAAGATCATGGGGAAAAGAAAAACTCCCGAAAGCCTCTAATGGCTATCGGGAGTTCACCCTGTTTGGTTATTAATTCCGTTTTATAATGTCATAGCCTGCCCGCCTATTACACCGGCTACAGCACTTGCCACAGCAATAATCAACTTCAATATAATATTCCATCCCGTTTTCTTCATACTCTTTATCCTCCTTCCGTTGTCAATAATTATTATATCAGCAATAAATTTTATCAGGCTGTCGGATCATCCACAATATCTCCACTACCCGATCCGCCATTAATTGCTCCCCCTATCGCACTGACTTTCTGGAATTCCACTCCCTGAAGCAAAGCACGGGTAGTGCCGATAGCTGCGGGACGAGTATATTCCGGAGTAAACAGACAACGAAGAGCCACCACCTGATTCGGACTCACCTCTTCCTCTTGATCCACTCCATGCCCTTGTGTACAAGCTTTCATCGTGAAAGTGCCTAATCCCTCCAGACGTACCGAACGGCTATTCAACAATTCTTTACGCATGGCAGTCATCAAGTTACGAATCACATTATGAACATCACCCGGTGTCAACGATGATTTTTCAGCTATTACTTCAGCCAACTGTTGTGAAGTTACCATTTTTCCAACTTTCACCAGAGTCAGGTGCCACTGTTTCTTTCCCTCTTTAGTTTTCAACTGCGATTGTCTCGCTCTATAAAATAAAGGCATAATTTTTCTCCTTCTTTACTAATGTTACTACTACGTTTCATTCATGTTTCGTTGATCAACACTGCAAAGATGAAGATTTACAAATTATCGGCAAAGGAAAAAACGGTCCGGAAAGCAGTTTTCTCAGAAAAACTTATAACACGCTTATTATCTGTATCATAATTCTAAGCTCTTCGTTCAATCGAATTTGCAAACTCACTTTTTAATATGATGGCAGTCGGGTAAATGTTACGGATATAAACGATGCTATGTAATCATGATGCAAAAAATGTAAACCTGAAAAGCGGAAATTAGAAGTTGAGCGTAATTCACACCAATACAATTATTTGTGTCATTTCTAGTGGCTTTAACTATCTAACTCTTCAAATGCAATAAAAAGCAGATTTAGGAAAACGTTCAGTTACTTATCCGTTCCCTGTTTTTCAAATAGAAAAATGAGGTAAAATACTGAACTTTAGACGGATTTGGCTATATGTGCTGCTTTTCTTTGGTGAGTGTCGTTAGTTAGCCGATGAAAGTACTGTTAGTCTGCTGTTTTCATTTCACACGGGAGTATCTCTCCGCACATCCTATATCTCCATTCGAATAAAACGTCACGACAACGGGTTTTGTCATTTTTTCCCATCTCTCTTCACCATAATACGTAATATTGGGCCACAGATCTTTGAGATTTCAGCCGAAACCCGGCAGGGCTTGAGCTTGAATAATCACTCGTCCGGAACTTCCTTTGCCCCTGTAACGAAAATGACTGCCCCGATTAACCAATTGGAATAAAAATCGATTAATTATCTCTATTGATAAGATTAACAATCACTTTAACCATTGTATCCATTTCTTCGGTGCGACTTTCGGCAATCATTAGTGTCAAAGCCACAAGCGCATTGTTGCCAATCCGTTTACTTCTGTCGGAATTATACAAAATGCCGTTACGTTCCATAAACCAGAGAAATAAAAATGCAGCGATACGCTTGTTACCATCGCTGAACGAATGGTTTTTAGTGACTAAATACAACAACATCGCTGCCTTTTCTTCTACGCTCGGATAAAGTTCTTGACCGCCAAATGTCTGGTAAATAGCACCTATCGAACCTTTGAACGATTGGTCTTTCTCATTGCCGAAAAGAGAACTACCTCCAAATTTCTTCCGTAACTCTTCAATGGCAGCTATCGCATTTTCGTAGGTAGCTGTAAATTGCTCTTTATTAGTAGTTTTGTCTATCTTAAGTTGTTGATAATCGTATCTGTCAAGCGTATCAAGAGCGTAAGCATAATCAGTAACCACTCGTAACAATCCGGTTGCCTCAGAGTATTCCAACGTCTTGTGGTCGAGAACATTTGCCAATACCTTGATGGTCTGCTTCAAATCCTCGTACTGCTCCAGCTTGATATTCTCCTTAACGGCATATCCTTTAATCAGATACTCTTTCAGCACTTTGTTCGCCCAGATACGGAATCGGGTTGCATTTTTAGAATTTACTCTATATCCTACGGATAGAATGGCATCGAGATTATAATATTTCACCTCTGTTGTTTGCGTCTTATCTGCCATAGCACCATGTGGAGTGGTATGTTCCAAAATGGAACATACCCTATTTTCTTCCAATTCTCCCGATAGAAATATATTTTTCAGATGCTTGGTAATGGCTGGTCGCTTCGTCCCGAACAATTCGGCTATCTGCTTTTGGTTTAGCCAGATATTTTCCTGTTCCAACTTAACATCAAGCGAGGTGCTGCCATCGGCTGTTTGGTATATAATTATTTCTCCTTTGCTCATGCCTTCTAAATTTCCTGTAAAGTTAATGATTAATTCTGTTCACTCAAGTATGCTGCCTGATAATTGTATTGTAATATAATTGGTTGACATTCTGCTATGGTCATTTTACACATAATCCATTTGCGAAATATTTTCGTTTTATATGATTGAATCCGAAAAGCACGAGCCGTAATCACATCCAGCCCGTAACAATCAGACAAAAAGTTACAACAAATCAACATTGCTCTATGGGTATAATCACCTGTTGCGATACCTGTTTTTAGAATCGCACGTACATGGGAACGTATTGTCGGGATCATCACCCCGAACAGTTCCGCTATCTCAAAATCTTGCATCTGAATATTGCCCGATATAGATACCACACCGCTTTCGCTGATTGTAATTATATTCTTTTTCATATTCACCTTGAGTTAAAAAACAGGCTTTTCTATTTGAAGAACCTCGCAAAGAACAAGATGTTTAAGAGTATCGGGTTGTTTGCCGAAGTGAGTGTAAGTTACCATAATAATTCAGTATTAGAGATGGATAATCACATACAAAATCATTTTCAAAACTGTAATCAACAATCCATTCGTTCCCGTTTGTATCTATGCGAGTAAGTCGAAATATGCCTGAAGTAACACTCGCATCGAATTTATCCATGTTAAATGCTTTATAATTGCAAAGATACGAGAATGATAGCTATGTTGGATAATAATCAAGATAAAATGATTTCCTTTGTGGAAGAGTGATTTGAAGCAATGGAAAAACACAGCAGACTAAAATAGTTTGCTCGTTTCTTATCCGTTCCCTATTTTGATTTTCTGTTTTGCAAAGCACTACAAATCAATAATATACTTCAAGATATTATAGTAGTGGCAAAAACCATGTCGGGCAATCCAAAACAATTCTCTTAAATATCACTTCGCTTGATGCAAGCAAAAGAAACGCTTCATAAATAGAATATAGACCAAACTCAGCGCAATAATGGTACCCGACAAATACCCATATTCATTCCCCGGAAATAGAAAATACCCGACTATAACTACTGCCTGCACCAACATATACACCAATGAAACCACCATGTGAGGAATTTTCAGTTCATTTGCCATAATCTGGTACAAATGTTTCCGATGTGGCAAACCAATATTCTCATGCAACATCAACCGATGAATTATTGTCAGCACACTATCCACCCCATAGACTGCCAACAAGACAATCCAGCTGAAATTTTCCGTACGGATTATCAGCATACCGATCAGAAAGAGGATCACGAAAGCAATGCTAACCGAACCTACATCCCCCGCAAAACACTTTGCCTGTTTCCGGAAATTGAAGAAGTTAAAGACCAACACAGCACAAAGCATGGTATAAATCAAAGCCGGCTCTACAAATGGAACATATACCCCATTTATAAATGCTAATGCCGCCAGCACCACCAACGAGTATCCACCTGTAATGCCATTAATACCATCCATGAAATTATAGGCATTGATAATCCCTGTGCAAACAATCAAAGCAACCACAATGGTCCACCAAGGCAGGCTGAACAACCCCCATTGATAGAACATCAAAGCCATCGCCGTAAAATGAAACACCAAACGTAACCCCTGAGAAGTAGAACGAATGTCGTCTACAAAACTGATAAAAGTAATCAATGTCAGAGCCAGCATAAACCAAGGATACTCAAACTGATTCGTCAGAAAGTAAGCTAATGCGCCAAAGAAGAAAATGATTCCTCCCCCTCTCAAAGTGATCCGGGTGTGCGAACTCCGCTCGTTCGGTTTATCGATGATATTGCATTTATCAGCAATACGGAAATAAAAAAGTTCTGCCAG
>CDZQ01037410.1_pt1 | contig 14042 bp, 12 predicted proteins | sample 554831 | NCBI WGS metagenome assembly CDZQ01 (sample SAMEA3182112, study PRJEB8094) | gut metagenome | biome: human; feature: gut; material: Stool; isolation source: human stools | place: Canada | collected 2013-05-06
ACAAAGCTGTCCATGAGCACGGTACGCCGGGCGCTGGATGATCTGATCAATACCGGGTACATACAAAGACAGCCCCGCTGGAGAGCCAACGGGGCTAAAAGCAGCAACCAATATGTTTTTAGAATTTAATCTGGGTTCAAAATCAGTACAAGAAAAAGAAATTGACTCGTGAAGAATACTTTAATATTGTAAAAACAGTCCAAAGTAGAGGAAATAAGGTAAGTGCTTAATAACCACCCGCGTATAACAAAAAACCGGGGTCCTCGTTAGAGAACCCCGGCAGAGTGATCGGCCGCGGGTAAGGTGCAGACTCTATGCATTGCAGAACTCCAAGGCATGAAAGCATCCAGATATTCCTGTTTAGGATTTTTTCCGAGGTAGGGCAGTTCCGTGAGCGTCCGTTCCAAATAGCGGTAAGGCTCCAAGCCGTTGGCCTTGGCAGTTTCCACAAGCGTGTACACGATGGCGCTGGAATCGGCACCCTTAGGTGAATCACAGAACAGCCACCCTTTGCGGCCCACAACAAACGGACGGATAGCGTTTTCCGCGAAATTGTTCGAAATATCTACTTCGCCGTGGTCTAGAAAAGCGTTTAGATAAGGCTTTTGGTTTTTGGCGTAAGTCACGTAAGCGCTTATTAAGCGCTTACGAAATAAGTAACATGTTTTAATTTTGCAAACGATTTGTGCTACCGGCATCCGTGTGAATGAATTGCAGTATATCACCGTGCAAGATTTGAGACACCAGAAAGCGCAAGCAGATGTCTTTGGTTCTGGGCTTTCTGGCAATGCCTGTTCAGATTTTGCTGTTTTTTAGGAATATACTCTTCAAATTTTTCGGTAAAGAAATTTTAAAAAGGGAATGTCCCGAATTCTGTGTAAACGATCAAATACAGTGCAAATAGAGCAAATTATCTCAAGGGAACGGTTCACTTTCGGGGACCGCTTCCTTGGCGTTATATTAGCGGCAGAGATACCGCGTGTCAAGAATCAACCGCTCAATCCGGCATCCTGTCATCGAAGTAGACCACCAGCTAGGCGTGAATCATACTCCAATCCTGGCATCTGCCTGTCCATTTTTTTGTAATGTCCATCATCGCCAGATACAGCATTTTCAGCAGGCTGTTATCCGTCGAAAAAACGGATTTGGCTTTGGTTACTTTGCGAAGTTGGCGGTTAAAACCTTCAATAGCATTGGTGGTATAAATCAGTCGCCGGACTTCCTGAGGAAACTTGAAATAGGTACTCAGATTGGGCCAGTTGTCCTGCCAGGAGGCTGAAATCTTCGGGTATTTCTTGTCCCACCGCTGGGCAAATACCTCCAGTGCTTCCAATGCAACAGCCTCATCCACGGCTGCATATACCGCTTTCAAGTCTGCCATCAATGCTTTCAGGTCCTTGTAGGAAACGTACCTGGTGGAATTGCGAATCTGGTGAATGATACAGTTCTGGATTTCCGTTTTTGGGAAGACTGCCTCAATGGCAGCGGAAAATCCAGTCAGATTGTCCGTGCAAGCAATGAAGATATCCTCCACACCTCGATTGCGCAAACCATTCAGCGCAGTTGCCCAAAACTTGGCGCTTTCGTTTTCACCGACCCACATTCCCAGAACATCTTTCCGCCCATCAAGGTTGATGCCAATGGCAATATAGACTGCTTTCTTGACGATCTGCCCTTCGCTTCTAACATGAAAGTGGATGGCATCCAGAAAGACTACCGCATAGACGGGCTCCAGTGGCCGTTGCTGCCATTCTTTTGCCACAGGCAGAACCCAGCTTACCGTCGTATCCGAAATCTCTATGCCGTAAATGTCACGGATATGGGTTTCAATGTCGCTGGTTGTCATGTTCTTTGCATACATGGACAGGATCTTTTCTTCGATATCCTGACTGATGCAGGTCTGGTTCTTCTTCAGAAGCTGTAGTTCATATTCGCCTTTGCGATCTCGCGGAACGGAAACCTCCACATCACCGAAGCTGGTGCGTAACGTCTTGCTGCTATGCCCATTCCGGCTGTTGTCAGTATCCTTGTTCTTGTAATCGTGCTTACTGTAACCGAGTTCATCATCCAGTTCTGCATCGAGCCTATTTCATTTTCCATGAATTCGGTAATGGTATCCTTGAACAGATTCTGGATGTCATCCATGCTGCTGATAGTACTTGCCTGCAGCAGTTCACGGATTTTTGCTCTGCGTTCGTTTTCTTCGGGACTGCGATTCTTTCTTCCCATAGTAAAGACCTCCAATGTGGTGCTTCTATTTTACACCACATCGAAGGTTTACACAAAACTTGGGATTGTCCCTTTAAAAAAGAAATTTTAAAGTACACCATATTTTTTAAAAGCCTCTGTCACCAGCATACCGTCCTCAATCGCTTTCCGCATCATCTTCTCAGTACCAGCCTTGATGAGTGCCTTTTCAAGTACCTCTGGAGCGACTTCTTTAGGAACAATAAGCACCCCGTCAATATCACCAAAGACGATGTCGCCGTTGCGGACGGTAACTTGCCCGATTTCGATAGGACAACGCCATTGAAACACATACGTACGCACTGAAGAATCCTGCGCCCAAGTTCCTGTACAGAAAACAGGGAAATTTTGCTCAATGACTTTAGGAGTGTCACGAGTGTAACCATCTAACACCGCGCCTGCGGCTCCACGAGCCTTACCGCAGGCCGTCAGCAGTTCACCCCACAGGGCGCTGTTATGTGCACCTGTAGCAATATAAATTTCGTTGGGCTTCAAATCGTCAAGCGCTTCCATCATATAGCCGAATGGCTTAGCGGGCTCATCAAACACATCGTTTTCCAATACGGTGCAGGCATAGCCGGCTAATTTCAGACGTTTATTTTCTGTTTCATCATGCAAGATATAGGGGATGGTGGGAACCTGCGCCGCCAAAGGGCGAATGCGTGCGGGAAGAAACTGATGTTTATAACCCATTTGATCCAAAATATCGCCGACCACCGGTGTGTAAAGCTTTTCTTTCATCAAGGCAAACATTTCTTCGTCACTTTTCCAAACAGTCATGATTGATTGCTCCTCATCTTTTTGTTTCCACTATATTACAGACCAAAATATTGTTTTGCGTTGTAAAAAGAAACGCCTTCTATGAGCATTCCGAGAGTCTCATAATCATGCGGGAATTTGCCATCTTCGACCCATGTACCAATCAGATTACATAGAATACGGCGAAAATATTCGTGTCGAGGATAGGAGAGAAAACACCGACTGTCAGTCAGCATACCAATAAAGCGTCCAAGCAAGCCTTCACTCGCAAGAACCCTCATTTGTTTTTCCATGCCATCGGCATGATCTTGAAACCACCATGCCGTTCCCATTTGAATCTTGGAGGGAATACTATCATCATGAAAATTGCCCAACATAGTGGCAATCACTAAGTTGTCGGAATCATTCAAGGAAAACAGAATCATTTTTGGAAGTTGGCCGTCCCTTTCCAGCGCATCCATTATGGAAGAAATTTTAAGTGCTAACGGATGGTCACAGACGGAATCGTAGCCAGTAGCTTCCCCTGTTTTTGCAACGGCATTGGTATTGCAGTTGCGCATTGCATTCATATGTAGCTCCATCACCCAACCGTGTTCGGAGTATTGCCTGCCCAACCAGAGAAGCAACTCAGTCTTATATCCCTTTATCTCGGCATCCGTCAATGGTTTACCAGCCAAAGCTTTCCGGCAAATATCATCAGCCTGCTCCACACCAACAGGAGAAAAAGGCAAAGCTTCAAAACTCTGATCACTGGCCATGCAACCCGCTTTTGCAAATTCGTCCATCCGAACTGCGAGCGCATAGGTTAAACTTTCCCAATTTGTGATGGAAACATCGGAAACCTGAGAAAGGATTTCGATATAATCTTTCCATGTGGATTTTTCTATGCTTAACACTTTATCCGGGCGGTATGTAGGAAGCACCTTGGTAGTAAAGCTGGAATCCGCCGCAAGCAGATGGTGGTATTTCAGTGTATCGGCAGGATCTTCCGTTGTACACAGGGCATATACATTGGAGTTCACAATAAAATAGCGCGGTGTATGTTTTCCATCTGCAAGTTGGGCATTGACTTTCTGCCAGATATCTGAAGCAGATTTGGAGTTTAACACTTGATGTATATTAAAATACCGTTGTAATTCCAGATGTGTCCAATGATATAGCGGGTTACCGACCGCATACGGCAATGTTTCTGCAAAAGCAAGAAACTTATCGTAATCTTCTGCATCGCCGGTAATGTACTTTTCCGGTATTCCATTTGCACGCATTACACGCCATTTATAATGATCTCCTGACAGCCACAATTCCGTCAGATTGTGAGCCGCCTTATTCTCGTAGATTTCTTTTGCACTGAGATGGCAGTGATAATCGATGATGGGAAGCTTTTCCGCATATTTATGATATAATTTTCTGGACGTATTGTTCAACAGCATGAAATCTTGGTTCATAAAAGCGTTCATCAGACAATCTCCTTTACAGGTCAAGGCCTCTCTACGGGCTGTACAACTAACATCGCTGAGGACTGGTGTACGTCTATTGCCTTGCGATGGTCCATAGAAGGTCCAACTATAGCTATCTATTGGGAATGTCACGCTATCTTTACAGGTATACCAATCGATTCACCAACGAATATTACAGTTCTCTCTCGACAGAATGATGCAAGAGACATTCTGGACTTCAATGTACTCATGAATGGCTTTCGCGACATATGAGGTGCCTCAAAAGATATTGCAATCTTCAGTATCAACTTGTTGGAGTAGTGATACAGCGTGAGTAAAATCATAATTAGCGTCAGAAGATAGCATAAAAGCTGGCAGATGTCTAACCTATCGGCCAAAGTATGGACTTCTATACTTCTGTCATCCCTGGACGCCCCAGCCACTTTATCCTCAGTTTTTCCACTATTGGCACTTTGATGTGTTTTACAAGAAGTTGAGTTGATAGAGAGGTTCTCAAAGTTCGCATCAATCAACAGAAAGAGACTGAAAGACAGCCTTAAATTTACATGGCTTTAAAAAGTTGTATAGGTTTTGGTTTTCGAATAAAGCCGAACATTTAACAATTAATCTTTCGTCTAATTGAAGAGATTGCAGCGATGGTCACCATATGATTAGAATCCGATGGCGCAGCCGCCATCCACCGTGAGGGCGGTTCCATTCACAAAACTCGCTGCATCAGAGCAGAGATATACAACTGCCCAGCCAATATCTTCCGGTTTGCCATACATCTTCATAGGGGTGTGATTGAGGATTTTCTGCTGGCGTAGCAAATCGGCGTCTATAGCTTGATGGAACATAGGCGTGTCGATGAAACCAGGAATAATGGCATTTACACGAATACTATCCGTAGAAATATCGCCAGCCATGCAACGGGTAAGTCCAAGTAACGCCGATTTGGCAGATCCGTATACACAGACGCGATCCATCCCCAGTAAAGCTGACATGGAGGAAATAAAGATGATGCTGCCGCGTTTTTTCTTTTTCATGTATGGAAGAACGGCCTGTGACAATGCGAAGGAGCCGTAGAGATGCACGTCCATGACATCACGGAAATCTTGAATGGTGATGTCGGAAACAGCTTTCTTACAGTGACGCCCAGCATTGTTGATAAGGATATCACATCCACCATGTTCGGCAAATACTTTGTCAATAAAATTTTTTGCATGGTCGGTATCGGTCACATCATAGACTTGGTAATGGATGTGACCACCTATTTCTTTACAGGCACTCTCCAATACATTCTCTTGGCGACCGGTGATAACGACAGTGGCGCCTGCAGCTTCCAGACATTTTGCGGTTGCGAAACCAAGGCCGCTGCCGCCACCGGTAACAACTGCAACACGGCCTGACAAATCAAATGCTTTGCTAAAATATTCGTTCATGATCATTTCCTTTCAGCTGTTACAGTAATCCCTTCTCTATCATTTGAAAAGTTGCGCGCATATATCCCAATGCAAATGCCATACCGGCATGCCACGGTGCACCGCAGGAAATCAGTGGCGTGTGATCGGGAATCAATACACCGTTAAAGCCACTTTTTTTCAGCTGCTTCAAGACGCGAAGCATATCAATATCGCCTTCGTCCAAAAAAACTTCATCATAGCAGGGCACCTTTCCTTTTACGTTGCGAAAATGAATGTAACTGACTTTGCCTTGGGCTAGGTACTGATCCAAGTAGTCGTAAATAGATTTATCGGACTGCATTTCCTGCATACTGCCAAGGCAAAGCTCCAACTTGTTGGCTTTACTAGAAACCAAATCAATCGATTTTTGATAGAGCTCAGGACGATATACTAAACGGGGCGTGCCACGAAGCTCTGGCATCGGAGGGTCGTCAGGATGCAGAGCAAGTTCGACTCCAGCTTCTTCCGCAACGGGAAGTATTTCTTCCAGAAATCGTTTCAAACGATCCCATAGCTCATCAGAGGAAACAGGAGACATGAAACCGCCATCGGAACGAGCGTATGTCATATTCCAAACCTGACCGTTTGGAATAGGGGCATCCAAATCAAGCAGAGATGCGTCAAAGCAGGTGCTTATTGCACCGCCTCGTGCTGCGTTCTTTTTCTGGTGCCCCCATACACCAGCGAGGCTGAAATTATAGCCAAATACTTTAATTCCTGCCTTACCAACATTGCGGATGATGCGTTGCAGATTCTTGATCTGCTCCTCACGCTTAGGGCCATCCAGCAGAACATCATACCAATCGGCGGGACTAAAGTTCTCAATTCCATAGATTTCCAAGCCGTAGGAAGCAGCTTTCTGTCTCAATTCCAGCAGACTGTCAAATTCCCAAATCAGGTCATGGGCATGAGATTCACCATAGTTCATTTTGACATCCGTAGCCGTCACCACCCGATCATCGCTGTCATAATAGGTGGCAAGATGGACAATCAGATGGGTACAGCCGCATTGCTTTGCAAACTGGAAATATTCAGGTTGCAGCATATGGCGATACAGTCCAAGTCCAAGCTTCATTCCCATTGCGTATCACTCCTATTCTTACGTAACTTTTGGGAAATTCAAAATATCCAGCAATCATACGACTTTGAACTTCAAATATATCGGAATGTTCTTCAGTTTTACCTTAAAATTGCAGGTGTAAAGATTTCAGAGAGGCTAGTAGAATGTAACATTTAAAAGCATCATATTTGAAAAAGCTGTGGTATACTCAAGCTATGAAAACATAGGAAAGAAACCATGGCATCCATCAAATATGTAATCGAGCTTAGCGAGGAAGAAAAGGGACAATTAAAAGCGATCGTGTCAAAGGGGACCGAATCGGCACAGACAATTCTACGCGCTAATATACTGTTGGCTTCTGACCGCAACAACAAGAAGCATCTGGCAGTTTTGGAAATGGCCGAAGCATTTCATTGCGCAACAGGCACGATTCAAAAGGTACGCATAAGCTATGCGAACAACGGTATGGAAGCAGCAATTCGTCGTAAGCAGAGAGAAACGCCGCCTCGTCATCCTAAAGTAACAGGTGATGTAGAGGCTCATATTATTGCGCTGGCCTGCGGAGAACCACCAGAGGGCTATAGCAGATGGACAGTCCGTTTGATTTCGGAAAAATGCGTAGAACTGGGATATGTAGAGTCCTTGTCCCACATGACAGTCCAGCGTCTTCTAAAAAAACGAATTTAAGCCTCACCTAAAAAAGTGTTGGTGTATTCCGCCGAAGCAAAATGCCGCATTTGTAGCCGCCATGGAAGATGTATTGGCTGTGTACAGTCGTGCTTATGACGAAAGATTCCCTGTGGTGTGCATGGACGAGAAGCCCGTGCAATTCTTTGAAGAGGCTCGAAAAAGCTTTCGGTCAAAGCACACTGGAATCTGCTACGAAGACAACGAGTACATCCGAAATGGCACCTGCAGCATTTTTCTTTTTACAGAGCCTTTACGAGGCTGGCGGTATGCCGACGCTCAGGAAACGAGGAGAAAACCGGATTGGGCAAAACAGATTGATTGGTTGCTGACCGTTCAATATCCCAATGCAGAAAAGGTCGTGTTGGTAATGGACAATTTGAACACTCACACCATAGGTTCTCTGTACGAAACCTTTCCTCCGGAACATGCATTTGCTCTGGCAAGCAGACTTGAAATTCACTATACGCCCAGACATGGCAGTTGGCTTAATATTGCAGAGATAGAACTCTCCGCTTTAGGCCGTCAGTGCATCGGAACACAAAGGATACCAGATCTTGAGACCTTGAAAAACTTACTCGTTCCATGGGCTACTGATCGCAATCTCAAATAACGTGGAGTGTTTTGGCATTTCTCCACCGATGATACTCGTACAAAACTTAGACACCTGTATCACAAGTTTAAGTGTTACGGGCTACTAGGTTTTAAAACAGACTCTAGGAAAACCGGAGAAAAAGCCATGCGAAAGAAATTCAAGCCGATGTCGCTGTTGGACACCTACAGAAGTATTGAGGAATAGTTTGAAAAAGACGGAACGGAGCTTTTCAGACCCCTGAATGAACATCACTACTGGGATGAAATCATCCCGCATACGTTTTATCGCGCTTTTTTCAGCAGCTCGGCCGCAATAGAAAACTAGAATTAGAAGGCTTTCTGCGCACACTGTTTTTACAGCCCCACGCATTCTCCATTTTGTTTGCTACGCTTTTTATCTTATTTATGATAATTTATTTACGATATATAACAGGTCTATTTTTCTGCTGATAATGACGATAGTTTCCATCTTCTGTAATGAGTCCCAGAATCCAATACTTCTAATTGGGCACAAACAGTATGCGGTGGAATCAACCGTGCCTGACAGCCGAAAGGAATCTCCAGCACTAAGTCCACAGCACCGTCCCATTTATTCCATTCAATAGACAACTTTCCATGCCTGGTTTCCTCCCAACAGCTCATACTGTCCGTAAGCAGGCTAGGCCGTACAAGGTAATTACCCAATCCAGAATCACATTCTCCCGTTAATCCGGCAATGTATTTATACAGAATGGCCGAGACATGGCTGAACATCATATGGTTATGAGAGCCTTCTAGATTCCAGCACTCGGTCAGAGTCGTACAGCCATGCTTGGCCAAATGTAAATAACTAGGATAGGTTGGATTTTTCAGCATAAGCAACAGTTGCTCCACGTTACCGGACTCTCCCAGCACTTCCATAACGTAGCGCTGCCCCAAAACACCATAATCCAAGTGGTTCCCATTTTCGACAATTCGGTTGACAAGACGGTCAAGCACCAGTTTTTCATTTGTTTCATCAAGAATATGATTCCAGATTACTCCGGCGTCTGAGGTCTGACAGTCGCCCTCGATGTCCAGTGAGAGGCTGACAAAACGCCGAACCAGCGCCTGTCGGATTAGCGCCTGTTTTTTCTGATAGGGGTTTTCTCGCCCTAGTACATCACACATCTTCCCAAGAATAACAGCAGCTTCATAAAAACAAAGCGTATCTGTCAAAGCACGGGGAGCCTTAAAGGATTCCATATTTACGGAAATCGCCGGCCCGTCAAAGGGGGCACACCAATCTCCGATGCCATAATCCAGAATTCTATTATTGGCCATACTCTCCATAAAGTGAAAATGTTTTTCTACAAAAGGAAAGGCACGTTCTATAAAACGACGGTCACCAGTGTGGCAATAAAAGCGCCACGGCATTTGGGTCAGAACCAGAGACCAATCGGGCCCGTTTCCCCAGTTAAAGCCCCATCCTGTTGACGGGCACACGCAAGGAATGGCCCCATCGATTCGTTGACAGTCACACACGCTGTCAAGCCACTGGGATTGCATCAGCAGTGAGTCAAAATTCAGCATCAGTTGCTCTGATGCAAAGCCATTATCCCCAGTCCACGCATTCTTTTCCCGATGAGGATCGGACGTGGGCAGACCCATGGAATTTGAACGGCTCGACCAAAGAGCCATACGCTGAATCGTGTTCAAATCCTCGTCGGAGCAAAGAAATTGCCCTGTTTGTGGAAAATCTGTGTGAAGAACCTCGGCAATCAGATCTGCAGAGGAAAGCGGAGCGCCGACAGTTTCCAGTTCCACATAGCGGAAACCATGGTATACAAATCGGCTATTCCAGTGTGTTTTTCCAGAGCCGTTGGAGATATAGCGATCTGTTTGAAATTCACCCTCTCGGATAAAGCAGCGCAAATGAGATTGATCCACATGCTGCTTATCCGGCGTCAACTCTTCCGCATAACGTAAAATATACTCGCTGTTCTCAGGCCCCCAAGAACTCAATACGACTCTACCGGCAAGGTTTTGCCCGAAGTCAAAGATTCGACGTCCCTCAGAAGTTTGCCAGCTTTGTTTTGGCGGAATCCGCTCCACAACACGGATTGGGTATCCCTGCGCAGCTTTAATAATTCCGCCAGGGCTACGCACTTGGATGGCAGGCTGCCAACCTTCGCCTTCTGAATTCGGGCAACTCCAAAAGGGTTGCTCCAGACGGGAGTCATAATGTTCTCCGCTTCTGATGGAATTAAAGATAATAGGGCCTTTGCTTGTTGTCCAACTTGTATCGGATGTCGTTTGTGCCACAAAGCCGTCTGTGCCACAGATTGTCAACTCACACAAAAGCCGGGGGACGCCTCTCCAGGTAGACTGTGGTGTATTCCAAGCGTCTTTTGTGAAACAATTATACCAACCATTTCCCAGAATTACACCCAATGTGTGGGCTCCAGGCCGTTGAAAGTGCGAGGTTACGTCGAAAACACGGTATAAAGCTTCCGCATCATACTTGGTATAGGTTGGCTCCAGCTCTGTGTTCGAGATACGCTTCCCATTGATCCAGACTTCATATAACCCAAGTCCGCAGATGTATAACCTTGCGCTGGCTGCGGAAGAAGTGAGAGAAAGTGTTTTCCTCAGGTAAATTGCCGCCTGGTCATCGCGATCTAGCTTGCACCAAGGAGCGCTGATCCATTTCCCGCTCCATGGCCGGCCGCATTTTCCAGTCTCAAATCTCGAACCTGATTCGGCCCAAATGCCTTGGTTGTTCCGAACAGCCACTTCCCATTGGTATTGCGTTTTTGCCGCTAGAGCAGGACCTTGATAGGAAACAGCACAATGATCGGAAGAATTCACAATGCCAGAGTCCCAAATAAGGTTGCCGCCAGTCTTTACAAGCAACCGGTAACCGGTTTGGGAATCTCCCTGCCGTTCCGAACTTACTTTCCATGAAAATACGGGAGCATCATCAACTGCCATCGGCTCATGTTGGTAATTGCATCTCAGATCATAGAGTTCAATCCTTTGACCTTTCATAACGAATCATCCTCTCTGCCCTCGCTATTTGATTTTATTGTAACGAGAACGCCTAAGAATGAAAAGCCAAAAAACCGACCGAAAAGGACAAAAAAGAGAGACGGGTTCCCCTGGGGAACATGCTGAGAAGTTATCGTTTGTTTTGGCGGTACGACAGAGGAGATTGTCCGATGACTTTTCGGAACACACTGCTGAAGTACTTGGGGTTATTTCCGTATCCAACTTTCTCGGCAATTTCGGTGATGCCATCAGTGGAGTGCTGCAAAAAATACTTTGCTTTATTGATGCGAAGTTCTGTCAAAAACGAGCTAAATCGCTTCCCAGTTTCTTTTTGAAAACGTCGGCCTAGATAGTCTTCATTCATAAACAAGCGTTCGTACGCAATTTTTTTCAAGCTTAGCTCTGGGTCAGTATATTCAACCTCCACGATATCAAGGATTTGACGAACGCAGTCACTGTAAAAAACGGTGCCCTGTAGCACTTTTTGCTCTTTTGTAGTGGCAATTTTTTGGTTGACTTCGTCACAAGCCTGCCGAATGGCATCTGCCAACCGTGCCTCACTTATAGGCTTAACCAGATAATGATGAACCCCGCTTTCGATGGCGGATAGGGCAAAATCAAATTCTTCGTACCCTGTCAAAAACAGAAACTCCAACACATAGGACTCGCGCTTGGAAAAATACGCGGCCAGTTCTAGCCCAGACATTCCAGGCATTTTGATGTCGGTCAGCACGAGTTGGGGTTTGTATTTTTGAATTGCATCAAACGTTTCCAGTCCATCTTTGCAAACTGCGACAAGTTCAACTCCCAAAGAAGCCCAATCAGTGCAACGGGAAAGTACGTCCCGAATCAGCTTTTCATCATCAGCAATTATCAATTTCAGCATATGTATTATTTTCCTTCTTTCGGTTTGTCCAATAAGGAAATATAACCTCCGCAACGGCATAGGATGCCTCATTGTAAAATGAGAGTTCATATTCCTGTTTGAAGAATAGCCGGAGACAATTGTCGACATTGAGCAATCCGATACCATTTCGAGTCGGGATGATTTCCTTGTTTCGAAGTCGATTCAACAAATCAGGAGGAAATCGTGTGCCACTATTTTTTACTTGAGCACAGACGAAATCGCCTTTTCGGAAAACAGAAAATAGAATTTGACATACGTCCATACTGTTTTCTACACCATGGATTACTGCGTTTTCTATCAAAGGCAGAAGCGTCAGCTTCGGCACGACGGCATCGCAACAGTTTTCGCCAATTTGCGCATGAAAAGAAATCTTGCTGTCAAAACGTATACTTTGTATAGCAAGGTAGTCGTCAATTAATCCTAACTCCTGCCGAAGTCGAATTTTATTGTCATCTTTGCTCATGATAAAATGTAGCATATTTCCTAAAGAATCAACAATATGACAAACGTTTTCATTCATTCCCAGTTTGGCGCAGCAACGGACGCTTTCCAATGTGTTGTAGAGAAAATGCGGGTTGATTTGCATCTCCAATGCCTGAAGCTTGGCTTCCTGCGTTAACAGCTTGCTTTGATAGTTTTCTTGGATTAGACTGTCAATTTGACAGGACATGGAGACAAATTGCCGTAGTAACCGCCCCAATTCATCTTGGCGCTCTTGGTCCTCACTGGCAATGGAGACGTTTTCAAAATCGGCACGGCTGACTTTTTCCGTCATATCCATCAATTTGTCCAAATCGGCGAGAATTTGACGAAGAAGAACCGCACCCAACGAAAAGGAAGCAATCACACAAATGCTCAGCATAATCATCACATGGATTCGCTGCGAGCGAAGAGTCTTTTGAATCGAGTCATAGGGTACTGCGTAGGAAAAACACCAACCGTACTGTTTGATGGAACCGGAGATGGCAAACCATGAACCTGATTCGTTTTCTAGAATAGCATAGGATGCATTTGGGGGATAAACCTGGTCGAATTGCAATGTGATGTCCTCCTTGAGGTTCTGGTAAAATAGATTCCCTTCTTTATCATAAAGAGAAAAGACAAATCCGTTGTGGCTACTTCCCGTGACAGACTCATTAATGAGATTTTCCAAATCAATACAACCAATGATAACCCCCAAATCATCTAATTTCAGGGGGTGAATTCTTCGAATCCTTTGCGCGACTACAAGCCCATACTGCGTATAGTCTGTAATCCACAGCTGCTGGTATTCCGGAACAGAATCGGCAAGCGTGCGAAACTCCTCATCTGTAAATTTATTTCCCAACTCTGGGTCAAATCCGTTATCAGAGTAATAGGTGCTATTGTAGAACACTCCTTTTTCCGTGCAGACCCCTAAGGCGAAAAGAGCAGGGTTCATGGTATTGTTTAAGTAACCTTGCAGTACACTGCGGGAATGATTCATGAGGCCTAGTGATGTCCGGTCGTCCGTGTCTTTAATTCCCGACAGGGCGGACTGTAGGGTGTCGTCCGTTGAAATGGACATCATATAGTTAGAGGTTTTGTCAAGCACCTCGGAAAAGTTGTTGATTACAGAGGTCAAAAGCATCTCGTATGTTTCTGAAAGTATCTGGTCGTATTGACGTTGGATGCGATACAAGCCATCCACAGATACCACCGCCAGCAGGATCAACCCCAAAAGTAGGATAGACATCAATTTTCTCTTTAGTGGGCTGTTACGCCAAATCGCCTGCAGATTGAAGCCCAATCGCTTTCTATTTGTTTTTACTGTCCACATACTGTGCCTCTTTCTGTGCATTTCCCCATTTATTATTTGTGAAAAAAGATGGTTTTTATCCTTTGTATCGATAATTTTATAT
>CDZQ01009950.1_pt1 | contig 14012 bp, 19 predicted proteins | sample 554831 | NCBI WGS metagenome assembly CDZQ01 (sample SAMEA3182112, study PRJEB8094) | gut metagenome | biome: human; feature: gut; material: Stool; isolation source: human stools | place: Canada | collected 2013-05-06
GCTATTATAGCGACTTTATTGAAAAATGCCTTGAAGTACATGGCATTGATTTAACAACAATCATCAGTGATTGTGTAACGGCTGGTTATGAATCCCGTTCGGATGAAATCATAGAGCTTAGGAGAAAATTAGACAGCATAGAAGAAATGAATAGTGATGGTAATAAAATTCTGGATGCTATTAAGAGAATGGCAGCAGATGACAATAAAGGTTTGAGAATGACCACTACGATAGTCGATGTTAAAGATGATCCGCGTGGCTCAGTCGTTGGCTTTGGGACTGAAAAAGTTTGCGGAGATGATGCCCTTGCCCAGACAATGGGTTTACCAGGTAAGTATATGGCATGTGCCTTTTTTATAGATCGAGAAGAACTAAAGAAATACCTCTAAACAAATAAAAAATGAGCAAAAAGATAATAGTTGAACTTACAACGTTCTGCGGAAGGTGTATAGAAGCCATTCATTATTATGTATCAGTTGAATACTACGATAGCTGCGATGACTTCCGTAGGGATAAATTAAAAAGACCCATCACGCAAAAGGAGATAGATTCTAACGGTGATAGGTTTTATTCATACGAAGCAGGAGAACCAACCGAGTGTTTCAATTCTTGGAAAGATGCACTTCAAGCAGCACAAGAATACATTGCATCTAATGACTTGGAGGGCGATATTTACGTTTATGGAGTTCCCAATAAAGGGGCATTGACATTAGAACAAGCCATTGCCCCGGAATTAGATACAAGGAAAAGGTGCTCAAAGTGTGGCAAAGTGTTTGGAGACAGAGAAGGGTTTTACAACTTTCCTGAAGGGGCACTCTGCGTTCAATGTCATAAAAAATAATATTCAAAACAGAACAGAAATGAGCAAAATAACAATATCAGAAAAAGTACAGCAATTTATTTCAGAGCGTACAGATAAAGCAGGTGGCTACTATGAGTATATCGATGTCATAGCACAAAAACATGCCTTAGAAGCTGCAGAAATGGTAAAGCAGGAAACAAAAGAGAAATGTCAAATAGCCTTTCGAAATTTTATGCTTAGAGCAACACTTGCAAATGTTTCCGGTGAATCACTTGACTTTGAAAAAGAGTTTGCAGATACTATGAGTCAAATTTAGCTAATAACAGATAAAAACTGCACCAATAAGATGAAGATACAAAACTTTAGTATTCCTCCGGGAAGCCACCATGCTTCCATTGAGGCTATAGACAATAGGTTAATAATCACATTTGAACTGGAAAATCTTTCAGATTTCTTCTGTCAGGAAACGGACCATATAGAGCAGACTCCCAGGATTGGTGATTTAGCTTTGTTCTGGGATACTGCCTATAGAAGTTCCGCCATTATTGCCAGGCTGAAGGACGAAGACCGTATAAACGGTGTACAGGCATATCAGGCCGCCAATGATGTCTGGTACGAAAATGCCATTCGTTTTCGAAGTGACGAACAATACCGTTTAATAACTCAAAGGCATGATGTGGAAAAAGAAAACGACTGATTTAAAGAAGAAGTCTCCTAATCTGAAGAACAAGTTGGATACTGTGTTCAGCCGCTTTATCCGTTTACGTGACGCCAGGAAAGACGGAACATTTCAGTGCATCTCTTGTGGGAGAATTTTGCCTTTGGATCAGGCGGATTGCGGGCACTACATAAACAGGCAGCACATGTCCACCCGATTCAGTGAAAAGAACTGCAATGCCCAATGCCGATCGTGCAATCGTTTCGATGAAGGCAACATGCAGGGTTATCGCCGTGGTCTGATATTGAAATACGGTGAACCTGCGGTTCTGTTGCTTGAATCCATGAAGAATCAGACAAATAAGATCTCCGACTTTGAGTACAGTACCATGATCAAGTATTATCAGGGCGAGGTTAAACGTCTGAAAGAAGAGAAGCAGATACGCCAAATATGACATATATGGAACTTTTGAAAATATGAAAGTGATACATGTGTATTTGATCTTCAAAAAGAAGAACTACTACTTCGGTTCTCTCAGTGCCATTTTTGAGCATTTGGATGAAAACGACATAGGAATTAAGAAGCGCACATTGCTGCATCGTTCGGATGAATCCACCATCTTGACAGATAGGGCGATCATCATAAAATCAACCCTGCTTAGATGCAGGAAATCAACAAAGAAAATATGATTATGAAACCAAAGAAACAATTAATTGAAACAGCCGTAAAAGATGGCAGTATAGACAGAATGAACATGCTCCTCTCAGCCGCGCATCTGTTGAATTGCGAGGCAAACAGCCTGATAGAGGAAGCGTCCGATGTCATGTTGGCCAAGGGTCTGTTACTTGGAAACCTGAAGAAGCTGCATAACGACTTTGTGAAATGTGCTGACCGCTATTTCAGAGAGTTCGCCACGCTTGTAACTACGGATAAATCCAAGATGGATATGTTTGGCGATTTGGATGGCTTCGACAAGTCATTCAGGGAGTGGGCCAAGGTGTCGGCCGATTGGGAACCTAAAAAGGAGGTTGAGTAATGAAAGATATCGAATTATTTAATAATCATTTCCAGAATTATAAAGTTTACGGGATTCCCAAAGCACAATTAATCATTGCAGATGTACCCTACAATCTTGGAAACAACGCCTACGCCTCCAATCCTTCCTGGTATGTCGATGGCGATAACAAGAATGGCGAAAGCGATCTGGCCGGCAAAGAGTTCTTTGATACAGATAAAGACTTCAGACCTGCAGAGTTTATGCACTTCTGTAGCCAAATGTTGATGAAAGAACCGAAGGAGAAGGGTAAGGCTCCCTGTATGATTATCTTCTGTGAATTTGAAGATCAGTTCAGATACATTGAACTCGGGAAACGTTACGGGCTGAATAATTACATAAACCTTGTGTTTAGAAAAGACTTCTCCGCACAAGTCTTAAAGGCAAACATGAAGATTGTCGGTAACTGTGAGTATGGTTTGCTTTTATATAGAGACAAACTCCCTAAGTTCAACAATGACGGACGGATGATATTCAATTGCTTCGACTGGGTGCGGGACGGTGAGACTCCCAAGGTGCACCCAACGCAAAAGCCGGTGCCGTTACTTCGTAGATTGATAGAAATATTCACCGACAAGGGTGATGTAGTCATAGATCCGTGTGCCGGTAGTGGTTCTACTTTATTGGCTGCCGCCCAATTGGGACGAAAAGCTTACGGGTTCGAGATTAAGAAGCAGTTCTTTGCTGATGCTAATAAATTGATATTATCACGTATTCAGCAATCGCTATTTGTATAACTCTCTTAATATCAAAAAATGAATATAAAACTCAGGATTTAAACAATACTGGTAACGATAGAGCAATTATGAAAGACAATTCATTTCAAGCCGCCATCAAGTCTTATCTTGATGAGCGTGCCAAGGCGGACGAACTCTTTGCCAAGGCTTATAACAAAGAAAACAAGAGTATTGATGAATGCTGCAGCTATATCTTGGGAGAAGCGAAAAAGAGGGGCAACGCGGTTGCCATCTCTGATGCGGAGGTATTCGGCATGGCGGTTCACTATTACGATGAGGATAATATCAAAGTAGAGAAGATACCCGCAAATACCGGATCCTCAGTCAGCGGTTTGTCTGCCTCTACGGTACTTACCGAGAAGGATAAGGAGAAAGCCCGTGAAGCGGCATTAAGACGCTTGGAAGAGGAACAGTATGCCTTGCTCAAGAAAAAGCCTACACGGGCAAAGAAAGAGATAATAGAAGTTCAACAGATGTCATTATTCTAAATTATGAAACCAAGGACCAAGTTACAAGTTCAGGTATTGGAGCAAAGCAGGTGTCTTCCTGATATTGATAGCTATATGCTTGCATGGGCTAAAACGGACTGCTTGGAACATAAAGGCTTTGCGACTAAATCACGGGTTGTTTGCATGGACTGCGGCCAGAGGTTCTCCCCGGATATTGTCAGGCGTAAACTGGCTGTATGCCCTCACTGTGGGGCAAAGTTGAAAGTAGAGCAATCAAGATGCACTACAGACAAACAGAGCAGGTATGTTGCGATCGCTGAGATTCATGGGGAGTTTCAGGTAATTCGGAATTTTGAGATTCGGGCGTACTATAAAGCCGGTGCGGTTCCAAAATACTTTATTAATGAGGTACTCCAACACTGGATACGGCAAGATGGAAAGAATACGGTTGTCGCATTGAATCACACTGTGAATTGGTATTGTGATTCCTGGGGCGGAGATATGGAGATACGTGTTGAACATAGACGTGGTTACTATTCTTCCGGTGTCAGGTATGATATTTATCCTTCCAGGCTGCATCCTGATTCTGAGTTCCGTCCGGATATAGGACGCTACGGTATAGACCACAGATTGCAAGGGCTTACGCCACTGGAAGCTATTAACATGATTCCTGATAACCCGAAAATGGAAACATTGCTAAAGGCAAGGAGGTACGAACTATTAGGGTATGCTTCAAATGATAAATATAAGATTGAGCGTTATTGGCCGTCCATAAAGATATGCCTAAGAAACAAATACAGGATAAAGGATGTGAAAATATGGTTTGATTATCTTGATTTGCTTCGGTACTTCCACAAAGACCTGCATAATGCACACTATGTTTGCCCGGATAATCTTAAGAAAGAACACGATAAGTTGGTCATTAAGAAACGGCAACTTCAGGAAAAAGAAGAAGCTGAACGTAAACGAAAGAGGGCAATTGAAGACGAAGCTAAATTTAGAGCCCTCAAAGCTAAGTTTTTTGGGTTGCGATTTACTGACGGGTTTATTGAAGTGAGGGTACTTGAAAGTGTTCGGGAAGTCATGGAGGAAGGAGATGCACTTCATCACTGCGTATTTACGAATAATTATTACCTGAAGCCTGAATCCCTTATTCTCTCCGCCCGCATTGGTGACAAGCGTATCGAGACAATTGAGGTTGACTTGAAAACCTTAAATGTCGTACAGTCCCGAGGAGCCTGTAACCAGATCACTGAATACCATGACCGGATCATAGGGCTTGTGAAAAAGAACACAAGGTTGATCAAACAAAAACTTGCATCATGAAAGGAGTCCTGCTTAAATGCAGGAAACATGTTAAACAATAACCAATGCCGGTACTAAAGGATGCCGTCGGGAGTGTGCCCCGGTTAAGTTTTATATTTTGCAAACCACTCCCCGGGGACTTCTCCCCGGGATTTGGATTCCCCCGGAGTGGGAGGCTTAAAACGCTCAGTTTATGAATATCCCCCAAACCATCCCGCGTATTGATTGCAAGGCATTCGCCAAATGCGGAAAGAAGTCTTTATCCCATTGCAGGCGGTATAAACTTACGGACGAAGAGTGTATAAATTGCCGGTTGGTCCATCGACGGGAAAGAAACAATTACCGTACTTCCCCCGACGGTCGTTTAATGAAACGGTGTTCCATCTGTGGCGAGTGGTACTATCTTCACCGGTTCTACCCCAGAACTTTAAATCGGGGAGAGAAGGTCTATTCCACCTTCAGTTCTGAATGCAGAAGGTGTAAGTCTTTGAAAGCATCAACCTATCAAAAAGCAAGGCGATGAATAAGAATAAGGGAAAAGAAGAGGAAATCAGGCAGAAGGTAAAGTGTGATTGCCGGCAATGCAGACGCGCCGGCCCGGTTGAGAATTTCATGGTGTATTGCCCGATACATGACTGTGGCCGATCAACCGGCCTTAGAATGTGTGAGTATTTTATAGAGAAGAAGAGAGAGCTATCATTACGTCTTATGGGAATCTCTATGGGGTGATATATAGTGTAGATGCTGTCACCAAGAAAGGAAGGAGTGATTGCGGAACCAATGAGGAACTTTTTCTGGCTATAGCCGCATTGAGGGACGATAGTAACTACATGCAGTGGTTTATAACAGATTCCCCTCTTAGCGTTTCTTATGACGATTCTATTGGTAACGATCATTATTTCACAGAACCCAAAGGCAGTATGTTCTTTTGGGATGAAAATTGGAATCATGCCACTATTATTTCAGGAAGTTATCACAAGGCTACAGTAGAAGAACTTATTAATCATTTTAAATAAAAGGAAGAAAAATGAATAGAGATCATAATAAATCCCTTTGCATGAAAAGGCTATTGAAATTGCAACATTTTAATAAACTCATAATAAGTGAAGTTGCAGACCTGGGTTATTGTAACGGATATAATACTGTTCTTGATGCAGCTGAAAAGGTTTTGAGTGAGGAGGATTATTTCAAGATTGTGAAGCAATTAGAAAAGGAGGAATAACGATGAAAGGAAAGATATATAAAATAACTATATGCCAGATATCGTTTATGATAGGATGGTTCCCACATGCGGATAAATGGTACCACAAATTCCAGATTATCTATTAATCTAGTTTTTATATTAGGAGAAAAATAATTATATTTGTAATGTGTATTATGTTATACATAACTCAGACTAACGAAAAGACATGAAGCTAAGACCTAAACAAGAAAAATTCTGTAATCTTTATATTGAGACCAGTAATGCTTCTGAAGCATATAGAAAGGTATATTCGTGCAAAGGCTCCAGTGATAAAACTGTATGGGAGGCAGCATCTAAGTTGGTTTCAAAGCTGTCTCCCAGAATACAGGAGCTCCAAAGTGAATTAAGAAAGAAGTCAAATATTACTAAGGATCGCGTACTTGAGGAATTGCGGTGTATTGCATTTGCTGATATCCGTGATTTCCTGAGTATAAGAAATGGTATGGTGATATTTAAAGATTCATCCGAATGGACTGAAGAAATGGCGCGTGCAGTAGAAAGTGTTAAAGTTACCAAGGAGGGGATTGAATTAAAGTTGAATGGTAAGAGTTGGAGCATATCTCGTATTTGCAAGATGCTGGGATATGATGAACCGACAGAAGTTAATATAAAACAAATGTTGCTTGATATTGATACGGGGACGGGGGATTAATGGAAAAGGTATCTATTAGTTATAGAAAGTTTAATCCAAATTTTCATCATCTTAGGGAAGCTATGAAAGATGATGATATAAGGTTTATCTTCCTCTATGGAGGTTCTTCATCGGCAAAGTCTTTTTCTGTAGCTCAGGCTATGTTGATAGAATGTCTTTCAGGGGGTAATAATACGCTTGTATTTAGAAAAGTAGGTTCTTCTATTGCTGATAGTATTTATAAGACTTTTCAGGAGGCGGTAAGGTCCCTTGGAGTATATAGACTATTCTCGTTTAGAGAGAATAAGATTATTTGTTTTAACGGGTCCTACATAACATTTAAGGGATTGGATGATTCTGAGAAAATAAAAGGATTGGAGAGTTATAAATATGTTGTCTGTGAAGAATTGTCAGAGTTTAAAGAAGAAGATTTCAAACAGATAAAGAAGCGTCTTAGAGGCCGGAAAGGACAGAAAATCATTTCAATGTTTAATCCAATTGAGGAAGAGTGTTGGATTAAAAAAAATGTATTTGATAAAGAGCAGTTAAAAGAAGAGTCAAATGACTTGTATGGTATATTGAGAGACAATGAAACAAAGAAGATTCTTCCTAAAGAATTCTCAATGATTGCTAGAAAATGGAAAAATACAGAAAGGCTTTTGAGAAATCCTAGAACGGGAATTGAGGAAGTTCATGCTCCGGATACAGTTATAATGCAATCAACTTACCTCAATAATTTTTGGGTAGTTGGCAGTCCGGACGGGCAATATGGATTTTATGACCGGCAGGCGGTTGCTGATTTTGATAAGGATAGGACAAGAGATTATAATTACTATCGTATATATGCGCTTGGGGAATGGGGTAAAATAAAGACAGGTGGAGAGTTTTTGCATGCATTTGATTCTGGTAAGCATAAGAAGATATGTCCTGTAACAGAAGGAATTCCTTTGCATATTTCTGTTGATAATAATGTTCTCCCATATATCAGTGTATCAATATGGCAAAATGAAGAATTGGAGTTAAGGCAAGTTCATGAAATCTGTGCTGAAGATCCGTTTAATACAGTAACTAAAGCAGCCGAGTTGACACGTACATGGCTGGAAGGAATCGGATATAACGATGTGGTATATTTGCATGGAGATGCGAGTACCAGAAGCGGAAATACTATTGATGATGAAAAGAGATCTTTTCTGGATAAATTTATAGATGTGTTGGAAGAAACTTTTCGGGTGGTTGATATGGTCCCTAAAAAGAACCCTCCTGTTGCTATGTCGGGAGAGTTTGTGAATGCTTTATTAGAGGGTTTCCATGGAATATCTGTGTCTATTGATGAATCATGTAAGAAGTCTATACAAGATTACGAGAATGTAAAGAAAGACACTAATGGAGGAATATTAAAAGCTCGGATTAAGGACAAGATAACAAAACAGAGTTACGAGGAGTTTGGCCATTTAACAGACTGTTTCCGTTATGTGTGTACAGATATATTCCGGGAACAGTTTTTATCATATTCAATGGCTAGGAAGAGAAATACACATAAGAAAGAAAATATGAAATATTATAATGTAGGAATAGCAATAGAAGGAGATTCTATAGTCTATATCATGCCAGATTGCAATGGTAAGTTTATAATGATACATGCAGTCTATGGAACTGAGGTCTTTATCGACGGAGTTTTATTTAGAGATGGATTTGATGCCGGATTAATGGAAGAGAAACTCAAAGAATGGGCACCTGTCAGTACTGTTTTTGAAAGTCATAAATCATATTTCCAATTTGCAAGAGATGTGCGGGAATGGATGGATAATGTGCGGGCTACCAGCTTATATGCGAATATGGACCAAAGAATATCTGCAAATGAAGAATTTATAAGAGAGAGATTTAAATTTAGAAGTGATTATGATGATTATCCTGAATATCTTTCTTTTATGGATTCAGTGATGGATTATAATGGTAAAGAGAGCTATGAAGGGATTAATTGCCTGAGTGCTTTGGCTTCGGTAGTTGCAAGAACAATTAGGAATAATCAGTAATTGTTTGATCTGCCGGTTCTCTCTTTACTCTCAGGAAACGTATAAATAGGATATATCCCTTTACACGCTTTCTGAGCCGGTTCACGTAAGAAGTTCCGGCCCCTTATGAACCTTCCTCTTATTAGTTCTGTTCTATATGATAATAGATGTGATTTAGCTGATAATCATGTTGATATTAGTTAAAAACATAGCTTTGGTGGTAAAAATAGTGATGATTTAGCGTGAGATACTGACTGATTGCTTATATTTGCAACATAATAACACTACAATGTAGCGTAATTATATTTATAGATTATGAAAGCTTCTACCTATACACAAAAAACATTGGTAATAGAGAATCCTTCCAAAGGACTATTAGACTTTGTAAATAAGCTGAGAGATAGGAAATTATCTCAGCAGGAAAAATTACGCAATAAAAAGGACTGCACTATAAAAATTAATGCATAAATTTATTAGATGGATATTTCCGTTTCTATTAGTTCTCAATTAGGTGATGAATATCGAATAATAATATCTCCTTTTGACTTGGAAGTAATACCTTGTGAAGTGAGAGATCTGCTTGGAGATGATATAGAAATAGCAGATGTTACACTGGAAAGAATAAAAGGGGATAATCCGACTGATATTGGAATACTTCTGAAAATATCAAATGTCATAGGTCAAGTTTTTAACGATAATGAAAACATAATATTATATTTCTACTGTGATGATATACATGATATTTTAAGAAGAGACCAAGGATTAACTCCTCAAAAATTTAGAAGTACTTTGTTTTCAAGAATGTTCGATAAGTATATATCGTCGAATAGAATTACTAACATGATAAATACTCCTATTGAGGTTAAGGCAGATAGGAATATTTACATTCATTTGATATCAAGAAGTTCCCATTTAGAGTATGTAAATGCTATAAAGGATGCAATAATGGCAATGGAATCAAAATAAGATCTCTCTTTCTATAATTTTATGTAAGATCCCTTTCTGTTCTATTTTTCATGTAGTAAAATTATAACCCCCGTGATTTTTCTGACCATCCACTGAAATTTGGTTCTATTTTTAAGATACCATAAATAAAGGGAGAGCAAAACACACTCTCCCTTCATCATATCTACCGTCCTTTTTTCTCTATTTTCATGAACACATTGCGTCTACTTTTTGCTTCAGCTTGCTTTGTCCGTTCATTGAGGATCAATTTGAGTTCATTGAGTTCCTTGTGCATTCTAAGGATATCGTCGGTAAGTGATACGACACGGCTCAGCAATACCATGTCCATATTGGTATATTTTGAAGTTTCCATATAGCTTTTTATTTAGAATTTCATTTAGATTAATTTCGTTTCCTTCGTCGAGATCCCAGGAGCCGTATTGCTCCCGGGGTGTTCATCCCCTAACAGAGATGTTCGCCTGATTGGTAGTCGAAGCGTTATATATAATCAATCGTTGTAGAAGAATGATTCTCCTTTCTTCCGTGTAAGCCTGTAACCTGTGTACAGACAAACCAATATTAATATAATCTCTATCATAATTCTAAGGTGTTAGAGGTCTGCTCACCTTATAAACAAGGTGAGCAAAACAGAAATAATATGTGGTTAATTATTATGCAGCGGGTTCGAATTCTCCTTTAATCTGCTTAATTGCTTTCTTGACGTTCCATCCACATTCGTTCAAGGCATGGATGAAACGTATACCCTTAGTAGTCCATACTGTGTAAACGCTGGTTCCTATGGAGCCGTCGTTACGGGTATATGTTTGCGTCCTTGTAGCATGAAGTCCCCAAGTGGAGAAAGGAGAATATAGTAACCATTGCCCGGACTGTTTGTAAAGGATACCTATTTCTTTCATTTTCCTGTGAAGCTTCTCCGCATCCATTCCGATTTGCTTAGCTACCTGTGTGGAGGTAAGCGTGTTGACCGATTGCAAATGGTTATCGTAGTAGTTAACTTTCGGGGCTGCTTGCTTGATTTCCTTCTCTTGTAATTCGATAGTGATTTGCTTTTGTTGGACTTCTAAAGCCAAACGTTCTTTCTCTTCTTCCGATGATACTAATGCTTTCAGTGCCTCTAAGTAGTTTTTCGGAGTTTGAGGTTTGCGTTTCTCCATTTCAAGTGATTCCCATCTATCGATGATTTTTTCACGGAGTATCGCGTCATAACCAGAAGCTAAAATTAAACACCCCTTCTTAGTGAGTTCGAAGCAAGGGAGTTCTTTATATCCTCCTCTTGGCTGAGGCTGCTTGTAGGATGTCTCCACAAAATTGTGGGCAGATACTCCTTGTTTAAGTAAGTTCCTGATGTCTCGTAAAATAGCATCATGTCTTTTCCCTGTAAGTTCCGCAATTTCAAGTGAACTCATTTTATCCGTATCGTGGATTAACGTCGCCATCAAACTACTATTATTTGTTTGATTTTGATTGTTAGGATTACTGTTAAGCATAAACAATAAAAAAGAGGTACTACCATCTTTCCCGCTGCTTAACACATTCCTAACAAATGCTGACATTCCATTACAGTTTGCCACGGGGGTATAGTAATACCTCAAATATTTTAAGTACAAGCATAAAAAATGCTCGCATGATTAATGCAAGCTCCGCTTGCATTTGTTAGGATTATAAATATGTTAAGCACTGCAAAGATAGATATTTTAGTTGAATACAAAAAATAATTCGGATAAAACTTGGTAAGTATGTATCTATTTAATTATTTTGCACAATATTTTTTAATATTAAAATGTTATATTCATGAAACGAACTATTTTATTGTTACTATCTATTGTTTCTGTTCTGTCATTATCTTCTTGCGGTGATGATGACAAACCTGTTGTACAATCTATCGAAATTTCTAAAAGTGAAGCTTCAGTAAAGATTGGTGAGAAAATAACTCTTACTGTCAGCCATTCGCCAGCAGATTTACCCGCTCCCGAATATGAATGGAATTCTTCTGATGAAACAATTGCAACTGTTGAAAATGGAGTTGTTTATGGCAAAGCCGTTGGAGAAGCAACTATATCAGTATCTTCCTTTAATTTAGGGTTAAAAGATATATGTAAGATTACTGTAACTCCAATTGAGGCAACGGGTATCAAACTATCTGAGAATGAAAAGACGATGACTACTGGTGAATCATTCCGTTTGGAGTATACGATAGAACCTGAAAATACTACCAACAAAGAAGTGGAATGGGAGTCTTCGGATAAAACTATAGCAACGGTTAATGCAGATGGCGAGGTTACAGCCGTTTCCGATGGTGAATGTACTATTACAGTCAAAGTCAAAGGAAGTGATACCTCCGCCAAATGTGTTGTTAAAGTGAATCCTATTAAGGTTACAGGAGTTACATTGAATGAAACAACTAAATCTATTGAAGCCGGCGAGTCATTTACTCTGACAGCTACTGTATCTCCTGAAAATGCAAAGGACAAAAGTATCAAATGGTCTTCCAGCGATCCTAATATTGCAAAGGTAGAAGACGGATTGGTGACTGCATTGGCAAAAGGTACATGTAACATAATTGCCACTACTAATGATGGGAACTTTAAAGCTCAGTGTGCTGTGAATGTTTTGCCTCCTTCAGTAAAAGGAGTTCAGTTTACTGAATCCTCTATTAAGATATTGAATGGAGAAAATTACACATTAACATATTCTATTTTGCCTGAAAATGCAGAGAATAAAAATGTAAAATTTAGCAGTTCTGCACCCAACATTGTTTCTGTAGACAATAATGGAAAGGTTACAGCATTGAAGGAAGGCACTTCTACGATAACAATAACTACAGAAGATAGTGGGCATACTGCTACTTGCGAAGTTGTATCAGCAGAGATTTCCGATTTTATGGATCTGAGAATAGGTTCTTCATCTATTGTCTCCATTAATGGTTATATAACAGGGTCTGTGTATTGTTACATAACCAACACAAGTTCTAAAGAGATATCTCTTACTAAGTTTGAGGTAAAAGATGGATCAACAGGAAGCATCGTATTATACACTGACGAAGCCTCTAAACTGGGCTCTCTTAAGTCAGGGCAATCAACTAATCTTGGTGGTCAGATGAGGTATGTTTACCTTCCTATATTCACTTGGACATTTACCTATGAGGGTAAAGAGTATCAAGTATCTGAACAATATAAATCTTACTAATATCTTTTTTTCAGGCCGGGATTGCTCCCGGCCTTTTTTATATCTTATCTGTTAACTGATAAAAAAGGCAATGGAACCTAAATTCCATCGCCTTGAATATGCCTCCAAAGAGGTCTCGTGTAAACAAATGCCAAAATTAAAGTTGTACCGCCAGCATTTCTCTCGCTGCCCTGTGTATTGCTTCCTCTATCTTAGCTTTTTGTGCTTCGGAAGCAAACGCTATCCTCTGCTTGTACTGGCGCATCAAAGAGGGATTAATGCCTGCATACTTTGCGAAAGTAGATACGCTTATAAACTTGAAATTATCAAAGAATGAAGCTATATCATACTTATACTCAAACTCTACATTCTTCAGTTCCCCTGGCACTTCATTACCTTGCTCTTTAAGCATGGTAATATAGTCATCAATACATTCATGTAGTGATCGTTTTGCTTCATCAACGCTTTTCCCTTGACCGTTCAAGTTAAAACCGTCAAATTCCGGAACATAGACACTTATTGTCTTGTCGTCCCACATTTCAACAATAGCAACCGTTTTCATATTCCATTTATTTTATAATTCCGGTAAACAAATGTGCGGGTCATTTAAGACCCGCATCTTTCATCATGCTGTTAAGAGTGCCGCCTTTTATTTCTTGCGAACCATGCCTGCCCACTCGGAAGTATTTCCCCGTTTTCGGACTGTACCATACGTCGTGTTCTTTGCCGTGACTCACGAAATAGCAGCCTATCTTTGCAGCCTTCTTTAAGAACTCTGTTGTTTTCATTTCAAAGAGCATTTGTTTACGGGTGCAAATATAACATATTTGTTATAAATATAATAATAATAGAACATGTTTTTAAGCACACTTGGATGGTAAGGGACCCAAACCTTTTTATTTTTTTAGTCAGTATCTCAGTAAGTAACAGTTACATTTAATTTGTTAATAATATTCTTGTTTTTGTTCGTTTACTTACTTAATTCTATTA